>Ga0080005_130054_pt1 | contig 39094 bp, 41 predicted proteins | sample JossMetagenome_2_FD_69208 | JGI IMG/M metagenome (GOLD analysis project Ga0080005, IMG submission 69208) | Hot spring sediment microbial communities from Joseph's Coat, Yellowstone National Park, USA - JC3_ASED (SPADES assembly) (version 2) | ecosystem: Environmental > Aquatic > Thermal springs >...
TGAATAATATAGAAAAAATTAATCAAAAATCAGAATTAATCAATTTAAATATAATAAAAGATAAAAACATAAAAATAGAGCCTTCCGATAGACCTAGTAGAGTAAATATTATATATAATGGCATAAAATATGAAAATCTTATGCCTAAATTATTGTTTCCAATTTCAAATCCTAAATTTGTTGGATTTTATGATGATAATTTCGATGAAATGTTTTTATTGGAAGATTATACAATCTTAGATGAAAATTCTAGAAAAATATTAGAAGATGCAATGAAATTTAATTCTATAATATATAAAATAGAAAAAATAAGAAAACTAGAAATTGAAGGAGAAACAATATTATTAAACGCTTTTATAAATAATAAAGAAATAAAGATAAAAATAATTTCTCCAAAAAACATCTTTATTTTAGAAGATAAAGTTTTGTTTATTGATGAAAATGATAATTTGTATCAGATAATATTAAAAGATTTAGATAAAAAGAGTTTAGAAGAATTAAATAAAATAATATAGCTTTCTGCTTATTTTTTATTATGGTTTTTAGAATAAAGATATATCATACAACCCTAACAAAAACCTTTAAAACAAAATCAACATTATTAGTGATAAATTTAAGTAAATAATTTTTCTAATAAAAACCTCTAATAGTAAAATAATATCTGTAGAAATTAAATTTGAAAAATGCAGAAAAACAAGTAAAAAATAGCATGAAAAGATATAACTCAGAATACAGAATTATTATTAGAGATTGTGATTTAGAGTTTAAAGACAATATATTATATATGCCAAAGAATTATTTTCAATATTATAATCTATAAATCTCAAATTAATTTAAATGTTTAAATTAAATTAAATTTAAAAAATTACTTATAAAAATATCTTTAATGGCTACAGGTCCTACTTACGTAGTAAAATTTAGAAGAAGAAGGAAAAATATTACAGATTATAGAAAGAGATTGAAATTATTAAAATCGAAAAAACCAAGATTTGTTGTTAGAAGATTTTTAAACAACATATTAGCACAAATAACATTATATAATGAAAAAGGGGATAAAACATTATTCACTGTTCATTCAAAGATATTAGAAAAGAAATATGGATGGAAAGGTCATAGAGGAAATTTACCAACAGCATATTTAGTTGGTTTATTAGCAGGTTTAGAAGCAAAGAAAAGAGGAATTGAAGAAGCAATATTAGACATTGGAAGATTTAGATCTACAAAGGGAAATTCTCTATATGCAGCACTAAAAGGAGCTATTGACGCTGGATTGGAAATACCACACAGTGAAGAAATTCTACCTTCTGAAGATAGAATAAGAGGCGAACATATAAAAAATTATGCACTAATGTTAAAAGAAAAAGATCCTGAAAAATATAAAAGACAATTTTCAAGATATTTAAAAAAAGGGTTAGAACCTGAAAAAATAGTAGAGCATTTTGAAGAGGTAAAAAATAAAATATTAAAAGAATATGGCCTCTGACTGGAAAGATAGCTTAGATCCTATATTTAGAGACTTTATAAAATCATTAATAGAAGAAACAAAAAAATATAAAGATATATATGAAAATTCCGATAACCCTTCAAAAGTACAAATATGGATTGCTTTAGGTATATTATATAGAAAATTATTATCTATAGAAGGAAAATTATCTGAAATAGAATCTATAATAAATAATAAAGAATTAAGAGAAAAATTAGAAGAATATTTAAGAAGACTTTAATAGACAACTGCAACTAAAACACCACCTATTTTTTCCTTTTTACACTCTTCGTTTGTTTTTACCCCTCTATTAGTAGATATCAATAATATCCCAAAACCGCTTGCTGGCAAAAATCTTTTTTCATACTTTTCTAGTTCTTTATATGATACAGGAAATCTTGGATGAATTGCCTTTCCAAAATTAAAATATTCTGAAAATCTAACAATTATTTTCTTTCCTTCAGTTTTATATTCTTCAACATATTTATGTTCTTTTAACTTTTCTAAAATACTTAATAATAATTTATTATAATAATTAAATTCCACGTTTCTTCTTCCAATATTTATACAATTTGTAGCATGAGCTAGAAAATCATTAATTATATCTACCATTATTCTCCAAGAACCTTAAACCCTAGTTCTTTTGCCATTTCTCTAAAACATCTTCCACATATATGTATTTTATATCTCCTAATAACTCTATCATGAGAACCACATATTATACACCTTATGCTTCCCTTTCCAAATCTTCTTTCCTTATTTTCTATTCCATATTCTTCTAATACTTTTATTAAACTCTTTTTTTCATTTACTGCTTTTTGTATTAATTCTTGTATATTTTTAATTTTACCTTCTTTAATTAATCTTCTTACTTCTTCCTTTATATATTTTGGTGCATTGTGTTTTAATATCTTTGCCAAAGTACCTGGTTTATTCTTTTGTAATTCTACTAAATATGACCAATCATTTGGCATTTATTAATAATATATTAGTAAGATTTAAAAAAAGATATAGACTTTTAAGGAAAAAATAAAATAAATATAATAATGCTAAAATCCTTAATTGTTGGAATAGATCCAGGTACAAATTTAGGATTGGTTGTTATAGACGATAATGGAAACATAATTGATAAAATAAGCGGAAAGAATATACAAAATGAAGATATAATCAAATATATAAGTAATTTAAAATATGTTGTACTCATTGCTACAGATAAGAAAGACATACCAAAGACAATTTTAGATATAGCATCAAAACTAAATATTGGTGTATATAGTCCTAAGGAAGATATTAGTTTAGAAATAAAAAATAAATATTACAAAAATGAAAAATTAAAGAATATATTTGAAAATAATCATGAATTTGATGCTTATATATCAGCAATAGAGGCATTAAAAAGGTTAAAAGAAATATTTGAAAAGGCTAAAAGATTTTCAGAAAGCCAAGAAGAATATGTTAAAATATTAAGATATATACTAAAAAACAGGAAAGTAGAGGCTGTGTCTGCAAAAAATAATTTAAAAGAAAAAGAAAAAGAAACGAAAAAACATAATAAGAAAAGAAAAAAATCTATAGATAAAAAAGACATTGAAATAATAAAAATTATCATAAAGAATAAAAAAGATCAAAAAGAAAAAGAAAAAATAATAGAAGATTTAAATAAAAAATATATTGATTTATTAAGTGACTATAATACATTATCCAAGATTTTAATAGAAAGATTAAAAATTAATGATAATGTTATTCCAAAAATTTCTTTTTTATATTTAAACAAACTTTATTATAATAAAATATTTATAGATGAATTTAAAGAAGAATATATCTCGTATTATAAAGGAAAAGAGGTGAAATTTTTTGTAAAAAAAGAAAATCTTATAGAAGCTAAAAATATTTTTCCAAGATTTTATATTGTAGATGAATTTAAGGAATTAAAAAATTTTGTTATTGTTGAAAAATTTTATGAGGAGAAATCTAACGTATTGGAAAAAAATGTTGATGAAGAGAGGCTAAAGAAAATTTTAAAAGATTATAGGGAACACCGTCTTCAAAATATATTATAGTTCTTTATCAAGACGATATCAATAAAATAATTAACTACTAATTGGTAGTATATAAAAATCCGACAAATATAATATAATTAGTTTACATTTTGATATAGGTGTACCAAAAACTTTATAAATATTATTTATAAGTTTTTTGATAAACAATATTTTTAAACAGAAAAATTATAGATAATTTTAGAAGGAAAAACTGGCTATGGAAAAAATTTTGGGGCAATTTTTTTAAAACCGCAAAAAATTTGTTATTTTAAGGAATAAGAAGGCTTATTTTTATTTTTTAAATTGAATGCAAAGATATTTTATAAAATTTTTTATAATATAGGATATTATGATGACAAATTCTATAATAGACTATTTTTTATCAGATTTTGAAAAAATATCAAATAAAAACAAAAGTCTTATTGTTGATGGAAGATATTTTGAAGAAGATTTCATTCCATATGAAATCAAATTTAGAGATAAAGAAAAAGAAATTATATTATCAAACATAAACTTATTTTTAAATAGAAATACAGGAAGTAACTTATTTTTATATGGAACTACTGGTACCGGGAAAACTTTAATGGCAAGGTATTTAAGTAAGGGTATATCATTTTATTCAGCAAAAAATAAGCTAAAAGTAAAAGTTGCATATATAAACTGTAAACAAATATTATCAGATGATGTAGATTATTATATATTTAAAAAAATATATGAAGAACTAGCAAATACAAATATAAAAAGCGGAGTTAGAAAGAATGATATATATGAAAATATATATAAATTTATAATCAATAATGATTATAAGCTAATAATAATATTAGATGAAGTAGATAATATATTTAGAAAGTTGGAAAATACAGAAATTTTATATTTGTTATTAAGAAATTATGATATAAACTTTTTAAGTAGAATAAGAATAATACTTATTTCTAATTCACCATCTTTTATATCGCAATTGGATCAAAGAATAAAATCATCTTTTTCATCGATAATTCAAGTAAAATTTTCTCCATATAATTATTATGAATTGAGAGAAATTCTAAAAGACAGGGCTATAAAAGCTCTAAAACCAGGTTCAATATCAGAGGAAGATATAAATTATATTTCTGCAAGGGTCTCTAAAGAATTTTTTGGAGATGCAAGAATCGCAATAAATGTACTAAGATTATCAGCAATCATTGCATATAATAAAAACAAAGAAAAAATAGATAAAGATGATATAGATGAAGCTTTCTCTAATGTTGATTTAAATATATTAGAGTCTATAGTAAGCACTTTAAACAAAACACAAAAAATAATTTTGTTAGCCTTAATAAAAGAACAAATAAAAAAAGAAGATTTTGTAACATTTAATAATATATATGAAGAATATGTAAATTTATCTAGTAGTTTTGGAATATCTGTTTTAGACAAAACAGCAGTATATAAAAATTTAAAGAAAATAGAAGGTATATTTGGAGAACTAATAGAATCAAAAATAATATCTAATGGAAAAAATGGAGTAAACAAGGTTTTAAAGATTATATCAGATATTGATAATCTTAAAAAAATATATGAAAAAATAAAAAAAGATATATGAATAAAGAAGATCTAATAAAGCTGTTATGGGAAAATAATATATTTATTGAAAAAAAAGCATATGATCTTTTAAATAATCTAAAAGAAGAAGATTTAGACATTATATTTAGAGAAGCAATAAAAAGCAATGTAAATAAGATAGATGAAGATTTTATTAATAGAATAATTAGAAAAAATGTTAGTAATGATAATAAAAACATTGAAAAAAGCGAAAAGAACATCAATAAAAAAAGAAACATTATAAATATAAAAGATTTTTTTAATATAAATGAAAATAAACAAAGTATAGAAAAAGAAAGTAATAATGTAATTCTTATAGAAAGTACAAAGAAACATATTGGAGAAGAAATAGAATTATCTGTAAAAGAAATGAAAGAAACAAAAGAAATAAACATTCTAAAGAAATTTGAAATACAAAAAAATAAACCAGACATTATATCTTGGATATCATATTATAAGCAAAGATTAAATAAGATAAAGAAAATATTAAGAGATCATTCAGAAATGAGAGAATTATACCCATTAAATAAGATACCAGAAAACAGGGAAGTTGCAATTGCCGGATTGGTTTATGATAAGAAAATAACTGAAAAAGGAATAATTCTTGTTATAGAAGATGAAAATAATATTATAAAAACTTTTATAAGCAAGGATAATGAAAGTATAGATTTTAAAATAGTTAAAGATATACCATTGGATTCTGTTATTGGTTTGATTGGTATATATAAAAATAATATGTTTTTTGCAAATAATGTGATATTACCAAACATACCAATAAAAAAGCCAAAAACATTTGGAGAAGATGATGTATATATATTATTTACTGGTGATTGGCAAATAGGAAATAAATATACATTTTACAATTTATTTGATAGATTTTTACAATTTGTAAATGGAAAAACAGAAAATAAAAAAATAAACGAAATTGCAAGAAAAATAGGTTATATAATAATTATTGGTGATGTCGTAGATGGAGTTGGTATTTATCCAGAACAAAAAGAAGAACTGATATTAAAAACATATGAGGACCAATATAAAAGTTTTGAAGATTATATATTAAAAATACCAGAAAGTATAAAGACAATTATTATACCAGGAAATCATGACATACCAAGATTGGCGGAGCCACAACCAGAATTGCCAAGATCTTTATTAAAAGAATCATATTCAATGAAAAATATACATTATTTGTCAAATCCATCATATGTAAAAATACACAATTCAATTATTGGGCTATTATATCATGGATATGTTTTAGATTGGTTAGTATCAAATGTTTCTTTTTTAAGAGAGAGAGGAGGATATGAAAACCCTGGAGAATTAATGAAGTTTATGTTAATGTTTAGGTTAATATTTCCTTCTCATGGATCAAACCCATATGTTCCATATATAAATGACGACCCTTCTGTAATAGATATTGTACCAGATTTATTTCACACTGGTCATATACATAGAGCATCTTATGATGAATATAGAGGGGTAGATTTAATTAGTTCATCTACTTTCCAGGATATAACCCCATATCAGAAAGAATTGGGTCATAAACCAGAACCTGGTATTTTATTTTTGAGAAATATAAAGAATGGAGAAGTTTTGAGTATTAATTTATTTAATTTTGAGATAAAAAGGATAAGAGATAAAGTTATATAAAATATTTATATAATATAATAGGAATGAAAGTAAATAAGGAAAGTGAAACAGAAATGGAAATAATATTTGAAAATGATAAAGCAACAATATCTATGCTATTAAAAGAAGAATTGGATAAAGATCCAGATGTAATAATTGCTGCATGGAAGGAAAATCATCCTCTAATAAAAGATATTTACTTATATATAAGAACCAACGGAAAAAGAAAACCAAGAGAAGTATTAATAGACGCAATAAAGAGGGCTTTAGATAGGTTAAATAATTTTGAGAAGGAATATAATAAAATAATTGATGAAATTAGATAAAATAACATTAGATACCTCTGTAGTAATCGACGAATATATATCAAGATCATTATTAAATAATAGTATTTCATTTAATGAAGTAATAATACCTGTACCTGTAATTGATGAATTGCAAGCTCAGGCAAATAAAGGTCTTGAAAAAGGATTGATTGGTCTAAGGGAACTGCAAAAAATTAGGGAATTATCTGAAAAATATAATTATAAGGTAATAATATTGGGAGAAAAACCAACATTAGAACAAATAAGATTGGCTAAACACGGATATATAGATTATTTAATTATTAAAATTGCAAGAGAGACAAAATCTACATTATTGACATCTGATAGGATATTATATGAAACTGCTAAAGTATATAATGTTGATTGTTTGTTTATTGAAAAAGAAGGTCTTTCAATAGAGAACCCACCCTTTTTAGATTTATTTACTGATGATACAATATCTGTTCATATTATTGAAAATACAAAAGTAAAAAGAAAAAGGGGAAAACCTGGTGAGTGGTATTTAGAAGAAATAGATAAAGTATATGGAAATAAAGATATAGAAGATTTAATCGATAAGATAATATATATTGCTAGAAATAGAAGAGATTCGTTTATAGAACAAGAAAAAAAGAATAGTTTGATTATTCAATTGGGGATTTTTAGAATTGTAATTGTAAAACCACCATTATCAGATGCATATGAAATAACAATTGTTAAACCTTCAAAGATATTAAGAATAGAAGATTACAATTTGAATGAAAAAATAGTTGAAAGATTAAAAGAGAAATCAGAAGGAATTGTAATTGTTGGAAAACCTGGTTCTGGAAAAACAACATTTGCTCAAGCTCTTGCAGAATATTATTTAAGTATGAAAAAGATTGTTAAAACAATAGAATCTCCAAGAGATTTAATATTATCTCCAGATATTGTTCAATACTCAAAAAAATATTCTACAGATGAAGAAATACATGATATATTATTATTATCAAGGCCTGATTATGTAATATTTGATGAAATGAGAGATACTAGAGACTTTAAATTATATATAGATTTAAGACTAGCGGGAATTGGAATGATTGGTGTTGCACATGCTGAAAGACCAATAGACATTGTTCATAGACTGTTATCTAGGACAGAACTTGGTTTGATCCCACAAATAATTGATACAATAATATATATAGATAAAGGACAGATAGAAAAAGTATATTATTTAAATTTAACTGTTAAAATTCCACATGGTTTAAAAGAGGAAGATCTGGCAAGACCAGTTGTTGAAGTAAGAGATTTCTTAACAAATGATTTAGAATATGAAATATATACTTTTGGAGAAGAGATAATGGTTGTTCCAATTAAAAAATATAGAATAAAATCTGGAATTCAAAGGTTCTTAGAAGATTTATTAAATATGGAATATAAAAGAAAATATAATAATGTTTATGCAGAAGTTTTAGATGATAGAATAATATTTTATATTCCAAAAGAGCTTAAAAAGAAATTTATTAGAAATGAGAAAAGGTATTTAATGAATATAAAGGATAAATATAATTTGAGAATTGAAATAAAAAATGCTGAAAAATTAAATGAAATTATAAATTTTGATTATGAAATATCAAAAGACTATCTTACAATAATGTTTAATAATTTATTTAGGAAAAGAGAAGTAGAATTATATATAAATGGAAAATTAATTGGAAAATTTAAGATAAATAAAAAAGGAAAAATTGTTTTAGACCTAAATTCGGAAATAGGCCAGGAAATATTGGAAGCTATAAATAATAAAAGTAAAATAGAATTTAAATTAGTATGAAAAGAATTGCTGTAATTGATAGGGATAGATGTAAGGCTCCTGAAAAATGTGATTATATATGTATGAAAGTATGTCCAGTTCAAAAAAATAATTTAAAAATATTTAATATTTTACAAGATAAAAAACCATCTATTGATGAATCTTTATGTATTGGATGTGGTATATGTGTAAAGAGATGTCCATTTAATGCAATAATAATTATAAATTTGACAAAAGAGCCAGATGAAAGACCAGTATTTCAATATGGTCCAAATACATTTAGATTATATAGATTACCAATAATTAAGGAAGGAAAAGTTGTTGGAATAATTGGAAGAAATGGAATGGGAAAGAGTACAGCAATAAATATAATAGCTGGTCTATTAAAACCAAATTTTGGGGATTTTAGTAAAAAATATGATGATAAAGAAATTATAAGAGAGTTTAGAGGTTCTGAACTTCAATCTTATTTTGAAAAATTATATAGTAATAAAATAATAATTTCATATAAACCTCAGAATATTACTAAAATAAAAAATATGTTAAAGGATAAAACAGTTAGGGACTTTTTATCAAGGGTTATAAACAATTTAGAGGAGATATCAAAAAAATTTGAAATAGAAAATATATTGGATAGAAGAATTGGAGATCTATCTGGAGGTGAATTCCAGAAAGTAGTATATATATATTCAGTATATAAGGATCATAATTTATTATTGATTGATGAAGTTACAAATTACTTAGATATATATGAAAGATTGAGAATATTGAATAATTTAAATGAGATAAAGGAAAAGGATACGATATTGATAATAGATCATGATTTATTATTTTTAGATTCTATTTCAGATATTATACATATTGTTTATGGAGTACAAAAAGCATATGGTGCTTTTTCATATCCTGTTGGGGCAAAGGAAGGTATAAATCAATACTTAGATGGGTTTATAAAGAGAGAAAATTTAAAGATAAGGGATAAACCGATAAGATTGGATGTAAAAAGCTATACAGATGTAAAATTTGGAAAACAGATTGTTGAATGGGGAAATATTATAGTAAAATTGGATAATTTTATATTAGAGGTAAATCCTGGATTTATTAGAGAAAACGAAATAATTGGAGTAATTGGGAGAAATGGAATTGGAAAAAGCACTTTTGTAAAAGCTTTAGCTGGAGAAATAAAATATGAAGGAAATGTATCAAAAAATTTAATAATATCATATAAACCACAATTTTATGATTTTTCTGATTATAATATAACTGTAGATCAATTTTTGAAAAGTTTTAATGAAAAATATAAAGATGATTATAAAGAATATTTATCAATGCTAAATATTTCTGATCTATTAGATAGAGAAGTTAATACATTATCCGGAGGAGAATTACAAACAGTATATACTTTTGGTACATTAATAAAGGATGCGGATTTATATTTAATAGATGAACCTTTTGCAGATCTGGATATAGAACAAAGATTATTATTATCGAAATTTATAAGAGATATAATAAAAATTAGGGGAAAAGCTTGTCTAGTTGTAGATCATGATTTAATATTTTTAAATTGGGTTTCTGATAGAATTTTAGTATTTGTAGGGGAACCTGGTAAATATGGGAAAGCTTTGGGTATATATGAAAATAAGGAGGGATTAAATATATTTTTAAAACAATTAGATATAACAATGAGAACTGATGAAGAAACAAAAAGACCAAGGATTAATAAACAAAATAGTAGATTAGATCTTATACAAAAACAAAAAGGAATATACTATGAATAACCTATTCAGACTTAACAAATACGTATACTGTTCCCTTACAATATGGACATGTTCCCTTTATTGCTGTTCTTCCATTCTTTAATGTAACCTTTTGTGGATTCTGTACTGGTACCTTTTTCTTGCATCTGACGCAGTATGCCATATATTGTTCTGCCATTAATAATTTTTACTGAAAAAATTTATATATTTATTGGGTAAATATATAAATTTTAAAAGAAGAAATTCTATAAAAAATAAAAGAAAAAAGAATTTATTTACTTTCTAAATATTTATCATCTATATTAATAATTAAATATTTATTATCCCTTTTAATATCTATATTAATATTAATTTCTCTAAAATTTTTTATTATATTATTTATGTCATAGTCTTTAAATATCCATGAATATATGTTTAAAAATTCACCAATTTTCTCTAATTTATAAATTTCTTTATTAATTTCTTCCAAATATCTTTTTTGCTCTTCTATTATTCTTTTTATTTTTTCTTTTTCTTCATTTAATTTCCTAATTCTTTTATTTTCTCTACTATTTAAATAAAGATTTATGAAATATTTATTAATATCTTCGATAATATTTCCCTTTTCATCTATTATAATTTTTAAGTTTACTATATCATTATAAATGTTATATATTCTTTCTATTTCTTCTTTATTTAATTCTTTTGGGCTTTTATTTTTATCAACATTTGCTTTTTTTACTATATATTCAGAATATTTTCCTCCTAAAGATAAATCTATTGCTAAAAATCTTACAACATCTTTTTTATTTGTATTATTTATCTTTTCAAAAAATTCGTTTATATTATTTATAATCTTTACAGAACCTGGTGGTTTTATATATTTTTCATTTCTAAATATTTTCCTCACTCCAAAATTTTTATATTGATTCGCATATAGAATTGTATCATTATAATCAGTTACAATTAATAATCCATTTGGAAAAAGCTCTATATATAATTTTTTTTCATTATTTTTTATTATAATAATCTTATCATTATTATCAATTTCAATATTTATCTTTGTTTCATTAAAATCTTTTCTTAATTTTAGTGTAAAATTATTTGTTTCTTCTCTTTCTTTGACATTATATAGAAAAATAATTTTTCCTGGGATTATATATAAAAATTTATTTTCCAAACTAGGTTTATATAATTCAAAAACAACCCCTTCTTCAATATTATATATATTTTTTACTATTGAATTATTTATTTTTTCAGCATTATCATTATACCATTTCTTCAATTCAAAATAATTTATCATAATATTAAATTTTCTTACCTATTAATATATATTTAGTATATAATCTTTTATGAGATTTTATCAAAAAAGTCTTTATATTATGGTATTCAAGTAATTCTCTCATTTTTTTAATTTCATCTTCTATATCTTTTCTTTCTAGAAAGCTTGCATAAGTTATTGATATTAAATATCCATTATTTTTTAATGTTCTATATATATTTTTTACAAATTTATGCTTATCTATAATGAATTTTAATGTTTCATATATAATTATTAAATCAATGTTGTTATAAAATATTTTTGGAATTTCATCCTTTTTTGCAATATATACAAAAAAATTTTTCATATCTTTTGTTCTTTTCTGTAATTTTCTTACAATTTTTTGTGATATATCTATAGCGTAAACTTTTACATTATATTTTTTTGCGATATTTATAGATATATCACCAAGAAAAGGTCCAAAATCTAATATTTTATATCCGTCTTTTACATAATATTCAACTATCTTTATATCTTCCTTATATCTTGTTTTTCTAATTAAATATGGAATGAAATATAATTTAGAAAAGTAGAATTTAACAAATTTTATATTTTTCTTCCATGTTATACTTAATGTTATTATTAATATAATAATAGATATTGAAAAAGTTAGTATAATTGCATATATATTATCTAGAAAATCATACAATAATAAATAAGATAAAGTTGTCATTGAAAAAACAGCAAGAAATATTTTTATTAACCTCCACTTATGTATGTTTTTTCCTTCTACTTTAATCTTTATATAAGATATTATATATAATATGTATATAATGATTGTAAAGGATGAGAAGAAGGATAATAAATAATTGAAATTGTTCAAGAATAAAAATATTAAAATAATGAATGTAGATAGAAACACATTAAAAATTGGGGAATCTCTATTATTTTTTATTCTAAAGAAATATGGCAATAATCTGTTCTCTGATATATTTTCTAATATTTTATTTGCAGTATAAAACCAAATATATGCAGAATATATACTTATTGGTAAAAATATTAAAAGAACTATATTGCTAATATTTTTTATTTTAATATTTAGTAAACTTATATATAATAATATAGAAAATATTGAGAGAAGTATTGTTCCATAAAAAGTAGCATTTCCAGTTTTTCTATTATTTGAATAATTAGAATAAAATGTAAGTATGTCTAGACCAGAAAATATTGATATATTATATGTTATTACAAACAAAAAAGGGTCTATTGAATTGTATTGAATATTTATATTTATTGGGAATATAAAAAACAAAATTAAAATAATGGAAGATATAATAGAAATATATGAAATAATTTCCTGTATTTTACTTTCAATATCTATATTAAGCAAATTAAATATTAAAAAGGTAAATATTATTATATATGATATTAAAAACAAAAAAGGATTTATAATTTTGAAATAATCATTTATTAATAATAATTCAGAGGAAATAAATGATATTATTGATAAATAATAAAAAAATCCAAAAGTTGGTAATAAATACTTTGAAAGTTTGGATATATAGTGAAATATTCCTAAAGGATTTGGATCTCTTGTTATAGAATCTCTAAATAAATATGACAATAAAATAAATGTTAAAATGATCGGAATTGAAGATATTAAAAAATATTGGATACTTATATATTGAGTATTCATTAGTAATATAAGAAAAGGTGTTTCAGGAACTATAACAGATGACAAGAATAATATTATATAGTAAGAGAGCTCTTTCATTTATATAATGACTACATTGATAAATATAGGAATAAACAAGTTGGAAATATAAAGTTTATAATACATATTCAATATCCTATATAAGTGGTAAAAATAATATATATCAATGACTATGGGTATATCTTATAGTTTAGTTCAGGTTGCTAAAGAGTCAAATCTGGAGAATGATATAATCTATAAAAAATATAGATTTTTAGATAATAGAGGAAATAATATAGATTTAGATAATAAATTAGATTTAGATAAATTAGTAGAACTATCAACATTAAAATATAATATAAAAAATGTTAGATTATCTTATTTACCATCATATATAGAAAATTCAGATGGAAAAATAGATAAAAATAAATTAAAAAACATTCTATATTTATTAGAACAATATAGAAATCATGGAATTGATGTATTATTAGTATTATTGCATTTTACATATCCGAAAAATTGGTCAAATATTTTTGATAAGGATTTTTCAAAGTATTTTATAAATCATATAGAAAATGTAAAAGAAATATTTAGCTATGCGAAACATATATCCCCTATAAATGAGCCAATAAATGCATATTTGATAAATATCCAAATAAATCCAAAGGGAATTTTTTATCTAAATATATTTTTAAAAAATGTAGAAGAAATACAAGAATATATTTATGATGAATTCAAAAGAGAAAAGATAATACATTTTAATGTTTATTCTCTTTATTCAAAAAATATAGGAAAAATACTTAATAAATTCTTGAAACCTTTTGAAGACCAGGTTAGAAAATTGAGAAATCTTTATGACATATTAGATATAAATTATTATGGAACTTATGGATTTAATTCAGATGGAAAAAATTTTCTTGGAAGTAAATTAGCGAGGATAATAAATTCATATAATCCAAAAGATATTCAAAATGTAATATTTCGTTATAAAAAATTATCAGGAGTTAGTGATATTTGGATAACAGAAACAGGTCTATATGCTAAAAGTGATGAGGATGAAAAAATTAGATATGAATATATTGAAGAGTTAATAAAAAATATAAAAGAAATCTCTCCCGATATTCGAGTATTTATTTGGACATTCGGAGATATTGTAAATGAATGGAAGAAGAAAGTAGGAAGATTTGGTATTTGTTATGATGAAAATAATATTGAAAAAAAGATATGCGAAAAATATATAGAATTATTTAAGAAATATAGTTAATGTTAATAATAGCAGAAAAACCTTCTGTAGCTAGAAAGATTTCATCTTTCTTATCAAATAATAATTATAGAAAAATAAGATTTTTAAAAAATATATATTATTATTATTTTAATCAAGAGGGAAAAAATATATATGTTGTTCCATCAATTGGTCATTTATTTACATTATCAGATTTAAATAAAGAATATGATTATCCCACATTCAATTATAGATGGGTTCCATCATATTTTGAGGATGGAATTATTGCAAAGAAATATTATATTGAAATGTTTAGTAAATTTAAAAATGAGAATGAAGTAATAATTGCAACAGATTATGATATAGAAGGGGAATTAATAGGTTATAATATTTTAAGACATATATTAGGTAAAGAAAATTCAGATAGAATGATATTTTCTGCAATAACATATAAAGATATAGTTAGAGCTTTTAATAATAGGAAAGAAAGCCTAAATTTTGGATATATATTTGCTGGAGAGACTAGACATATAATTGATTGGTTATACGGTATTAATTTATCTAGAGCATTAACAAGATCTTTACTTTATTATACTAGAAAATTTGTTTTAAGTATTGGAAGAGTTCAAGGTCCAACATTAATGTTAGTATTCAATAGAGAAAAAGAAATTGAAAACTTTAAACCAGAAGAATACTATAAAGTTGAAGCTTTGGTTATAAAGGGTGACAAAAAATTGAAATTTTCATATATGAAAGATAAAATAAAGGATAAAGATGAGGCAAATAAAATAAAAAATAATTTAGGAGAATATTTAATTGTTATCAATGTAGATAAAAAAGAAGAAAAAATAAGTCCGCCATATCCATATAATTTAACAGATATACAGATGGATGCATATAAATATTATAAAATTAGTCCAAAGAGAACTTTAGATATTTTGCAATCTTTGTATGAAAAAGGTTATATATCTTATCCAAGAACATCATCTCAAAAATTACCTGAAACAATTAATTTTAGGGAAATATTATCAAACTTATCATTAATAAATTCTTACAAAAAATATATAATTCTTTTATTAGAAAAACAAATTTTAAAACCAAATAATGGATCTAGAGATGATGTACATCCAGCAATACATCCTACAGGATATATTCCAGAATATTTAGATTATAAGGAAAAATTAATTTATGATTTGGTAGTTAGAAGATTTATTGCAACATTTTATGATTCTGCAATTGTATATAAAGTAAATGTTATTACGAAAGAAAATTTTATTTATAATTATTATGATATAAAATATAAAGGGTGGTTAGATATTTATTGGGATATATATAAGAACAATTTTGTTTCTTTAAAGTTTAATATAGGAGAAAGGTTGTTGATAGATAGAGTTAATATATTAAAAAGAAAAACAAAACCACCTGCAAGATATAACAAAGCTTCTTTAATTAAAAAAATGGAAGAATTAAATTTAGGAACAAAAAGTACAAGGACAGATATTGTTGAAATTTTATTTAAGAGAAGATATGTTGAGGGTAAATCAATAAAAATCACTGAACTGGGCAAAAAAATTGTTGAAATATTTGAAAGATATTATCCAGATATTTTAGATATAAACTTCACAAGAAAAATGGAAGAAAATTTGGAAAAATTAGAAAATAAACCCGATATAAGTTTAAAGGAAAAAATAATTGAAGAAAATGTGGAAATAATAAAAGATTTGTCTAAAGTTATGAAAGAGAATGAGAGAAAAATTGGAGAAGAATTGTATAATTTTATTAAAGATTATTTAAATAAGAAAAAGATAAAAAAATAATTAATAAAAGATTTATAAATAATAATGAAAATTAAAATTAAATGCCGCCGTAAGAAAGAAATATACTTCTTGTTTATATATTGAGTTTTGTGACGTTTGGGATATATTTCCTGTATTGGCTGTATAAGACAAAAAAAGAATTGAATGAATTGGGAGCAAATATACCATCATTTATATTAGCTCTAATACCAATAATGTACATACTGGTTATATAAGTATACAGAAGGATGGCTTATGTTACTAAAAAAGATAATGCAATAATATACTTTATACTATTTTTACTTGTAGGTATAATTATGCCTTATATAGTTCAGAAGGATTTAAATGAAATAGCAAGGAATTATGGTAAAAGACAAATGATGAGACCAGGTATGCCAACACAACAATATCTAGGATATACAAATTATCCAGGAGGTCAAGGAGGACAATTCAGAATGTAATTTTTAGTTTATTAATTATTTATTTTCAACGTTTAAAAATTGGACGATAAGATTGATTTAATTTGGAACAAATAAATAAAGAAAATATTTTGTATAGATATAAAATTTATAAGTAATGGTATACATCAATATAGTATGAAAGTAAAAGTTACTAGAAATTATCAAATAACTATACCAGCAAAGATTAGGAAAAAGTTAAATATAAAGGAGGGTCAATATTTAATAGTAGAAGAAGATGAAAAAAATAATGCTATAATCATTAAACCAATAGAATGGGTAAAATTAAGATTAGGTAAAAAGTTAACTCAAGAAGACATAAATAGAGCTATAGAAAAATATGATAAAGATATTATTGAAGAAGAATATCCAGAAATAAAAAGATGGAAAAAGAAAGAATAGTTGTTGATACAAATGTTTTAGTTAGGGCTACATTTGAAGATTATGAAGATCATCAAAAAAGTATAGACATATTAACGAGTTATGATATTATATTGCCAGAAGTAGTTATTTATGAATTTCTAGGGATTTTAATAGAATATGTGAATGATATTGATACTATTTATAGAGTAATAAATAACTTAGAATTATTTGAAATAGAAAGCATAAAAATTAAAGATGTTAAGGAAGCTTTAAAGATGATAAAGGAAAACAATAAAAAATTAAGTAAAAGTAATTTAAATGATTATATTTTAATATCAATTGTTAAAAGATTAAATTGTTCGTTTATTACTTATGATGAAGATTTGAAAAAAATAGCTAAAAAATATAATATAAAAATTTTAGAACTATGATATATAATTTGGTATAATTTGTGAAACAAAATCTATAGATTTTGTTTTATATATGCGATAAAATCTTGAATATTTGGTATAGTAACTATACCATTTTTATAAAATTTTGGTATAATAATAATAACATGTATGATGAGAGTCTTATAGTAGAATATTTTGAAAGAACAAGGAAAAGAAAAATAAATTAGATTTGTTAAGATTAATTAATAACAATCCCTTAATTGAAATATATTATTTTAAAGATTATCAACAACATGAAGTAGATTTTTTAATAAAAGAAAATAATATAATAAAAGAATTGATCCAAGTTTCTTATATAAATAATATAGATGAAATAGACAAAAGAGAAATTAGATCCCTACTTAAAGCATCTAATTTATTAAATTGTAATGATTTAAAAATTATTACATGGGATTTAGAAGATAAAGTAATTAAAGATAATAAAGAAATAAAATTAATACCATTGTGGAAATGGTTATTGAATAGGTAAAATTATATAATCATAAAATTCTGGATAGCATTTTATGATCTGTTAATATCAACTTGCAATATAACTATGGAATAATTATTCTATTTGTGGAATTTATCTACTCCTACGTAACTACTAATATATGTATTTCTTATTACTATGAGCAAAATTTTATAAATTAAAAATAAAAAGTTTATATGTTAATTTATATGAAAACTTATAAGTTTCAAAGTAGTATATTTATGGACAAAAATTTAATTTCAGAAATTAAACCTAATAATATACTATTTTGGAATTTATAAGTTTTCAATATGGTTAGATAATACATAAAAATTATAAATCATAATTGATAGTTTATATATCTTTAGGTAATACAGCTATAATCATATAAAAGACGGGTTTGTATAAAAGATTTATGAGAAAAAATTTAATATTGCTTAATAAAATATTTATAATTGATTATAAAATATCAGAATATTTCTATAAAAAATTAAAAGATAAATTGGTGCTTGTTTATACAATTGATACTATTTCATATTTAATAAATTTATATTTCTTTTTATATATAGTATTTTTCATTGGTTTTAGCTATATTTTTCTTTTTATTATATCTACAGCAATAACTTATTTATTGAAATTAATATTTAGTAGAAAAAGACCATATTATTTTTTTGATAAAAGATTTGCTATATTGGTTTATGAGAATCATTCTTTTCCAAGTGAACATACAGTAATTGCAACATTATCCTTTATAATAACAGGTAATATTTTAGTATTGATAGTTCCAATATTAAGAATTATTACTATAAAGCACTGGTTATCTGATGCTTTATTTTCTATAATTTTATCTTATATTTTTTACTTATTTTTTAGTTCTATCCTTAATTTTTCTGGATTATTAAATCCATTGATATCAAATATTAAAATAATTGAAGTGTTCAGGTTTTTAATTTAGAGATTTTTGAAACTTTTATAACATATCTAAATAAAATATAATAGTAAAGTTTAGATGGGGTTAAATATAAGAGAATGTTTAAATATGGTTTTCAATTGTATTTAATATTTTATCTAATATTTTTTCAGGTTTTTCTTCTCCATCAATATAAATTATGTTATCTTCTGGAAATATTTCCTTTAATTTTAAGAAATTTTCTCTTACTTTTTTTAAAAATTCAATATTTTCATAGCTTGTAGTACTTTTACCTCTAGAAGTTATTCTATCTATTGCAATTTTTGGATCAATATCCAATATAAAGGTAATGTCTGGTCTAATTATATATTTTGATATACATTTTAACCATTCAATTTCCATTCCTTCATATAAAATTTGATAAGAAAATGTAGAATAAATACTTCTATCAGAAATAACAATATAACCAGTACTTAAATATTTCTTCAAATCAATATTTTTTATACTTCTATCCGCAGTAAATAATAATGCTAATAGATATCCATAATCTAAAATTTTTTCATGCTCTTTCGAAATTATTTCTTTTATTTTTTTAGATAAATCATTATCATATGGTTCTTTCATTAATATTACCTTATTATATCTCTTAGATAATTCATTGTATAATAAGTTTGCAATTGTTGTTTTTCCAGATCCATCAATACCCTCTATAGCAATATATCTATACTTTTTAGTCATTTATTTTTCTTTTAAAAAAAAATTTATAATCTAATTATATCACCATTTTTTGGAGCATATGAATATATTCCAAACTTTTTATATATCTTTGATGCTAGTTCATATGGTTTTGGAATTTCACCATGTACTGTAATAACTTGTTTTGGTTTTGGTCTTAAATATTTAATAAAAGAAATTGCTTCAAAATGATCTGCATGACCTGAAAAACCTTCATATCTATTTACTTTCATTTTTATATTTATTTTTCTATCATTTAGTACAATTTCTCTCTGACCATCCAATATTGTTCTACCCAAAGTACCCTGTGCTTGATATGAAACAAATGCTAATAAATTTTTTTCATCTTCTGCAGCATAACTAAAATAATCCAATATGGGACCTCCTTGCATCATACCAGAAGTTGCAATTATTATTGAAGGTTCATTGGATGTCACAATTTGTTCTCTTTCATGTTTACTTGCCCTTATTACATTTTCTCTTTCAAAAGGATTTTTTCCAGATTCTATTTTTTCTCTAATTTCTTTACTTAAAAATTCTGGATATGCTGTATGAATCATCGATGTTTCCCAAACAATTCCTTCTAAATATATATTTACTTCTGGCAATGTTTTATTTTCAATTGCGTTTATTAATGTTAATAAAACATCTTGTCCTCTTCCTACTGCTAATACCGGTACTAATACCTTTCCTCCCCTTTCAATTGTTTCTTTTATATCATGAATAAATAATGCTTCAGTTTCTTCTCTTGATGGATGTTTATCATTAAATCCACCATATGTACTTTCAATTATTAATGTTTCCAGTCTTTGATATACGGTGTTCAGTCTTTCTAATAAAGGCATTTTATTAAATTTATAATCTCCAGTATATAATATATTATGTTTACCTTCAATGTTTATATGGACCATTGAAGATCCAATTATATGATTTGCATTATGGAATGATATCTTTATATCACTGGTTATATCCGTTACTTCAGAATAATTTAATGTAATAGAATGTTTTAAAAATAATTTAATTTCTTTTGTTGTAAATATTGGGTTTTTACTCTGTTTATTGCTCACTTTTAAATAATCTAATAAAACTAAAGCTGCAATATCTCTTGTTGGTTCTGTTAAATAAACTGGTCCTCTCCATCCAATTCTAAATAAATATGGAACAAATCCGACGTGATCTAAATGAGCATGTGAAATAATTACAGCATCCAAATTTTGTATATCAAATTCAGGTATATTTAATATTGGATATCTATCTTCTGAATAATTTCCAGCACCCAGACCACAATCTAATAAAATATTACTTTCTTTTGTTTGTAGTAAAAAAGAAGATCTCCCGACTTCCCTTCCAGCACCTAAAAAAGCAATTCTATAGTGATCTAATCTTTGCGGTTTTCTTTCCAATATTTTTTCTCCAACTTTATTTAAAAATTCAGATTTATACAAAGAATTTTTATGTAAATATGCTCTAATAACATTTATTATTTTTGAGGATTTTAAAGGAGCCCTCTGTATTATAATATTACATAGAGTTTCTCCCCTTAATTTATTGATTAAATTTAAATCAATTTTTTCCGGTTCATAAGTTTCGATGTATAATGTAGACCTATGTCTTTCAAGATAAACATCCTTTATTTTTATTCCATTCAATATTTCCTTTACTTTTTCTTTAATATATTCTTCCCCCTTCAATAATTTTGGATTTACCCTTATTTCTATCCTTTTTTTATATTTTTGTGCTAAATTTTTTCCTATTTCAATTCCTCTAATAAATAAATCTACATTGTTTACATATATCACTATCTTTGGTCCTTCAAATATTATCCTATTTATATCCTTTGATTGGAATTCATTTAATAATTCTTCCTTAATGTTCATCATAAATAATGTAAATACCTTTTATAATTAATTATAAATTTAAAAAATTATTTTTTCTGTAATTCTTCTTTTACCTCATAAAGCTCCTTCTTTAATCCTTCTTTTGTTAATGTCCATATTTCAATGCCATATCCAGATCCCAAATCTCTTTTTATAGCAGACAATACAGCTTTTTTTGCTAATTCTTTTGCTTCTTCTTCACTCATGTTCTCTTTATATTCTGCTTCTAATACACCCAAAGCAAACATCATTCCAGAACCTGTAGATGTAAAATTATCAAATTTTTCTAGTCCCCCTGCCTCATCTATTGAATATATATGATAACCGTCGTTATCTTTTCCAACAATTATTACTTCTGAAAAGAATGGGAACCATTTATAATAGTTCATTAATGTTGCTAGAAAATTTGCAGCTTCTTCTGCAGTTGGTTCATTTTTTGATCTCAAATATTTTAATTTTAAGTTTGCTTGTAATATCTTTACTAAAGCTTGAATATCACCAACTAAACCAGCAGCTCCCATTAATATATTATCAGTAATTTTATGTAATTTTTGTACTTTCTTATGATATACTATCATTCCTGCCGTTGATTGTCTATCCGATGCAATTAATACCCCATCTTTAAATTTTATTGCAACAATTGTTGTTCCTGATGATTCTGTCATAGTTTTATGTATGATAAAATATATTTATAAGCTATTTTTTCACATATTTTTTTATTACTTTTTCTTGGAATGAATTTAATACATAATCTACATGTCGTTTAATTTCATCAAAACTATTAAATTCTCCTTTTAATCCAGGACATACAAATTTTCCATTTTTAAATACATTAAATTTTACTCTATAATTTTCAGATACATCGAATACAACAGTAACAGCTGGAAAAGCTTCTGGATTATATTGAGAATCTGGTACTTCATCTGCCAATCTTACTATGTCTATATTATCATAGTCAAATTTTCCATTTACAACAATATTTTGTACCTTTATTTTATAATCTTTTGGAAGTTCTATATCAATTTGTTTAAATAATTCCCTTAATTTTTTTGCTACATATTCTATATCTTCTAATCTTTTTATTCCAGATATATTTATTGTTCCACTATTAAATACTAGTGCTTTAATATTTTCTTCTTTATCTCCGCTTCCCTTTAATGGTATAATCAATCCAGGAAAAGTTTCTGGATCATATTGAGCATAAGGAATTAGATTCGCAATTTTGTCTAATGGTAACCTTACATTAAAATATACTGTAACAACAGCATTCGAAATCTCCCATGTAACCATTTTTAATAAATCTAATAAAAACTTATAAAATATTTAGCCTATAATATACACTCATTTCATATATTCTCTCTACATTGTTTAAATCATCTTTTGAGTCTTTTATTATTATTATGGTATCTGTATCCTTTTCTAAGATATCCTTATATTTTCTTATTATATTTAATAGCTTTTCATCAGCGTATATTTCTATATTTGCCTTTTGACCTTTTCTTAATTTGTTTTCTTTTCTTATATCTTGTAATCTTCTTCTTATTTCCCTATATAACCACTCTTCTTCCAATTCTGGATAATATTTTGTATCAAATCCTATTTTTATAATTCCATAATCAGTTTGTGCAGTTACATAATCCTTTTCTACATTATCAATCTTTATTTCTTTTACATTCAAGTAATCTTTTAATAATTCTACAATATCATTGTTATTTATAATTTCAAATAAAATACTCCCATCATCTTTATATAAATATAATGTTTTCAATGGTCTTCTTATATTTATATTTATCATATTTCTTAGTTTTAATGCATTTTCAACAATTATATTAAATAATTCATATTCTTTTTCTATTTTTTCATCTATATATTGTTCTTCAACTTTCGGTAAGTCTTCTAAAATTATTGATTCACCTTCTAATCCATATAAATTTCTTAATTTTTGATAAATATATTCGGAAATAAATGGAACTATAATAGATCCTATATTTATTATATTATATAGGGACTTATATATTATAAATAATACTTTTTCAGGCTCTCTCTTTATTCTTTCTCTTGTTGCTTTTATATAAAATCTTGATAATTCTAATATCATATCTTGTAATATTCTTCCAGCTTTCCATATTAAATAATTATCTAACGCATTGTATATTTCTTTTTTGCTTTTTTCTATGAAATGTAACATATATTTATCTTCCCATCTTAAATTTTCTACATTTATTTTTGCTGGATTTACATTGTAATATTTAGAATATTCTTCTAAATATGTTGAAATATTTAATAATATATTTAATACCTGATATTTTACTTTTATATCTTCCCATTTTACTTTTATATCTTCATAAGCTTCTACAATAGATCCTAAATATAATCTCATAGTATCTGCCCCATACTTATTAATTATATCATATGGGGAAACAACATTTCCCAAAGATTTTGACATCTTTCTTCCATATGCATCTAAAATATATCCACCAACATATACATTTTTATATGGTATATTGTTGTAATATAATTCTCCAATCATTGCTAAAGAATAAAACCATCCTTTAATTTGATCATAATTTTCTGTTATGAAATCTACAGGATATATGTCTGTTGCAACTGTTGCTGAACCAGAATCAACCCATACATCTAATATATCTGAAATTCTTTTCATTTCTTCTCCACATTTTTCACATTTGAATGTAAATTTATCTACATATGGTCTATGTAAATTGTAATTATATAAATATATTATTTCATAATCTCTTGACCCATATGTTCTTACATAATATAGATCATTTATCTGGTTTAATATATCTTCTTTAAACTTATTTACAATTACTATTGATTTGTTTTCATATTTATTAAATATTTCGTAGAGTTTATTTATATCATTTATTTCATCCTCATAATATATCCTATTTTCCTTGAAATATCTTGACAATAGTTTTTCGGTATAATCCGTAAACTTTATTACTATTATTATTTCCTTAAATTTATGTCCAGTTAACTTTTCTAATTCTTCAACATTTCTAACAAATTTTATATGTCCATTTTTATCAACCCACATTGGTATTGGAATTCCCCAATATCTTTGTCTAGATATTACCCAATCTGGTGCAGATTTTACAATATTTATAAATGCATTTTTTGCTGCTTCAGGTACAAAATTAACATTTTCAATATCTAATAATGCTTTTGGTTTTATTAAAGATATATTAATGAATATTTGCTCTGGAGATCTAACAATTACTCTACTTCTACATCTCCAACATATTGGATAATCATGTTCATACCATTCAAAGTATATCAGAGCTTTCTTCTTTAATACTTCTAATATAAATTTATAATCATCTTTTTTTGCAACCCATCCTTCAAAATATTTTATATCTAAAATAGTTCCTGTTTCATCAGTTGTATTGAATGGTGGAACATTATATTTTTTAGCAACTTCATAATCCTCAAAACCACAGCCTGGGGCTGAATGGACCAAACCAGTACCTTCTTGAGTATTTACATATTCTTTTGATAACCAAATCCTAAATATTCCACTACTTTCTGATTTAAACTTTTCTATATGATCTTTTAATTCATCATAGAACAAAGGTTCATATTCTTTAAATTCTAAATCTTTTCCGTAAAATTCATCTACTATTTCATATTCAATATTTAATTTACTCATTATTTTTTCTAATGCATCTTTTGCAACAATCCAATATTCATAACTATTTTCCCTCTTTATATTCATTTTTATAATTTTATGATTATTATAATCTACTTCTAATTCTTCAACATATATCTTTGGAACTTTTATTTTTACATATTTTAATTCTGGATTTACCATAATACCTAAATTATATAATAATGTCCATGGAGTTGTTGTCCAAATTATATAATATGTATTTTCTATATCTTTTGATTTAAATTTTACATAAATTGCATTTGATATTTCTTTTTTATATAAAGGATCTTCATATCCCAAATCTATTTCTTGTTTTGATAATGATGTTTGACAATGAGGACACCACCAAACGGGCTTCTTTTCTTTATATATTAATTTATTTTCATAACCTTTTGCTAATGCCTCCCATACTTTTTCAATAAACTCATTCTTAATTGGTAAATATGGATTATCTATATCTTGCCAATGTGCCATATCTTCGTAAAATTTTGTAAATTCTTTCATTGATCCATATGCAAAGTTAAAACACTCTCTAATAAATTTATCAACACCAATTTTTTCTATCTCTCTTTTATCTTTAATCTTTAATTTTTCTTCAACTTTTACTTCAATTGGCAATCCATGCATATCAAAACCGGCCTGATTCCATACATTAAATCCTTTCTTTTGGTAATATCTCAATACAATATCCTTAATTGTTCTATTATATGCATGTCCCATATGTGGAGAACCGGTTGTATATGGTGGGCCCTCTAAAAATATGTATTTTTTATTTTTCTCATTCTTTAAAACCCATTTTTCATATATATAATTTTCTTTCCAGAATTTTTTTATCTCTTCTTCTATATTTCTATTCCAATTTATATTCATAGATCCGATATTCTGCCATAACTTTATATATTTAAAAAAAGGTATATAAGATGTTTTCTTACAATAATGATTATGATAAAAAAAGATATGATAATATTTGGGATAATAATTTTGTTAGGAGTTCTAACTTATCTTTTAACATATTCAAAAACTCTATCAATAATACCATTTATAATGGGAATATTTTATTTACTTGAAAGTAATGAATCTAAATAAATAAAAATCTTTCTTATTGAGATATTATAAATGGAAAAGGAAAAAGAAAAAACTGAAGAAAAGAAAGAGTGGGAGTTTAATATTACAGTAGAAAAATCAATAATAATTGGATTTATATTATTGGCAATATCAGTAGTTATAGGATCTTATATTATAGCTAATTCAATATCAAATATAAAAATATATGGATCATCTGGTGGATCTTCAAATCAATTGCAGGCATATTTACAAACATTAACACAGGCACCATTGCCAAATATTTCTGATATAGATCCAGTATATGGAAATCCAAATAATGTAAATGTTATTGTATATGAATTTTCTGATTTTCAATGTCCATATTGTGATAGATTTCATTTACAAACATTTCCACAAATTAGACAAAATTATATAGATAATGGAAAAATAGCATGGGTGTTTGTTAATTTCCCATTATATATGATACACCCATATGCAAATCTAACATCACAATATTTAACATGTGTATACAAATTATATGGATTTGAAATGTGGGACAAATTTGCAAACTGGACTTGGTATAATCAAATGCAAGGCGCGTCTTGGAGTACTTTACCAAGTCAACAGGATGTATATAGAGAATTTAATAAAGAGGCACAATCTTTAGGATTGGATGTTAATAAAATTGAATCCTGTGTAAATAGTTCAAAATACTACAATCAAATAGATAATGAATTAAAATATTATAGAGACACATATGGAATTGGAGGAACTCCAACATTTATAGTAGTTGTAAAGACATCATCAATTACATTCCAAACAGTTCAACAGGTTAATAATGTACTAAATCAATTAAGACAGTATGGATTAAGTCCTTCAATATATACAACAGAGGATTATAAGTATATAATGTTTGTATTTTCAGGAGCATGGCCATATAATTTATTTAATAGTATATTGCAACCTTTGGTATCTAGCTGATTACATATAAACTTTTTTATAAATATAATCTTAAATGGCAAGAGAAAAACAACATATTAATTTGGTAGTAGTAGGGCATGTAGATAATGGAAAATCAACATTAGTAGGAAGGCTAATGGTATCTTTGAATTTAATAGACCCGAAAGTATTGGAAGAATTAAAGAATGTAGCAAAGGAATTTGGAAAGGAATCTGACTATTTAGCATTCTTATTAGATAAATCAATAGAAGAAAGAAAAAGAGGATTAACAATTGATGTAGCTGCAATTAAAATACCTGCAAAGAAATATGTATTAACAATATTGGATGCTCCAGGTCATAGAGACTTTATAAAGAATATGATTAGCGGTACTGCACAATCTGATGCTGCAATATTGGTAGTTTCTGCGGCACCAGGTGAAGCAGAAACTGCATTGAGTCCAGAAGGACAAGGAAGAGAACATTTATTATTATTAAGAACATTGGGAATTTCACAAGTTATTGTTGCAATATCAAAGATGGATACTGTAAATTATGATCAAAAAAGATATGAACAGATAAAGAATATGGTATTAACATTGGCAAAGCAGATTGGTTATACAGAAAAACAAATAAAGGCAATTATTCCAGTTGCTGCATTCTTATCTGATGAAAATGTAACACAAAGATCACAGAAAATGCCATGGTACAATGGACCAACAATATATGAGGCATTTGATATTTTAGAAGAACCTCCAAGATTAGTAGATAAACCATTAAGAATACCAGTTGGTGATATATATAATATTAAAGGTGTAGGACTTGTACCAACTGGAAAGGTAGAATCTGGAAGATTAAAACCTGGTGATAGGGTAATATTTTTACCATCAAAGAAACCAAATGGTGTTGTAGGTGAAGTAAAATCTATAGAAATGCATCATGAAAAATTGGATGAAGCATTACCAGGAGATAATATTGGATTTAATGTTAAAGGACCTGAAAGTGGTGATATATTAAGGGGTGATGTATGTGGAAAATTGGGAGAACCATTACCAAAGGTAGCAGAAGAATTTACAGCAAGAATTTATGTACTATATCATCCATCCGCAATTGCAGTAGGATATACACCAGTAATACATGTACATACTGCAGCAGTAGCATGTAAAATTGTAGAAATACAATCAAAGATAGATCCAAGAACTGGACAGGAAGTTGAAAAGAACCCACAATTCTTAAAGACAGGAGATGCAGCAATTGTAAAGTTTGTACCAACAAAACCATTAGTAGTAGAAAGATTTGAAGATTTCCCAAACACATCATTAGGAAGATTCGCAATTAGAGATATGAGTAAAACAATTGGAATTGGGCAGGTATTAAGTGTAAAAGAAAAGCAGATACAAATAAAATAATTTTTTAGTTTTATTTTAATTTAAATAATTCTTTATAAAAATTTTGGGCCCGAGGGGACTCGAACCCCTGACCTCCGGCTTTCTTAGGAGCGTAGCCTTATAAGGCCGGCGCTCCACCTCTGAGCTACGGGCCCTTATACATATTTTTCATTTGATTAATTTTTATATTTTTTCTTATATGTGTTTTTTGTAATATAAGATATATGGATAAGGTAAAGGAGGTTGAAATTTTAGGTGCTGGATTTCTTGGACAAATTTTTGATGCTTCAAAAGAAGAAATTGAAAAATTTATTAGAGAAGAAGAAAAATCTATAATATTAGATTATGAGAAAATAAAATCATATTTAAATAATAAACAACTAGATCTTCTATTAAATAAAACAGAAAAATTTCTAGAACAAATAAGTATATATTTTTCTGAAAGATTAGATAGAAAAGTAAAGGTAAGAATAAAGAATCTTCCAGAGAGTTTAAGATATATAAGAATAAGAGATATTAGATCTGAACATAAAGATAAACTAGTACAGGTTGAGGGTATAATAAAAATATCTTCTGAAGTAAGACCATTTATTATAAAAACAAAGTATTTACATGAAGATTGTGGTGGAGAATTTTGGGTTGAAAATAAAAATTTCGTAATAGAAAAACCAAAAAAATGTCCTGTATGTGGCGGTACAAAGGGTAAATTTATTGAAATAGATCATGAAACAATAGATGTACAAAGATTATTAATTGAAGAGCCTGCAGATCAAATTGAAAAAGGTGAACAACCAGCTCAAATTACTGTAATATTAAAGGAAGATCTATGTGAACCAAGAATGGAAAGAAAAACATTACCAGGAATAAGGGTTAAAATATATGGGGTTGTAAAAGAATTAAAAAGTTCAAATTTAAAAGCAATATTAGACCTATATATAGATGCAATTTATATTGAACCTGTGGATAGAGATGTTGAAGATATATCAATATCAGCAGAAGATGAGAGAAAAATAAGAGAATTAGCAAAATCTACAGATTTATTAAATCTAATTGCAAGTTCTGTTGCTCCAGGTTTATATGGAAAACAATATGAAATAATTAAAAAAGCAATTGCATTACAACTGGTATCTGGTGGAAAAAGAAAGAGAAGTGTTGATGAAAGAAAAAATATTCATATATTAGTTTTAGGAGATCCTGGTGTAGGAAAATCAAAATTATTAAGATATGTATCCGAAATTGCTCCAAAATCAAAATATGTGGTTGGAGTAACGTCATCATCAGTTGGTTTAACTGCAGCTGTTAGAAGGGATGAAATATTTAAGGGCGGTTGGGTCTTAGAAGCTGGAGCATTGGTTCTAGCATCTGGTGGACTTGTATGTATTGATGAACTTGACAAATTGTCTACAGAAGAATTGCAATCTTTACATGAAGCAATGGAACAACAAACAATAACAATTGATAAAGCAAATATTCATGCAACACTTAGAACAGAAACATCAATTTTGGCAGCTGCAAATCCAAAGTTTGGAAGATGGGATAAAATGAAAAATATAGTTGATCAAATAGATTTACCACCAACAATAATTAATAGATTTGATTTAATATTTGTTCTTATAGATGAACCAAATCCACAACAGGATGAAACAATTGTTAATGAACTGCTTAAAGGTTTAAAAGAAGAAAGAAAGCCACCATTAGATAAAGATTTATTAAGAAAATATATAATATATGCAAAGAAAATCGAGCCACAATGGACAAACACTGCTTTAGATATTGTGAAAGATTTCTATATAAAGTTAAGATCTAGTTCTGGAGAAGGTACGATACCAATAACTACAAGACAATTAATGTCAATAATAAGAATAGCTGAGGCTTCTGCAAAGATAAGATTATCTCCAGTAGTTACTGAAGATGATGTAAATCTTGCAAAAGAAATATTGTTATATAGTTTAAAGGAGGTTGGAATAAATCCAGAAACTAATAAATTGGATATAGATATAATAATGTCTGGAATTTCTTCTACACAAAGACAAAAACTATCAAAAGTATTAGATATAATAAAGGATTTGCAAAAAGATTTTCCAGAAGGTGTTCCATTAAATGAAATATTAAATGAATCTAAAAAATATAATCTGGAAGAAGAAAAAGTAAAAGAAACAATTGAAAAATTATTAAAGGAAGGATATATATATGAATCTGGAGATAAGAAATATAAAGCGTTCGAATCCCCCCGGGCCCAAGACCTGAAGTTAAAATATTTTTAAGATAATGAAATGAAAAATAATAGAATTTAAAGTTAAAAAATATAAATTACATAAAAATTTTTATTTAATTGATATATTTGATATATTGCTAAATGTTTGATTTAGAGCATTATTTGATATATTTGATAGATTTTGTTGAGATGAAATTATTTTCATAGTCTGTGGAACTACAAAAATTATAACTGATGCTAAAACAATAAGTCCAATTATTAAAAAGATTATAAAATTAATAACATCAGATCTTTTCATATTTTAATTGATTTATTACATAGAAGATTAACCATTAATCTGTTTTGATAAATTGTTGATTAATTGGCCTGTTTGATTTGTTTGATTTAATGTAGGGTTCAGTACACTATTTGCTCCAGTTGTACCTTTAGAAAGTGCACCTGTAAAAAATAAGATTATAAATATTAAAGCAACAAGAGCTATTATTAATATAACAATTGTATTAATTGCTAAGGATTGACTTTTCTTTATCATAAATTTTTATACAATTGCCATATTTTTAAACTTTTTATAAAAATCATTTTTATGTGGATAATAAAAGAAAAATTAAAAGATTATGATATAGAATTTTCTGAACCTCCAAAGAATTTAGATTATGATATATCAATTAAATTATTTAAAGAAATGAAAAAAGGAAAAGATCCAAATATATTAATAAATGAAATAATTGAAAAAATAAAAGAATTTGTTTTAGATTACAAATTTATAAATGGATACCTAAATATTAAATTAAATAAGAGAAAATTATTAGAAAATTATAGAAAATTGTTTGATTTTGAAAAAAAGAATATTAGAATATTTTTAGAACATACATCGGCAAATCCAAATAAAGCATTACATATAGGTCATTTAAGGAATTCAATAATTGGAGATTCTCTATATAGATTGTTTAAAACATTAAATTATGATATATATGTAATAAATTATATAGATGATACAGGAGTTCAGGTTAGTGATAATATTTTAGGAATATATTATTTAAGGATACCTGAAGAACCAAAAGATTTCAACTTAGAAAAAGTAATAAACAATATTAAAGATTTTTTAATAAAAGAAAATATATATAGAGAAGAATATGAAGAAAAAATTAGAAAAATATTTTTGGAAAGAATGAATATATTGAAAAGTTTATATGGATATGAAGTTCCTGAAAAATTTGATCATTATTATGGTGATTTTATATATGTAGTAGTTAATAAATTATATGAGATAATTCCTGAATTGGAAAAATACAAATATAATATTATAAAGATGATTGAAGAGGGTAATAATGATGTATATTACCTATCTAAAAGAATATCTGAAAGAATTTTATATGAACAGTTAAATACGTTGTGGAAATTTAATATATATTTTAATATAATTATTAGGGAATCTGATATATTAAAATATAAATTATTTGATAATGCATTAAAAATATTGGAAGAAAATAAAATGATAAAAAAGAAAGATACAATTTCTCTAGATTTAACAAGATGGGAAGATATATATAGAGCATATTCAAATGAAGAAAAGGTTCTTGTAAGATCAGATGGAACTACTACATATATAGCAAAAGATATTGCATATGCAATGTGGAAACATGGTATAATTAGATCAAATATTAAATTTAAAGAATATATAAAGCAACCAAATGGTGAATATATATATGAAGTAAATAATGGGGGAAAGGAAATTGAACCATGTAAAATTTCAATAAATGTAATTGGAATGGAACAAATGCATAATCAATTAATGGTGAAAAGGGTAATTGAAGAGATTGATAAAGAATCTAAATATATATATTATGGATATGGATTGGTTAGATTGCATAGAAATACTGCAAAAATATTTGGAATAAATGAAGATATAAAAATGTCTGGAAGAAAAGGATTGTATATAAATGTTGACGATTTATATGAGAAATTATATAATATTGCATATGATAAATTTAAAGATAAAGAAACTTCTGAAAGGATAGTAAAAAGTTTTATATCATTGGAAATGTTAAAATATGATAGAAATACTACAATACTATTTGATATTGATAAAATGTTAAATTTGGAAGAGGGAAATGTAATATACTTTCTATATACATATGCAAGGATAAGATCATTATTAAATAAAGTTGATAAAATACCTGAAGAATTTGAAATAAATGAATTAAATAAATATGAAGAGAAATTAATTATTAATTTATTTAAGTTTAAAGATATAATTTATGATATTGAAAAATCATTAGAGTTAAACCATTTGTATAGATATTTAATAGATTTGGTTAGATCATTTAATGAATTTTATCAGAATGTCCCAATATTAAATTATAAAGATAAATATCCACATAGGTTATTCTTAGTATATTTAACCAAAGAAGTATTGGATAAGATATTTTATATATTAAAAATTGAACCTGTAGAAAGTATTTAAAAATATAATATATATTATCAATTTATGTCAATGATAAGGATTAAAATGTGGGGAACAGATTTAAAAACAATGAATCAGTTTACTAATCAATTGTTAAAAATAATTGAACAATTGGGTATTGAAAAGAGAGGTCCTGTTAATTTACCAACAAAAGTAATTAGAATACCAACTATGAGAACATTGGGAAAGAGAGGAACAAAGATATATGAAACATATCAAATAAGAATATATAGAAGATTTTTAGATGTTGCGAATGATGAAAGATTTTTCAAAAATTATTTTATAAATATGCAAATTCCATCAAAAGGATTTAGAATATCTTTAAAGATATTAAAATGAGTTATATTTTGTTGAGGTATAATGGATTATATATATTTGATGATAATTTAGAAAATTTTCAGAAAGTTAATGTTGAGTTAAATTTAGATGATTTAAAGGAAATATATAAAAATAAATTACCTGAAAAGGTAAAGAAATATATAAAGGAAAATGATATTTTTATTGGACAAAGATTTGAAGGATATAAATATACAGAAGATATAAGTATAATAAGAAAGGTAATGGAAAAAATTGGAGAAGAAAAAATTGATAACAAGTTATTTATTGACTTATTAAAAGAACAAATATCAGATTCTATAAGTAGGGATGAAATAATAATTCAGGCAATAAGTTTTCTTGATGATTTGAATAAATCATTAAATTTATTCATGGAGAGATTTAGGGAATGGTATGGATTATATCTTCCAGAAATTTCACAAGAAATTGAAGATCATGAAAAATTTATAAGAGCAATTGTAAATTCTGATAGGGAAGAATTGATGAAAAAATATAATATTAACAAAACAATGGGTGGAAAAATATTTAAAAAGGAAGATTTAGAAATAATGAATGAAATATCATTAAAAATAAAGGAATTGTATGATTTAAGAAAAGATTTAGAAAATTATATTGAAAAATTAATGAAGGAAATTGCTCCAAATTTATCAGAAATTGCTACTCCAAAAATTGGTGCAAGATTAATATTATTAGCTGGTGGATTAAAAGAATTATCATTATTACCTTCATCAACAATACAGGTTTTAGGTGCAGAAAAAGCATTATTTTTACACTTATCTAAGGGTATAAAACCCCCAAAGCATGGTGTAATATTTAATCATCCATATTTGCAAAGATTACCACCAAAAAGAAGAGGAGCAATGGCTAGAACATTAGCATCAAAAATATCTATTGCAGTAAAAGCAGATCTGAGTGGAAAAATAATATATAATAAATTGAAGGAAGAATTGGATAAAAGATTTAGAGAGTTATCTGAAAAATGAAATTAAAACCATTAAAGGAAAATAAAAATATATTTATTGATGAAAAGGGAAAATTATATACAAAAAATTTAGTACCTGGAAAAAATGTATATGGAGAAAGATTGGTAAAATATAATAATGAAGAATATAGAGAATGGATTGCAAATAGATCTAAATTAGCAGCATCAATTAAGAAAAATATTGGAGAAGTACCAATCGATAAGGGTGATAAAATATTATATTTAGGTATTGCTTCTGGTACAACAGCATCTCATATTTCTGATATAATTGATAAAAATGGATTAATATTTGGTATAGATGTTTCTTCAAGAATATTAAGGGATTTAGTTCCAATATTATATGATAGAAAAAATATTATTGGAATATTAGCAGATGCAGATAAACCATGGGAATATTTACATATTGTTACAAAGGTTGATTTAATATATCAAGATGTTGCTCAACCACATCAGGTAAAAATATTTATTAAAAATATAGAATATTATTTAAAGAATAAAGGATATGGATTTTTAGCAGTAAAAGCTAGATCAATTGATGTATCTAAAGATCCAAAAGAGATATTTAAAGAAGTAAGAAAAGAATTGGAAGATTATGGATTAAAGATAATAAAAGAAGTAAGATTAGAGCCATATCATATTGATCATTCAATGTTTTTAGTTCAAAATAAATAATTTTTAAAGGTTATCATAAATATATAAAAAATGCTACATGCTATAAGGGAAATTGACAGAAATGGAAGAGAAATATTTAAATGCCCATTATGCGGTCATATATTTGTAAATAGTAAAAAATATAGTAGACATTTGATGAAATCACATTTAAGAAATGTTACAATGAATAAAAGAAAATGGAAAAAATTCGTGAAGCAATTATTATTAATTAATATAAAAGAAAAGAGCAATATTGAATTAACAAATTATGAAAAATATTTAAAGATAAAAGCAAAGTTAAATAATATAAATCTAGATAGTGAATAATTTTGTCTTTTCTTTTCCAGATAACTCTCTGATTATTCTTTCATAAATTATATTTTGTACATTTTTAATTCCTTTTACCCTTTCTTCAATATCTTTAAATGATTCAAATGGTTTCTTCTGCCTTTCTTCCATAATTTTTTGTACAGTTACTTTTCCAATATCTGGTAATAATTCTAATGAATGAATTCTAATATTTAATGGACCAGCTTTATTAAAGAATTCTACAAATTTTTTCTCATTTTTTATTATTAAATCTTTTATTGCTTTTTCTAAATTTGTTTTTGCAATTTCTGGTAATTCATCAAATGATAATCTTCTTAGTACTGATCTTACTTTATCCCTTTGTTTATTTCCAATATATAGTTCTTCAAATAAATTTACTGTAACACCAGGTTTTAATGTTAATAATAATAATGTGAAATAATCTCTTCCTACAGTATATACTACCGGCTCTTTTATATTTTTTGTGGGGTCACCTCCGGGTAAATAATATATTACAACCGCATATTCTTCTTTTTTATCCATATTTCTTTATTACATTTAATATTTTTTCTATATCTTGTTTGCTTAAAGTATGTGTATATAATACTACTCTTAATTCTTCCTCATTTTTTGGTAACATTTCTAATATTTGTATTTTTACCTCATCAGGTAAATTTATATCTTTTAAAGCTTCTAATATTTCTTTTTCTTCATTTTTATCTAATTTATATGTATCGTTAAGGAATTTCAATGTTCTTTCTTCTATATATAATAAATTTCTCCTTTCTTTATTTTTTAATAATATACTTTTAACATTTGCTGGTGTTATAATCTTTTTGTTTAATACTTCCATTTATATATCTTTTTAAATATTATTTAAAAATATATCATGAACTTTTAATTTAATGACTGCAAGAAAGGGAAAGGGGTTGAGAAGGAAATCTAGGGATAAATTATCATTACATATAAGAGAACATGGTAAAATAAAGATAAGGAAAATATTACAAGAATTTAATATAAACGATAGGGTTGTAATAAAAATTGATCCTTCATATAATAGAACAATGCCACATCCAAAGTATCATGGAATGATTGGAATAATTTTGGGAAAGAGAGGAAGTTGTTATGAGGTTTTAGTAAATGATAAAGGAAAAGAGAAAATTATAATTGTTCATCCAGCACATTTAGAAAAATTTAAGGAACAGGTTTCGCCTGCTCAGGCTTCTTAGGTATATTATTTATAATAATTTCTCTTATTTTTTCCATATCTTCCTTCTTAAGTAATGGTAGCTCAATTATTAAGCTTATATTTTTATTTAATAAAAGTGTACTTGTATAAATTTTTATTGTATATAATTTTTTAGATCTCTCATATAAACTTTGATATATTTCTATATTATTTATATATGAATTATCTATTGATCTTATATTTTCATTTTCAATTAATATTAATCTCTTATTTGTAAATATTATATAACGATTCTTTGCTATTTCATAATATTTAAGTGCAATATAGAATAAAATTGAAGTAATAAAAAATAATAAAACAAAAGAAATTATGTTAGGGTTATAGTATGTTGAAATAAAAAATACAATACTATATATACAAAAAAGCAAATATAATGGAAATGTATATCTAAAAGAATATGCTGATGGATTATAACTAATAATAAATAATGGATCTTCTTTTTCTAATTTTATTTTTTTGTTAATTTCTTCTTTTTCAAATGATAAATAGTAATATTTTCCCATTTTTGTTTGTTTATTCAAAAATTTATAAATCTATAATATATGTTTACATTTTATAGATTTAAAATTTGATAAAAGATTTTTTATTGACAATATTCTAAAATATATGGTTTTGATAATATGCCATTGTATATTTTATAATATATTTATTTTTGATATTGTTGTTGTATAAAAAATGTTAAAGATAATTTATAATTTATTTTATAGGTTAATTGTATAATATTTGTAATATTTTTATTATATACTATGTTTTTTTAAATTAATTCAATATGTATATATTGTTTTATAGTAGATAAAATATTAATTATTAATCCTGGAATAATTTTGTATTATTATAAAAAGAAAGTTTTCGAATAAAATTTATAATTAATGAGATTTTTTAGATATATATGGAAAGTAGTATATCAATAGATATAGTAATTATTCTACTTATTGCATTGGTTATATTGGTTTTAGCAGTTATGTTTGGTTATAAAATATTTTTAGGTGGAAATACAGCATCAAATCAATCATTCAATTTCATCAATAGTAGTTTTAGTAATATTACAAATCAATCAATTCCCGATCTAATAAGATGAGAGGAAAAATTTTTGATAGTCTTATGCTTTTTATAGGTTATTATCTTCCAATATTTATTATAATTCTTGCAGGAATTATATTTATTTTAACTTCAATATTTAAATATTACCATATTAATAATCCATCTCAATATTATATTTCAATACAAAACCAAAATGCTCAAGGCAATCAAGAAAATAATTTGAATACTATAAATTCAACAATTATGGTAAGTATATATTATCAGAATGGATTTACTATACAATATGTTCCTTCATTTATTGTAGATCAAAATAATTGGAATATATATTATAATATTAAGAATTTTTATAGTGGAGTTAATAATAGTGTTAATGTATTAAAAATAAATCCTGAAAATATAACAAATATTAGTTCAACAGCTTTTAGTATAAATTCATTAAATAATGTTAATATAGAATCTGTAATTAGTTTATCAAATAATACTTTTGAAGGAAATAGCGTTACATATACATATCGGGGAAATAAATATGAATGTAGTATTTTAGGAAATAATCGTGTAACATATCAGGCAGGTAGTTTTGTATATTTTTGTATATTATGTAAATCAGATAAAAGTTTAAATATACAAAATTTCTATTTAGATAAACCTTTATATATAAATATAACTCCAGCAATATCTTTATTAGGAAATTCTTATCCAAATTCTAAATATTATGATTATACAATAAATAATGTAAAAATTATTAATGGAACATATTTGGCTATACCTTTATCAAATAATGGTGGATATTCTATGGATGATTTTCAAAATATATTAGTTATAATTGGTCCTCCACTAAGTAAATATATTAAAAATATTAAAAACTCTCCATATATTGGAACTAATGTAATATTTATACTTAATTATAATGGCAAATATTATGCATTACCTTCATGGTATGCTGGAGAATATAATGAGAATTATTATTTCTTTATTAATCTATTAAATATCCCTTCATTATATAATAATAATTTTGGTTGTAATATTATATGGT
>Ga0080005_132037_pt1 | contig 38038 bp, 44 predicted proteins | sample JossMetagenome_2_FD_69208 | JGI IMG/M metagenome (GOLD analysis project Ga0080005, IMG submission 69208) | Hot spring sediment microbial communities from Joseph's Coat, Yellowstone National Park, USA - JC3_ASED (SPADES assembly) (version 2) | ecosystem: Environmental > Aquatic > Thermal springs >...
CGGAGGCTCGCCGCGTCCCGCAAGGCGGCTGAGGGGTTGCCGCCGCCCAGAAGGACGGCCAATCTGCCGGTACAGGCCATGTATCTCTACGTAGGGAAGGTCCAGGTCGGGCCGCTCTCCGGCTACCTCTGGCTTCTCGGGCGTAGGCTCTACTTGAAGCCGGGCTGGCGCCCCCGCGACACGCACTTCCTAGGCAACCTCTCGGACCCCCTCGCCGCCAGGCTCAGGCGGCCGGCCCCGCGTCCTGCGGACGTTAGGAAGGCGGCGGTCGCGTCGGCTAAGGCGCCGGCGGCTGCGCTGTATGTGGCTAGGCGCTGTAGAGGCGGCCCCAGGCGGAAAATCCGCACATGGGAAGCCGAGGCGGCGGTGCTAGACGCCGCATCTGCGCTGGCGTGGATACGGCCCGCGGCGCATAAGGCGCTGAGAAGAGAACTCAAAAAACTAGGAGAAGAGGCGCCGGTGTAGCAACGATCGGCAACTGCAAGAGGCCGCACGCCGCCGCTGTGCATGTCTTAAAGCCGACGCAGAGGAGGGAGGCCGCCGCGTCTCGACGGCGAGATGACCTCTCAGCCGAGTCCCGAGAGGCCGTCCTCGCGGAACGCCGGACGCAGGGCCGGGGACGGGCGGAGCTGGGCGTCCCCGGCGGTCGAGATCTGCGGGGCGCGGCGTCTGTGGGCTGGCGGGGCTTGAGGAGGGCAGGCGCTTCACGGTCAAGATGCCGGCGGGCGGCGGGAAGGGCTACGTCTTGATCCTCAGGGAGGGCTTGGAACGCGCTGCCTGGCTTTCCGTACACGGCTCCGAAGAGCGGCGGAGGCTCGCGGCCGGGTTCGTGGAGTACATACTCCAGAGGGCTGGGGAGGAGGGCGGCGCCGTATACGAAAAGGCCCTAGAGGTCGTGGAGGAGGGGAGGGCGAGGGGCTCCCTGAGGCTTACAGATGTAAAGGGAAGGGAGGTCTTCGTCGGGGGCAGGAGGCACGTGGTGGACGTCCTCGGCGGAGGCGCCGAGCTTGAGAAGAGTTGGAGCGGCAGAACCCTACTGAGGATCAAAGTAACCGCCGAGGTGGACGGCGTAAGGCGCGACTACGAGATTACCTTCGGCAGATACGGCAAAATCAACGCGGCCGTGGGCCGCGCCTACATCAGAGAGGAGGGAGACGTCGAGAGGCTCGCCGCCCTCATAAAGGCCCTCACTGGGAGGGAGCCGAAGGTGCGCCGCATGAAGAACGGCAAGATATTATTGGAATGCTACGAGGGGCACCTGGAGGGCTTCGCCCGCTACGCAGAGCTCGCAGAGGCCATCGCGAAGTGGCTTGAGGAGACGGGCCGCCGGTAGGGCGCGGGTTGATCACGGCTGAAGGCCCTGCCCCTCAAGATGGAGTGGAGGAAGGATTTTCTATGTTTGCGTCAGCCTGGGACGGCTAGCTCACCGCTCCTTATATCGGACGTCATCACGATCCGCTCTCCCGGACCTCCCCAGGTTCGCCGCCTTCGCCGGCGCCTCCAAGCCCTACGGCTTGGGCACGCCAGCTCGGCGGACCCCGAGGGCCGGGACGTCACGGCCTCCCGGAAGGCCGCGTGGGGGCTGCGGCCGGCCCGGCGGGGTTACGGGCCCCCCAGACCTAGGGCTCCTCCCGGAGGGGCGGGCGGCGCCCGCCCGGCCCACTGCGACCCCCGTCCTACCGACGCGCGCCTACCCGCGCGGCCCGCCGAGAGGGTCCTCAGTCCCAGGTCCCCTCGAACGTCCGCCCGGCGGCTTATGGGTGCTCCGTCGGGGGCGGCCTCTCGGGGCCTATCACGTACAGGCCAGCGATATTAAATCTTTCCGCCTAGATCTCGACGGTCCGGACGGCCGCGCCGCTCGACACGTCGTATATCTCGAGCACGCCGCCGTCTAGCACAGCGGCCTTGGGCCTCGCCGATCTGTAGGGCCCGGCGCGGCTCGTGAACAGCGTGTGGACTACGCCGTGGTGGCTCATGTAGCCAGCGCCGACGTACAGATGCCCCCTGACTATAGCCCTGAGGCCCTCCCGCTTTAGGAACCTCTCCGTGGGGTCTCTGCCGTAGAGCCATATGCCGGGCCCGCGGGGGCTCGGGGCGTGGGCATCGCAGTCGCACGGGTCGTTCCACAGAGCTTGGTACACCAACGGATCCTCCGGCAGGACCAGGTCGTCGCTGGGCTTGGCCAGCTCGGCAATAGACGCGGGCTCCATGGAGGGCTCTCTCAGCGGAATGCCGCCGTGGACGGCCAACACCGCGCCGTTTATCCTAGCCGCCACGGGCATCCTCGCGAACATCTGCTCTATGTAGCCGTAGAGCTCGCCGCAGTTCGGGATCTTCTTAAGTATGCACAGCTCGGCCATGAAGCCGCCGTCTTCGTTCATCAACGGCGATTCGTGGTTGCCTCTAAGGACGTAGGCCTTCCCCTCCAGGTACAGCCTCACAACGGTCGCCAGGACCTCAAGGCCCCTATCGCCCCTGTCCACGTAGTCGCCAAGGAAGAGGAACTTCTCGCCGTCCCACCTCCCCAAGACCGCGTCGAGCGTGTCCTTGTCGCCGTGCAGATCGCCAACCACGACGAGCCTCCGCTCGTCTACATCCAACACCAGACCCCCCTCCTCGAACTTACGCCTGGCCTCGAGGAACATCTGCCTCAGGTCCACGGGTTGAGGTCGAGTGCCAAATATTACGGTTTCAGTCCCTGACCCCCCGCCCCGAGGGGCTTTCGCCCGTTGTAAACACCGGCGCGGGGCGTTCCCCCTCCACTGCCGTCGCGGCCCGCAGGCGCGTCACAGCCTGAAGAGCCGCGCGGCGTTTAGGTACACCCTCTCCTCGGCCTCCTCAGGCGTGGTCCTCCAGATCTCGGCGATTATCGCCAGGGTCTCCTTCACCATGGGCGGCTCGAGCCTCAGCCCTCTGTATTCGTAGGGCCCGTCGCTCTCTAGGACCACCATGTCCGGCCCCGCCGCCTCCGCCACCTCTCTATGCTTCTTCTGGACCTTGACGGCTGGATTTATCGATATATAGAAGCCGTACTGCGCTATCTCCTCCAGGAGGTCCAACGGCCCGGTATACCAATGTATCAAGGCCCTATCGACGTCGGCCTTCCTCAAGGCCTCGACGACGTCGGCCCAGGCGTCCGGGGCGTGGACGTTGACCGCCAAGTCGTACTCCTTGGCGAGGCGGAGGAACGCGGAGAAGAAATCCCTCTGTTTGTCGTAGGTCTCCGGCACAAACCTCCTGTCCAGCCCCACCTCGCCTACGCACGGCGCCTCGCTCTTCTCGATCAGGCTAAGGACCTCCGAGAGGTCCTCCGGCCTCGCCTTGCCGACGTTCCAGGGATGAATTCCGAGGCATGGAACCACGCCGAATCTATTCGCCAGCTCCAGAGTCCTCCGGGAGCTCGGCACGTCGTCGGACACGGCGACCAGCCTTATCCCCGAGAACTTGGCCAGCTCCTCCTCGCCGAACTCGTGGCAGTGGCAGTGGCAGTCGACGATCATGAGGCTGTCTTGAACGCCTATTTAAAGTCGACACGTCGCCACGGCGGCCTCCACCAGGCGTCTATCCGACGCGCCTCGGCTTCTGGCGGCGATCAACGCCGCCGCGCAGCTCTGCCTTATCGCGGGGCCCCTTACGTCCACCCTATACCCCAGCGATCCCAGCGCGTCCTCGACGAGGGGCTTGAGCGTCCCCTCGTTGTTGAGGTAGACCGAGCCCGTGAGCGCAACCGGCAGAGGGCCGAGCGCGCGGAGGACCGCGGCTATGTACTCCGCTACGTGGGCCGCTGCGCGGCGCAGGAGCTCCCGAGCCTCCTCGCATCTCCCGGCCAATGCGAACACCCTCGGCGCATATTCCGCTATCCTTCCCCGAGGATTATCCGACGAATATATCGCGTACAGAAGCTCCTTCGTCCCCCTGGCCCCGTAGTGCTTAAACACGTCCTCTGCGAGGCAGCCGGGGCCATCCAAGCCCTCCGCCTCCCTCAGGGCCCTCCTCAAGGCCTCCCGCCCCAGGTAGTACGCCCCTCCCTCGTCGCCGAGCAGATGCCCCCAGCCCCCGACTCTGACCTTGGCGCTGCCCTTGACGCCGAGGAAGCTGCTGCCCGTGCCCAACACCCCCACGACCCCGTCGCCGAAGAGGAAGGCCGATACGTGCGCCGCCTCCACGTCCTCCACAAACACGGCGCCTCCCAGCCCGAGACATCTCCCTAGAGAATCTGCGAGCCTCTCGTCGACGAGGCCGGCCACGCCTAGACCGACCGCGTCCGGCCGCCCCGCGCCCAAGCCCTCGACGGCCTCCCTTATGTTGTTGCACGCGGCCTCGAGCCCGACCGAGGCGGGGTTGGAGGGGCCGGCATGGGCGAAGGATACGACGCCTCCGTCGCCCAGCAACACGGCCTCCGTCTTGGTGCCTCCGGCGTCTACCCCTATAATAAGCATAGATCCCTCTATAAAAAAGTTATTTAAGACTTTTTGTATACAGGCAATGTTTTTAAGAACTTGAACGCACGCGCGTGTGGGCGGCATATTCGGCTTCTACTGCAGAGAGCCGAGGAGTCTCCGGGACGTCAAGACCGGCTTGAAGAGGCTGGCCTATAGGGGCTATGACGGAAGCGGCGTGGCGTATCTCGAGGGAGGCTCTCTGAAGGTGGTGAGGCGGCCCGGCCACGTGGATGGGCTGGAGCTCCCCGACGTGAAGGTCCCGGCGGCGTTGGGCCACACGCGATACGCGTCCAGGGGCAGAGCCACGTTGGAGAACACGCACCCTCTGCTCGACTGCGGGCGGAGGATAGCGGTGGTCGTCGACGGGGTGATAGACGGCTACGAGGCGTTGAGAGACGCGTTGGCCGCCAGGGGGCATAGGTTCTCCTCGACGACAGACGCGGAGGTGCTGGCCCATCTGCTCGAGGAGGCCGACCCGACGTCGCTCGCGGGGCGGCTCGCCGGGATGTTCTCATTCGCGGCGCTCACGGCAGACGGGAGGCTCTTCGCAGTACAGCGCGGCCAGCCGCTGGTCGTGGCCGCGTCGGGCGGCTGCTCCTACATGTCGAGCGACATAGCGAGCCTCTACGGCTTCGCCGAGGAGGCCTACGTCCTGCCCGAGGGGGCCTACGTGGAGCTCGAGCCGGGCGCCTTCCGCATACAGCCCGCCGAGGGCGGGCCGCAGCCCGAGAGGAAGAGGGTGAAGGAGCTCCTCTACGCCGAGAAGGCCGGCTTCCCCCACTTCATGTTGAAGGAGATATACGAGGTGCCGGAGGCCCTCCTGAGGACCAAGGCGGCCCTTATGGATAAATACTTGAGGCTCGCGTCGATGATAATACACGGCGCGAGGGACGTCTACGTGATCGGGAACGGGACCAGCCTACACGCCGGGATGGTCTCCTCCTACTACTTCGCCGACGTGGGCATCTCGGTCAACGTCATCAGCGCGGCGGAGTTCCCCCACTACGCCTTGGAGAACGTCGGCACAGGCACCGTCATATTGGCCATAAGCCAGAGCGGCGAGACCTCCGACGTCATAAGGAGCATAAGGGCGGCGAGGCGGCAAGGCGCGGTGATAATCGGCGTCACCAACTCGGTCAGCTCCAGGCTGGCCATAGAGTCCAACGTCTATCTGCCCATAACGGCGGGGCCCGAGATGGCGGTGCCGGCCACCAAGACCTTCACCTCCACCTTGGAGACCCTGTTGATACTGGCCCACTACGTGGGCCTGCACACGGGGAGGAGGAGCCAGGCCGACTTGAAGGCGCTTTTCGACAGGATCGACGGCTTGGCCAGAGATCTGGCGGGCTCCATCCAGGCCCTCGATGGAGCCGCCGAGAGTCTGGCCGGCCGTCTAGCCGCCCGCGGTGCTATCTACGTGGCCGGCAGCGGCATAGTGTACCCGGCGGCTCTGGAAGGGGCACTGAAGCTCAAGGAGGCCGCCCTCCTCCACGCCGAGGGGCTACAACTCGGGGAGCTTCTGCACGGCCCCCTTGCGCTGGCGGCGCGGGAGCTGTTGGTGGTGGCGTTGAAGCCGGTGGAGAAACCCGCCGTAGATCTATACAGCAAGGCGTTGAAGATCGCGGCCGAGAGAGGCGCCGACGTCCTGACGGTGGGCCCCGGCAACGATATGCCGGCGGTCGCGACCGACAGAGAGCTGGCGCCCATATCTTACGCCGTCTCTCTACAGCTCCTCGCATATAGGGCCGGCGTCAAGGCCGGAGCGCCCATAGACACCCCGCCCGGGCTGGTCAAGGCTGTGACCATATGAGGAGCTACAAGGCGCAGCTCCTAGGCGTCGAGGTGGAGGTCCTGGAGTTCGACGAGGGCGTAGAGACCGTGGAGAGGGCCTCCAGGGCGAGCGGGGCTCCGCCGGACGCCATAGTGAAGACGCTTCTCGTCAAGGCCGGCGGAGAATACGTGGTCGTGCTGGCGCGAGGCAACGTGAGGGTGGACGTGGAGGCCCTCTCCAGAGCCCTAGGCGCGCCTGCCTCCATGGCCAAGGCCCGAGAGGTGAGGGAGGTGCTCGGGGTCGAGCCGGGCGCCGTGACGCCGCTCAGCGATAGGGTGAAGTCGCTCAGAGTCGTCGCCGACCCCGGGATATTGGCGCACGAGTACCTCCTCGCAGGCGGCGGCGCGACCAACAAGCTGATAAGGGTAAAGACGGCGGATCTGGTAAACGCGCTGAGCCCCACGTTCCTCGAGGTCTTCAGGTAGCGCCCTCCTCCCCGCCGCCCGACGTCCTCTCCTCGAGGATGCTGAGGCCAGCGACCAGCAACACCACGAACCAAGCCAGCGCGAGCAACACATGGTCCCGCGACAGGAGCGCTATCCACGTGAAGGCCAGCGCGAGCAGTATGGATATCAGCATGGCGACTATTTCGTCCGGCTTAAGCATAAGGGGCGCGAAAAAGGGAGTTTTAAGAATTCCGCTATGCGGGCGGGGCAAAGGAGCTCATCAAGCCGGAGAACTCAGCCGCCTCGGCCAGCTGGCCCTCCGCGCCCGCTATATCCTCAGCTGAGATCACGCCGACGAACCTGCCGCCCACAGTGACGGCGGCCACCTCGGCCCTCGCGGCCACCATGGCCTCGGCCACTCTCCACAGAGGCTCGAACCCCTCGACCAGCAGAGGCGGCCTATCCACAGCCTCGACCACGGGCGCGTCGGCAGGAACCCCGCGGGCCGCGGCGCCGACGATATCCCTCTCGGTCAATAGTCCCATCACGTAGTCCCCGTCTACGACGGCACAGGCCCCGTCCCTGAGAACCGCCGCCGCGGCGTCGCGGAGCTTGCCGTTATAGGGCAGAAGGGCAGTCTTTCTAGCCAGATCCACGGCCCTCACGACAATATACCGATTACCCATTAAAAAGATTTATCAATGGTGAAAATTTTATTCAAATTATTTGTTCAAGAACTACAGATTATTAAAACATGCGGCCCAACCCAAATAGAGATCTCTTTTTCTAAATATATAAAGCTCATATATTTTAAAATGAAGTATTGTCGTTTTATTAATATATTTTCTTTTTCATATCTAATTTCATATCGGACCTTATACCGAGCATCTCCAAGATGACGTACGCCGGCCCAACGCGAAAATTTGACTAAGGCAGCTTGAAAACAGCCGCTAAGTCTTCGTCTCGAAATCATACAGATCGGTGGTCGGCGGGGAGCCGCTGAAGCCGGCGTCCAGAGCCGGCGACAGCCGCCCGGGCCGATGCGCCGCGTGAGATCGATAGGCGGAGGTAGGCCATTACGCAAAACATGCCGGCTGGATCGCGCCGGCGATGGCCCAATAGGGCGAGCCGGCCGCTTAGGCGTATACGATAAATTCATCTGCGTTGTGCCGTACATGGATAGGGTCAAAGTGCCTCTGCCCGGCATGGAGCTAGGCCACGTCAATATCTACGTGCTGAGGTGTGGAGACGGCTACGCGCTCGTCGACGCCGGCATCGCCACGTTCGATGCGGCCGTGGGGCTCCTCAGGGGTTTGAGGGAGCTGGGCGTCAAGCCGTGGGAGGTTGCCAGGGTGTTCGTGACGCACTTCCACGCCGACCACTCCACACTGCTGGCGCTTCTGTCCCAGATGGCGCCCGCCGAGTACTACGTGGGCGAGGCCGAGCTCAAGTACGTGGGCTCGGATTTCGACAGGTTCCTGGCCGAGCTATTCGCGGAGTACGCGAGGCAGGGGATGTCCAGCGGCTTGCTCGAGGAGGCGCGCAAGGTGGCGCCCATGGTCAGGTTCAGGAAGGCCTTCGAGGAGATCTGGCGTCTGCCGTGGCGGCCCGTCAGAGACGGCGAGCGGCTGCCCTGCGGCTTGAGGGCCCTCTGGACGCCGGGCCATACGCCGGGCCATACGGTCTATGTGGGCGACGGCTTCGCCTTCACGGGCGACCACGTCCTCCCCAAGATAACGCCCAACATATCCTATTGGTACAAGATAGAGGGCTACGACCCGCTGGGCGAATACCTCAAGAGCCTCGCCAAGGCTCGGGGGCTCGGCGTCGGCTACCCCGCCCACGGCGACCCGATCGCGGATCTCGACGGCAGGATCTCCGAGATAGAGAGGCACCACGCCGAGAGGCTGGCCGAGGTCGAGGCGGCGCTGGCCGGGGGGCCCATGACGGCCTTCGAGGTGGCCCGGAGGATCAGGTGGGACGTAGGCCCGTTCGACGGGCTCGACGTATACAACAAGTTCTTCGCCGTGGGGGAGGCGCTGTCGCACCTAGTCCATCTGGAGCGCAGGGGCCTGGCCGAGAGCAGAGAGATAGACGGCGTGGTCTACTGGAGGCGCCCGTAGCGGACGCCGCTAGGCCGAGCCGCAGACCCGGCAGAATCGAGAGCTCCGCCCGCCGAGGCCCGCGGGCATCAAACGCGCCGAGATCGGTTGCGCCGAGGGCGTTATGACGGCCACAGAGCCGGCCGTGAGCCGAGGGGAAATGGCCCTGGATGGACCGGAGCGGCCGGCATCCCGACTCAATAAGTCTTATCTCGGCTCTCCATAAAGCTGGGTATGGCCGCGTTGTGGCGGTCTTGGCGGACCGCGTCTTCGTCCTGGCGCTTAACAACGACAGCAGACATGTGGAATCGGCCAATGTCCGGTCGGACCGCGCCGACGATAGCCGGAAGAGCCCGGTGGAGGCGCCGGGAGGCATAAGAGCGACCTTTCTAGCTAGGTCGAGACTTTTATATTAATAATCAATCATTCATTAAAAAGATTACCATAGTGAAAAAACTATTCTTTTGATCTGTTGATAAAAAACTAGAGTATATCGAGAAATTGCTTTAACTTAATCATATAATTTTAAATTTAATAAAGCTAAATATAATTTTTTATATTATAATAATTATTTTTATATTGACGATATCAGTATAAATCTTTATAACAAGCCGTTGAGGACCACTAGCCCTGTACTATTTCAAAAATTTGACAAAATGCTTAAAAATAGAAAATACGGTTTAATCCATGCCAAACGGACAAGATCCCCAATATCTGAAGGACATGAGGACGCTGCACGTCACGGCGTGGCTTCTGTTGCTCCTCTCCCTCGCCATGCTTTTCGGCGGCGTCTACATGCAGGCGGCGCTCCACCAGACCAAGGCCCCGTTGTTGTTGGGCCTAGTGGCCGCCCTCCCGTTGGCCATACCCCTAGAGCTGTGGAACTTCTCAGACCCAGACACGCTCTTCAGAGTGATGGCGTTGCAGGACAGGTTCTTGATAGCGTGTTTCGGCTTCGCCATAGGGCTAGGCGCGATACTCCTGTACGGCCTTAACCTCTTCACCGCGCCGAACTTCGGCCTAAAGGCCTTCTTCGTGGGCGGCGTGGTGTTAGGCGGCCTCATATTCGGCATAGGCGTGGGGCTGGCCGGCTACTTCCCGGGCACTGTATGGATAGCTCTAGGACAGGGAAGGAGGGACGCGCTGTACGCGGTAGCCGGGGGCTTGCTGGGCGCCTTCACCTGGTCCGTTATATTCGGCTGGGTCAAGCCATATCTCTGGGACGCTTTCAACTTCGGGGCCATAACTTGGCCGCAGCTGTTCGGGATACCCTTCAACGATAAGATCGCCATGTTCATAGGCGCTCTGATATTCGGAACCATCATGTTCCTAGTATTCCTATTCCTGCCGCGCTTCCCCAAGCAACCGGTCAGACAGGCCTGTGGATTCCACCTAGCCGGGAGAGGGGCCACCGTGAGGAACGAGGACGTGATAAGGGAGGAGGCCGCGAAGTATCCCAGGCAGAACAAATACTTGCTGGAGTTGATAAATGAGAGCAGCATCAGGAACTCCAGATACGTCGTAGTGTTGGGCCTCGCCTTCACCGTAGAGGCCGTGGCCGTGATAATATTACACCAGATCTTCGGCGAGTCCACCACCTATTCCTGGATAGGGGCTCAGCTGTCCTATTTAGTGAACCCCTATTGGGCGGCCTCCAACCCCTACTTCCAGCTATTCGGCGGAATGCACATAGTCAACGGAGTGCCGGTGAATAAGCCGTTCAGCGAAATAGGCTGGGAGCCGATAACCGACCTCAGCACCTTCCTCGGCGGGCTGATATCGTCGATATTCATCTCCAGGAGGTTCATGGGGTTCAAGAAGCAGATACCCAGAGTCTGGGCCCACAGATTCGGCGAGTCGGAGGCCAGGAGATTCCTCGGCTCGTTCTTCGGCACGTTCTTGGTGCTGTTCGGCGCCAGGATGGCGAACGGGTGCGCGAGCGGCCACATACTCAGCGGCAATCTGCAGATGGCGGTATCCAGCTTCGTCTTCATGCTCGCCGTCATGGCAGGAAGCGCAATAACTCTGAGATACGTAATGAAGCTAAGGATAAACTCCTGGGGCTACGCCGAATAAGCAACCCCTTCCCGTCCTTTTTATATCCCCCCATCTATTCGATGAGGAGAGCCGCCGCCGGGATTCGAACCCGGGACCTCCGCCGGCTACCGGCTACGGGTCTCCGAGCGCGTGCCCGCGATCTGCAGCCCGCCGCTATACCGGGCTTAGCTACGGCGGCTGTGTATGTCACGCCATAAGTTTATTAATTTTGCTCCGAATTGGGCGTGTACGTCGCTGTGGCTTTCTACTCGCCCGTCCACGGCGAGGAGTACGTCGAGAGGAGGTTTAGAGACGCCGCGCGCCATCTCCCGGAGGTCTTAGGCCCATTCAAGTCAGCAGACGAGGCTCCCGAGGTTAGGGCCAAGGCCCTGCTTGCCGTCACGCTTACCGGGGGCACCGGCGTCGCCGTGGCCGAATACGCCAGACGTCTAGGCGTCAGGTCGGTGGTGACGTTGGGCTTCCCGGAGCACAACAGCGCTGCGTCTTCCCTATCGGCCAGGTCCTATCTAGAGGCCGAGGGGGTTAGGGTTTGGCCTGTGCACTGCGCGCCTGGGGAGGACTGCGGCGAGGTGGCGGCCAGGGCTAGGGGGATCGCCAGGGCCGTCGCGCTCTTGACGGAGCCCAGGGTTCTGTTAATAGGTCGACGCACGGCCCAGGCGGATAGATTCTCGGCGAAGTTCGGCGGCGTCGTGGACGTCATGGACCTTGACAAATTCGCCGAGGTGGTGGAGGGCTCCGAGCCTGACCCCGAGTTTATATCCGTCTTCGGCGTCGAGGAGGCGGCCAAGATATACGCCGCGTTTAAATCCCTCGGCGGCTACGACGGCAAGGCGATCGCTTGTTTCCCCTACATATTAAAATACGGCGTCACTCCCTGTCTTGCATTGGCTTTGGCAAACGCCAAAGGGGATGTGGTCGCCTGCGAGGGCGATCTCCAGGCGCTTGCGGGGATGCTCGTGTCCAAGGGGTTGACGGGCTATAGCGGCTGGATAGCGAACGCCGTGTACGCCAAAGGCGCCGAGGCGTTCTTCGCCCACTGCACGGCGGCCCTCAACATGGCCAAGTCCTGGCGGCTGATGCCCCATTTCGAGACGGGGAGGCCCTACGGCTTAGCCGCGTCGTTGGCCGAGGGCAGATACACCGCCGTGAGTTTCGGCCCGGCGTTCGACAAATTGGCCGTGGGCGTATTCGACGCGGTCGAGTCGGGCAATTTGGTGGATTGGGCGTGTAGGACCCAGCTGAGGGCCAAGCCCCTCTTCGACGGCAGGAGGCTCTTCGAGGCGGCGCCTGCCAACCACCACGTGTTCATCCCCGGCGATAGGCGGGAGGAGGTGAGGGCGGTGGCCTATCTGCTCGGCGTGGGCCTATTGGAGTATTGAGCGGAGCGTCTCCGAGATCTTTCTGGAGACCTCGGGGTCGGGCTCCACCTCCTCCGGCCAACTCCGCCCGCCGTATTCCTCCGGGAGCTTCCTCGTAGCGTCTATGCCCAGCTTCGAGCCGTAGCCCGGCGTCGGGGAGCCCGTGTCTAGGACGTCTACGTGGGCGCCCGGGATCACCACCACGTCCCTCTGAGGGTCGACCCGCTGGGCGAGAGCGAAGACCACCTCGTTTAGGTTGTGCACATCTACGTCGTGGTCTACTACGATGAGCATCTTCGTGAGCGACATCATGTGCCCCAGCCCCCAGAGCGCCGCCATGACCTTCTTGGCGTGTCCGGGATATCGCTTCTTGATGGACACTATAGCCACGCCTTGGTAGAGCCCGTATTCGGGAAGATTGAGATCCACGACCTCGGGGATGAGGAACCTCAAAACGGGGAGGAATATCCTCTCCACGGCCTTGCCCATCCAGGCGTCCTCCAATGGCGGCTTCCCGACGACGGTGCCGTAGTATATGGGGTCCTCCCTCCTGAGGAGCGCCTTGGCCTTGAAGACGGGGTAGAGGCCTCCGGGGTCGTACACGCCGTAGTGGTCGCCGAAGGGGCCCTCCTTGCGTAGATCCCTCACGTCGACGCAGCCCTCGATTACGGCCTCGGCCCGCGCGGGTATGTAGAGCTCCGTGGCCACGCCCTTCGTAACCTCCACCCCCTCGCCCTTCACGACGCCCGCGAAGAGGTACTCGTCTAGGGGATAGGGCGTGGGCATCATGCCGCTCAACATCAACGCCGGCTCGCCGCCTATGGCTATGGCCGCGTCGATGCAGCCCTCGGAGCTGGAGAAAAGCTCGGCGGCTCTTTTATGGATCTGGGCGTGCACCAGAGCCTCGGCCTTATTCAAGATCTGTATCCTGTATATCCCTATGTTGGTCACGCCGCTGGCGCTCTTGGTTATGAACAGGCCGAACGTGATGTAGCGACCTGCGTCTTTAGGCCACGACTTGAAGGCCGGAATCGCCGTGAGGTCGGGGTCCTCCGCGACCTCCTTGACGGGGCCGCCTCTAACCGCTCTGGGCATATATTTGCCCAACGACATGGCCTCGGCAAACGCCTTGAGCTTGTCCAATAGAGCGATCGGCGGAGGCGCCGAGAGCGGGGCCAGGAGCCTCTCGCCGATCTCCTCCAACCTCTCGACGCCGAGAGCCAGCTTTATCCTCTCCAAGGTGAAGAGGTTGCCGGCCACCCGCCAGCCAGGATGCCCCTTGACTCTTTCGAACAACAGGGCAGGGCCTCCCCTGTAGGCGGCGTGCCTTATGGCCTCCGGTATCTCGAGCTCCGGCGAGAGCTCCGCCGTTATCCTCCTCAGCTGGCCTTGCGCCTCGAGCGCCTCGAGGAACTCCCTGAGGTCCTCCATGCCCCCTACGACTCCCCGATTAAAAACTGAGCCCAGGCCCGTCGGAACCCGAGGCGCCGCCTCCGGCGGGAGGCAGAGGCCGGGCTCCCGCAGGAAAGCCACAAAATTTTCCGGTGTGGATCAGAGGGCCGGCAACAGGTAGTCGGCCAGTATCCCCGCTGCGACGAGCAACCCAACGGACAGATTGGCGTTAAACGCCGTCGGTATCCTCCTGTCGTCCAGCGCCGCCGCGGCGGACCATACCTCCACGGCGGAGCCCAGCGCCGTGAGGGCTAGGCCGAGGGGACCGCCGCCCATCGAGAGGTAGTTGGCCAGATAGAGGGCGGCCGAAAGGGCCAGGAGAGACGTCCATACGGCCTTCGCCGCGCGCTCGCCGTAGCAAGCCGGCACGCTTCCAAGCCCCATCTTCCTGTCGAAGTCGAGATCCATCTTGGAGTAGAAGGTGTCGAAGCCGGCGACCCAGAGGGCGGAGCCCAGCACGAGCAGCCACGGCGTGTGCAGCGCGGCCGCGCGTATGTCGTAGCTATATACTGCTATAGATGCGCCGAGCGGCACCAGGGCGTATACCGCGCCTAGGTGCAGATGGGGGAGGCAGTGCAGGCGCTTCGCGTAGGGATACGTGACCGTCACGGCCAGGTAGGGGACGCTGAGGTAGAGGGGCCACGGGCCCAACATGGCTGCCGACAGCTCGAAGAGCGCGACCCCCACCGCGAAGACCGCATAGGCGCCCCTCAAGCTGACGGCGCCGGTCACCAACATCCTGCCCCTAGTCCTCGGGTTCATCGCGTCTATGCCGCGATCGGCGATATTGTTGTAGGACATGCCGGCTATCCTCAGCCCGATGAAGGCGGCCGCCACCCAGACGGCTTGCCACAAGATCAGAGAGCCGCCGGAGGCCTCGAGCGCCGCGGCGTAGGCCATGGGGAGCGCGAAGAGTGTGTGCTCTATCCTCACGAACTTGAGGTACCGCGAGAACAGAGAGCTGGCGGTCTCGGGGTCCCACCTCACGGCGCCCCCGCAGGAAAGCCACAAAAATTTTTCCGGTGGCAGTTCTCCGTGCATCTGATGCTGTCTAGGCGGTATGTCGCCGATCTGCTCTCGGGGAGGAAGAGGGCCACTGTGCGGCTCGGCAGGGTCAGGAGGGACGGCGAGGCGGTGATACACAGCGGCGGGCGCATCGTGGCGGTGGCCGAGGTGCTCGACGTCAGGTACAAGAGGTTTGCGGAGCTCGACGACTTCGACGCGGAGCTCGACGGCTACGGCAGCGCTGAGGAGCTCAAGAGGGCGTTGAGGAGGCACTACCGCCGCATCAGGGACGACGACGTGGTCTCGGTCATAGTGTTCGGCTCGGTCAGGCCGGCGGATCTGCCCGACGACTGGGCCTACGGCGGGCTGAGGCCCTACGAGCTCGCCGAGCTGGCGCTCGAGAGGCTGGAGCTGGGCGAGGAGGAGAGGAAGGTCCTGGCGGCGGTCGCGAGGTACAGAAGCGTGCGGAAGGCCGCGGCGAGGCTGTACGGCTCGGCGGAGGGGAGGAAGGCCATCAGAAGGCTTTTAAGGGCGGTCGCCCGAAGGCTGAGTGGGGATCTCCGCTCGTCCTCGCGGTAGCCCTGTTGCTCGAGGCCGCCGATGTGCCGAGGCGGTGGCGCGGCTATTTGGTCAGCAGGCTGATCCCGCCCCAGATACATCCGGTCTCCCTAATCTATAGAGCCGGCGCGCGCCTCGTCGCCAGGGGCCGCGCCGCCAGGAACGCCGCCGTCGTGGCCTCGTTCGTCGCGCTGACCGCCGCCGCGTTCTGGCTTCTCCAGGCCCGTCTGGACTCAGGGATATGGGGGACTCTGATCGATGCATATCTCCTCAAGCTCGCGTTCTCGGAGACCCAGATACTCTATCCTTGCGCCTCCGCATATAGATCGGACGCATGTCCCAGGGATGTCGTCCAGCAGTTCGTGAGGCGGGATCTCTCCCGGGCCGGCTGCGGCCACGTGGCCTCGGCGTGTCTCGAGGCCGCCGCCGAGTCGCTCGCCGACTCGTTCGTCTCGCCGCTCCTCTGGTACGCCGTCTTCGGCCTCCCCGGCGCCTGGGTCCAGAGGGTCGTCAACACGCTCGACGGGCTGATCGGCTTCAAGGACTGGGGCAGATCGGGCGCGCCCGCGGCCTATCTGGACACCGCCGTCAACTGGATCCCCGCGAGGATAGCCGCCGGCTTGATACTCGCATCCGCATACCTCTCAGGCCTCAGGCCCGATCTGTCCTACCTAGGCGGCAGGTCGATGGAGAGCCCCAACGCCAGATGGCCTATCTCCGCCATGGCGGCATCGCTACGAGTGAAGCTGGAGAAGCCGGGCTCCTACGCCGTGGGCGCAGGCGGCCTGCCCGGCCCGAGGCAGGTGGCGCTGGGCCTCCGGCTCGTGTCCATATCCATGGCGCTCTACTCCTTGGCGCTTCTGTCGGCTCTATATTTATATTGACGTGTTTGGGGGGCGCCATGCCCAAAATAGGCGAGAGAGTCCATCGGTATTACTACTACGCATATATAGGCTTCGCGCTGGGAACTGCGGCGTTCTATCTATACGCCACCTTGGGCGGGTACATAACCCCCAACTTCTCCGTCGGCGGCACCTCGCTCAATCTGGCCGAGCTGGTGGCGGCCATATTCGGCGCCGCGACGATAGTGGCGCTGTACCTCAGATACGTCGAGGAGGAGAGGGCCAAGGCGGCTGTCCCCCAGCCCCAGAAGCCCGCTAGGGGGGCGCCGAAGAGGCGCCGCCGAGCTTCTTGAGGTATCTGGCCAGGCGTTTGGAGCCGGCGGGCGGCGGGTAGGGGATGCCCAGGACGCTCCTGAAACCATGCTCCACAACCGCCACGTCCAGCTTGGTCCCTGGAGGTATCCGCAGGGGTATGTACACCAGCAGGGGGTACGAGCCCGGCTGCCTGGCGTAGGTCCCGCCGCCGTAGTTCTGCTCGGCGACTACGCCCCTCAGGACAGTCCCCCTGGGCGCTATCCTCTCCAGCATGGGCCTGTCGAAGTTCCTTCTGACCCAGCGCTTGAACGCGTGGACCAGCCTCTTCCTCTCCCTCAGCCTCGCCTCCAGCTTCCTGGCCGCAGGCCAGAGCCTGGTGCCGGGGAATACGAGCACCTGCCTTATGTTTACGCGCCGGACCATGAGGCCCTCGTCCAGTATCCTCTGCAGGAACTGCTTGTTGAGCTCGTAGGTCTCCTTGGTCTCTCCCGGGAGGCCTAGGACGAAGTTCAGCCCAGGCAGGAGCCAAGGCATCCCGTTGGGCCCTCTGGCGGACCCCATGGAGCTTATCAGCCGCACGGCCGCAAGAGCCTCGTCGGGCATGGCCTTGAGGTTGTTCGCCTTCACGACCCTGGGATCCGCGGTCTCGACGCCCATGGCGGCCACGTTGCCGGGAGTGCCGTATTTCAGCAGAAGGCGCGTCACCTCCGCCGATTCCCGCGGCCACTTGGCCACGGTCCCGGGGTTCACGTTATCTATGTGGAGGGTTTCGAGCCCCGGCGCGGCCGACCTGACGCCGGACAGAAGGCGCTCCACCGCAGCCACGTTGGGCCTCGGCAGATCCTCCCTCCCGGTGTCCTCGGCCATATAGGCGTAGAAATCGGCCTGTCTGCCGAGCCTGAAGTGGACCACGCCCGCCTTGTGGAGCGCCTCGACCTCCCGCGCGATCGCCTCGGGCGATCTGAACTCAACGGCGCCGTACCCCACGGTGGTGCAGAAGGAACATCCGCCGGACACGTAGCGCGGACATCCGCTGTACGTCTCTATCTCGGCCACGAGGTTTATCCCGAAGTTCGGATGCTGCTGGACTATGAAGGCGCCCCTTACTGCGAATTGGTCCACCAGCCCGTAGCCCTCGTGGAGGGCCGAGGGCCTCGCCCTCTCGACGCCGTATTTCAGCGCCTCGTAGACCGCCAGGTCGACGTCCCCCGTGGCGACCAGGTCGTAATAGCGCTTGAATCTGCCCGGCGGGACGGCCGCCGTGCCTCCCTCCAGGCCGTAGCCGTAACGCGCCACGGGTCCGCCCAGAATCTTCACAGGCCCCTCGATCCGCCCTATGTCCACCAGCTCGTCGTAGGTTATGGGGGTCCCGGCCAGGTACTTGCCGGGGGTCGTTATGCCGGCCACGACCACCAGCACGTCGAAGCCCGCCAGCAGGCGCAGAGAGCCGGCCCAGTCGCCCCTGAGCCCGTCTATCGTGAAGTACCTCACCTCGCCGCCGGGATCCGCCGTCTTGGCCGCGCCGGCGATGTAGCGCGGGTAGACGTCCATATACGGCGGCACGCCGAGCCCCGCCGGCTCGTCCGTATAGCCGTCCACTATGGCGACGCGCACGGACCTCCCGCATGTTCACTATAAATAGGCGTCGCCGCATTTCGCCGACGGGGCTCCCTCGGGAAGAGATAAATACGGCTCTCTCCGTCCTCTAATGGAAAGGGAAGGACTACAGGCGGTTAACGCCTGGATACAGGCGTTTAACCGTATAGGGAAATCCGAGAGCAATTTCCACAGCTTCGAGCTGCTGAGAGGCGGCGATTCTGTCACGGCGACGTTGGTCCTCCAGGGCATAGAGTCCAGCGGGACTTGTCTGATGGGTCCATACGCGCTGGCGTCTATCTCGCTGGTCGGCGATAAGGTCAGCCTCAAGCTGGCCTCGGGCAACTACCAGCGCTGCGGGCAGGGCCCCGACGAGACGGCCGAGAGGAGGGAGCCGTCGCAAGACAAGGTGATAGACCTCGGCAACGACCCCGAGCTGGTCAACGCGGTCAGGTCCGTGAAGACCGAGGGTGACTTCGTCAGCCTGCTCGAAGTGGCGCTGGAGCTTGCCGCCAGCGCCTAGACCCTCCTTTTTCTACGCCTACCTCTCGCGGAGAGCATGGCCAGGGCCAGCAGGATCACGACGATTAGGGTCAGCACGTCGGAGAGGTGCGGCGCGCCGGCTTGTGCGCCCGTCGTCGATGGGGGCTGGACGGCCGTGGATGGGGGCGGAGCTGACGTCGCGGTCGCCCCGGCCCATTGGCCTATGAGCCCGACCGCCGCGGCGGCGAGGCTCGGGCAACGGAGCAGGAGACCCAGCTCTCTGTTGTTGTTTATGGAGTTTCCGCTGAGGTTTATGGACCCGACGTAGACGTAGTCCCCCACGACGATCACCTTAGCTGTGAGGCCTCTCACCGTCTGCACCCCCTGGACGTCTGTGACTCTGGCCAGAGCCAGCTCCGCCTTGGACGTCAAGGCGTCGGCCAGCCCCGAGCTGGCGAAGATCTCCTCGACCGCCGCATAGGCCTTGCCCCGCTGTTGGAGCAACCAGCTCAGATAGTCGTAGGAATTCACCGGCGATATGACCACGCCGAGGTAGCCGTAGTTGGGGTAAACGCCTCTGTAGTCGTTCAGTATGATTGTCGCTATCTCCTGCGCCAGAGTTGAATTCTGGACCACCACGTCGAGCCCTATGTCGCTCGTCACGCCGGAATATGTCGGATTTATGGAGCCTATGATCACGGTCCTATTGTCGACAACAAACGTCTTGGTGTGGACGTACTTGAAGTCGTAGTTATACGCCACATAGACGCCGTTGTTCTTGAGGTAGTCCACCAGCTGTCTCTCGGTCGTCGGGACCCCGCCGTAGACGTTGCCCGACAGAACCACGTAGACCTGCACGCCCTCGCGGGCAAGCGAGGCCAGCGTCTGGGCCAGCTCACGCCATGTGAGCGCGTAGGCCTCTATGTATACCGCCTTCTGGGCCTTGGAGATATACGTCAATATGGCCGTGGCGTTCTGGGGGCCCACTATGACCGCGTTGGGGCATAGGTTCAGCGCCTGCGCGGCCGCCATAGAGGCCAGGAGAAGCAGGGCTACGGCCGTCCTCATGGAATTGAAAACGCCCTAGTTTAAATCTGTCCCTAGCGCCGTTGTAAAGCTTGACTTCTTGCGATAGGGACCTCCTTCCGGAGTCGGGCGACTACGCCCCACCCCTCCTTTCGGCATCCCCGCGTCTGTCCCATCTCCTGGCGGGGCCGACCGGCGGGGGAGGAGCCGCCGGACCCTATATCCCAGCCTGTCCAGCAACCACCGGAATTCCTCTACAGATTTGGGCGGCAACAGTTGCCAGTAGGTCTGCCCCGCGTCGCTGAGAGAGTCGACGAGTCGGTGGGCTGAGGGGCCCCATGTCCCCTATCCCGTGGGGGCCTGGCAGAGAGAAGAGGAGCGGAAGGATTCCCGGCTCCCCTCAGCATAGCCTTTAAGAAGCGGCAGTGTTTAATTCGTGAGGAGAGACTCCAATGCCGATCCTGTGAGGAGCGCTCCTGTGCCGATCTCCGTCGTCGTCCCGACGTACAACGAGGCTGATAACATCAAGCCTCTCGTCGAGGCGGTCGCCAAGGCCTTCGCCGGGACTCCCTACGAGCTCGTAATCGTCGACGACGGCAGCCCCGACGGCACGGCCGAGGTCGCCGCGGAGCTCTCCAAGGAATACCCCGTGAAGGTCGTCGTGAGGCCCCGCCGCCTCGGGCTATCTAGCGCGGTGGTGGACGGCGCTCGGGCGGCCGCAGGCGACGTGGTGGTGGTCATGGACGCCGACTTTCAGCACCCGCCGGAGCTGGCCCCCGCCTTGGCGCAGGCCGTGCTCTCCGGGGCGGATCTCGCGGTGGGCACCAGGTACGGCAGAGGCGGCAGAATAGAGGGGTGGTCGCCCGTCCGTCTGCTCATGTCTCGGGGGGCCGCCGCGTTGGCCAGACTGCTCCTGCCGGAGGCGAGGCGTCTCTCCGACCCCGAGTCAGGCTTCTTCGCCGCTAGGCGCGAGTGTCTGGCGTCGGTCAGGCCTACCGGCCTCTACAAGATACTGCTCGACGTGGCCGTCCAGTGCAGTCCCTCCAAGATAGCCGAGGTGCCCTACGTCTTCAGGCCGAGGAGGGCGGGCAGGTCGAAGCTGGGGGCCGCCCACGTGGTCGACTACCTGGCGCAGCTCATGAGGCTGACCGGCTGGAGGCCCTTCAAATTCGCCGCGGTGGGCGCCTCGGGGATAGGCGTCGCGGAGGCCGTCCTCTACGCCCTGAGGGACGTGGCCTATCCGGCCGCGGCTCCGGCGGCCATAGAGGTATCGCTTACGTCCAACTACGCGCTCAACAAAATCTGGACGTTTAGAGATAGAGAGACGCCGTGGCTGAAGGGATGGCTTAAATACCATCTGGCCAACTTCGCCGGGATAGCGGCCAACTACGCGCTCTCCAACGCCCTGGTCCTCGCCGGCACTTCGCGCTACCTGGCCTATCTGCTCGGCGTGTTAGCGGGCTTCGCCGCGAACTACCTCCTGTCGGAGCTCTACGTATTTAGACGGCGCCTCGGCGGATAGATCCGCCCCTCGAGCCGTAGGCTTCGAGACGTCTGCCCGACTTGCGCCGGACGCCGCGGGCGGCCGCCGTCGCTCCGACGGTCCGTGCCGCGCAGGTCCCCCACCGTTTATACAGCCAGGTCCTCGCCGGCTGAGGCGCGGAGATCAGCCGGAGGGCGGTCTAGGCGCACTCCAGCTTCTCCGTGAGCGTACAGCTGGCCCTTCTGGGCCTTCTAAACGACTTCATGGTCTCCACGGCTATTCCCTTCTCGCTACGCCTCATAGCCAGCACGTTGTCGACGTAGTTGGCAAGGCCGTAGGACTTGGCCATAGTCCCGATGAAGGCCGTGCCGGTCTCCTTGAGGGCCGACAGCATCCTCAGGTTCATCTCGAAGGCCTTCTCGCCGTATATGCGGAACTCCACGTCGAAACCGTCGGAAACCACCAGGTGGGGCCTGGCCTCATTCACCAGCCTGTAGAACTCGTATATGTGCGTGCCGTAGCTAGGCGGCCTTATCCTCATGGCGACTACCTCGAAATCGCCGCCGAACTCCTTGGCCATCTCTTTTATCTGCCACGGCTCCTCGGCGAAGGATCTGTACACAACTCTGTAGCCCTTCGCGGCCGCCGCTGCGGCTATCTTTACGGCCAGCCTGGTCTTGCCGGAGCCCACGGGGCCGAGCAACAACGTTGTGCCCATAAACGAGCCGCCGACCAGGTCGTCGACGGCGGTACCCGTGGCTATCTCCACGGGCTTTCCGGGCGCCGGCTTGAGCTCGTCGAAAAACACCAAGCCGGCGGAGCTTATTATGTCGAAGTCCCTGCAGTAGCCCCCGGGCAACCCTCGGGCCTTGTCTATACACATCCTCCTCTCCGACACCCCCTCCCTGGTCCTCCCTAGAAACAGCCTGACGACGTTATCGGCTATGTAGACGATGAAGGGCGGGGAGCCCGCCTCTACGGTCATGTAGACGTCTATGGAGGACGGCCGCAGGGCCCTGTAGAGGGCGTTCAACATCAGGGATCTCCCGTCGGCCCCCTCGACCAGAGGAGTCACCGAGTCGAGCACCAACACGTCGGGCCTATATTCGGCTACGTGTTCCAGCAGTCTATTCCAGAAGGCCTCGGGCTCGGCCATCACGGCCTCCCAGAACTCGACCCCCTCGAGCTTGTAGCCAAGCCCGGCGGCCTCGTGGAGGAATTGGTCTTTCCCCTCGTATAGAGATACCCACAACACCCTCTTGCCTCTCAGCAACGCCTCGTGGGCGACCCTCATACATAGGCTCGTCTTGCCCGTGCCCGGCTCGCCGACTACGGCGGTTACGCCCCGTAGCTCGAGGCCGGCGCTCATGACCTAACCATCTTGGCCCAAGCCCTCTCGTCGCTTAACATAGCCCTCAACGTCCTCAGGTCTACCACCTCGCCCTTCCTCACGAGCCACTCTCTGAACATGTTTAAGACCATATCGGCGTTATGCTCCCCTAGGGCCTCCCGCAGGGCTCGATACAGACGCCAAGGCTCGCGTTCAGCCATCTCCTCAAACGTCTCTCCGAACAAGCGCCTGAACTTAAACGCTATTAAAAACCTCAGCGAGGCCTCCAGAGATCTATAGAACCTCAAGATATCACCTGAATCCATAGTATCGGTTCCATCACCCCATCAATTTAAACATTGTCTTGCTAAACAAATTAGCATATTTTAAAATAATATATTAATTCATATTAATTTACAATAATTTTTATTGTTTTAAATTATTAAGTATTTATAATATTTGTTGATATGTGTATAAACATCTCAAACGGCCTATCCGTATCCCGGCAGAAGGTCCTTCTCCGAATTTGCGCCGCGGTAGGGCCGGCGAAGGTTAAAATCCCCGTATCTGCCGAGTCGTAATGATATACGACCTCCACGAGGACGTGGCGTATCACTACTTCTCCGGACGGCGGCCGGATTTCGACGTAGACGACGGAAGTCGGCAGTCCGACCTGCCTAAACTCAAGAGGGCTGGCGTGGACCTCGTTTTCGCCTCCATATTTCCAGTGGCCACAACCTACGGATCTACGGGGCCCGGCGGCGCCGCGCCGGCGGGGGCGAAGAGCCTGGCGCTGGAGATGTTCAAGATGATGTATAGACTGTCGGAAAGGCACGGCATCGCCATCGTGGAGAGGGCGGCTGATCTAGACAGAGGCGGGCTGAAGTTCCTCCTGCTGATGGAGGGGGCAGACTCCCTCGACGACCCGTCGGACCTCCTGCTGTACTTCAAGTTGGGGCTTAGGGCTCTCGGGATCACTTGGAATCTGGACAACAAGTTCGGCGCCTCGTGCCTCTCCAAGAAGGACTACGGCCTCACGGCCTACGGCGAGGAGCTGGTGGCCCTCGCCAACAGGCTGGGCGTAGTTCTGGATCTGGCCCACGCGAGCAGGAGGACCGCCCTGGACGTGATCTCGGCGAGCAGAAAGCCGGTGGTCATAAGCCACGCCAACGCCGCCTCGATCCATAGGTCCCCCCGCAATGTCGACGACGAAGTGCTGGAGGCGCTTAAGAGGAACGGAGGCGTGATAGGCATCACCGCGATACCTTCGCTTGTGGGGGAGCGCGGGACCGTGCAGGAGCTGGTGAGGCACGCGGTCTACATCAGGGAGAGCTTCGGCGCTGACATGCTGGCGGTGGGCACCGACGCGCTGGGCGTAGACCGTATGGTGGAGGGCTTGGAGTCCGTCGATAGGCTGCCGGCTTTCCTGGAGCTTCTGAGGGAGGCTGGATTCAGCGACTCGGAGGTCGAGGCGGTGGCCTACAAAAACGCTAAAAGGGTGATCGAGGCGAACCTCTCGTGATAGTCGACGTCGCCGCGTTTGCCAGCAGGAAGCGGGCGTTTGTCGAGAGGCTCGAGAGGGAGGCCCGGCAGGGCCGCGTCGACCAGGACATATACCCCCTTCTCAAGAGGATCAACGAGCTGCCCTGGATCTACACCACCAGCAGTTGCTCCGGCCGCATATTGTTGGCCTCCGTAAAGAGCCCGAGCTACAGCAAGGGGAGGGGCTTCAGGGCTGTGGCCAAGTGGCATAGGGCCGTTTCCGTCGAGGAGGTGCGCGCCGCCGCGGAGCCCCACGGCGATGTGTGGATGCTCGTCAGAGGCGGCATAATCCATGCCGCCGTGGATTCGGCCAGGCGGGCCTACGAGCTGGTCTCCATAGGCCGCGAGACCGGCCATAAGCACAGCGGGATCATAGCGGTCAACAGAGCCGGTATAGTGGTCGAGATATTGGGCGAGGAGAGGCTCGACGTGCCGCTGAAGCGCAACGGCAGGCTTGTCGCCGATCTGGAGGAGGCAGTGGCCATGGCCAACAGAGTTCTGTTGCTAGCCAAGGCGCGGCTCGCCTTCCTGGCCGGCGTCATCGAGGCCAGATACCTCGGGGGACCGCCCATAGACGAGGGGGCCGTGAGGAGGGCCCTCAGGTCTCTGTCGTCGTGTCTCTGGGGGCCATGATCGGCCTGGGCGATAGATGGCGCAAGGTCTACCCCGCCTACGACAGGCTGTCCTCGGTCTACGAGAGGATGAATGTGGCCATGACCTGGGGGCAGGTGGACCGGTGGAGGAGGCAACTCGCGTCGCTTCTGCCCCGAGACGTCGAGCGCGTGCTGGACGCTGGATGCGGCCCGGGCAACATGACGCGACATCTGGCCTCGGCCGGCCGCTACGTGGTCGGCCTCGACTATTCCGCCGAGATGCTCAAGGCGCTTAAGCTCGACGTGGATAAGGTCCAGGGCGTGTTCGAGATGCTACCCTTCAGAGACTGCGCCTTCGACGTGGCCGTGCTGGCCTACTCCCTGCATGCGGCCAGAGACCTGGAGAGGACTCTCGCCGAACTGACGCGAGCGGCCCGCGGCGTCGCGGCCGTGAGCATGGGCAAGCCCGATAACCCGCTCGTCGCCCGCCTCTTCGGGCTCTACGTGTCCCGCTTCATCCCGGCGTTGGCCCGCATATTGGCTCCAGGCCATGTGGACGAGTACAGAGCGCTCAGGGAGATCCTCGAGGCCGCGGCTCCCAACAGTGAGCTCGAGGCGCTACTTAGGAGGTGGGTCGAGCTGAGGTACTTCGGCACCAGGGGGTTCGGCGCGATCTATATGTTCTACGGCGTAAGGCCCGGGCGCGGATGCTAGCTGCGCCACACCGCTATGTAGAACGGCATGGTCCTCAGATACAGACGCTCCCTCTTGAAGCCGGCCGCCGTAAGCATGTTGTCGACGTCTGACGATCTGAACACGTGTTTAGCCCCCATGGAGGCCACCATGGCCACAAGCCCCGGCATCGACTCGATGACCTGCTGCCCCACGAGAAGGCGGCCGTCGGGCTTCATCAGCCGGCGCATACACTGGAGATCCTTCACTGGGTCTAACATCCAGGAGAGCGAGTGGAACAACAAAGCCGAGTCGAAGCTCCTCGCGAACTGCGGGCCCAGCGCGTCGGCCACCTCGCACGAGCTGGTCGCCTGGAACAGGCATATGCCGCTTTGTCCCGGACAGGAGCCGACGGCCACGTTTCTGCCGAGCACCTCTCTAGCCAGCTCCACGAAGTCGGGCCTGTAGTCGTACCCTACGATTAACTCCGGCGGCGACTGCGAGGTAGCCAGCAGAGACGCCACGTCGTGGCCCTCCTTCAATATGGGCACGAAGAGCCTTCTCGCCCCCGTGACGCCGACCAGCCTATAGAAGGTTATCCTCATAATGTCGTACCAGCCCTGCGACAACATGGCCGTGAGCAGTACGCCTACGGTGTTCTCGTCCACCTGATCGGTGGCTATCTTCACGGCGCCTATCTTGTCGAACGACTCGTGGAGACCTACGAACTCCGCCGCATAGCTGTTGACGGGAGGCCTCGGCTCCTTAATCCTCTTCACTATCCTCCCTTCTCTATCTATATATCCATTCTCCAGCAGGGATAAATATAATGCTCTCACGAAAATGTTGCCGCTTTTATGCAGTCCCTCTCTATATATTTCGTACCACCATTTGAGGGCGTACCAGACGCTCCACCTCAACGCGTTTCTCACCTCGTCGAGCCCGCCACCCGCCTTGATGAAATCGCCGTAGTACCTAGTTACGTTCAAGTCCTCAACAAAACGCGTCAGAAAGCTCATGTACAGACGACTATGCCGGCGTCCTTAAGCCGGCGCAGCAGAGCCCTAATCGACGGGCTCGCCCTCCCGCTCTGTATCGACTCGAGAACCACCTGCTGCTGCTGTAGCGGAAGCAACGAGAACCGCTCCCAATCCCTTATCTCGCAGTCGAGCAACCTGTCCTCCTCGGCGGCGGGCTTCTTCAAAACAACAGAAAAAGTATGTCCACGGGGACATGTTAAACTTAAGAAAAGCGCCTCGCCCGCCTCATAGGCCCTCAGAGCCTCAGGCGCGAGGGCGGGCTCCACCTCAGCCCCACAGACTGGACATTTGAATTTTTGGAGCACCGCCACATACTTGTTATTTCCCTTACTTATAATTCTTGCGTTATAGTTCGCCGCGCCTGCATCGAGATGGCGCCGAGAGGGGCGCGGTCGATGCGCCAATCACCGCACGGCCGTTTCGGCTTAAATATTTTACCTAGAAAATCCATTTAAAGGGAGGGAGGGGCCTATCCGTGCGCCTCTATGTGTTTCCTGGATATGACGACATAGGCGACGAGCCCGAGATAAGGCAGAAGATCTATAAGGCGCTTAAGGATGCGGAGGCCGCGATAAGGCGGCGGATGGTCGGAGAAGATGCGCTGGATTCGCTGGGCAGAGCTCTGAAGGCCGTCAACATGATCTCGGTGAAGGTCAGATCGCCCAGGGGAAGGCCGTCCGATCTCGCCCACCTCGAGGAGATAGATGGGGAAATCTTCGACAAGATAAATACCTTATTTTCCATGATACAATCGAAAAACTACGATGGACTGCTACAAATAGTTGCCGATATAGATAAGCTCGTCGATAGACGTAATAGTCTGTTTAAATGATTGCATATGTAGATCACCCCGACGGAGGGCTTGTCCTGGACCTAGAGGGCTTGAGTAAGATCATCAAGGAGCCGCGGCTTTTCCTTTCGTCGCTCATCTTCTCCGAGGCCCCCGAGCTCCTCGAAAGCGCCGTGGATGTGTGGGCGCGCGTCGGGAGCCGGGAGCTGGCTGAAGCTACATATGCGTATATACTTCAGCTACGGAGGGGCTTGATGGAGGGGCGGGATCTGTTGCTGAGAATCGCCGAGCTGTTCACGGATATGGACTACGTGGATGCCCTGGCGTTGCAACGGGCTCTGATGTTGGGCATAGGCAGGACCACGTGCGACCTAGGCGCGGCGATATTTGTGGAGAATCCGCGGCTGTCGCTGTACGGGCGGCCCTACCGAGCGCCTCCCAACGGCGTAGTGGCGTCATCGGCCAGAGCGCCGCTATACCTGGTCCTCAACAGAGGGACGAAGAAGGTGGTGGATCTGGACACCATGTGCGTCGTGCCGTATTCGCCCTCAGGCAGGCCCGAGGAACTACATCCGCTCCAGAGGCTGAGCCGGGAGGGCTTCGCCGTAGCCACCCGGGGCTCGCCCACGTGTCTGATAGAGGACGTCGCCGCGGACGGCGGCGCCGTGGCCCCTCGTGGCCTGGCCAAGCTCCTGGCCCTCAAGCCCTGTTCTTGACTCTGGGCAGTTCCCAGCCGTAGTGCAGCGAGGCGAGCCTTAGGGCCACCACGACCGCGGTGGTGCCCAGCAACGCGGGGCCTCTGCCCAGCGAGTAGTAGAGAACCATGTAGATGCCGCCTCCGACGGCCGCGGCCGTGGCGTAGATCTCGCGGCGCAAGACGGCAGGTATCTCCGCCGCCAGCACGTCCCTCACGACGCCGCCGCCGGCCGCAGTTATGGCGGCCATGGCCACCACGGCGAGCGGGTTGAGGCCAGCTCTGAGGGCCACGTCGGCGCCTATCGCGGCGAAGGCGCCGAGCCCCACGGCGTCGGGATACAGCACCACGTCCCTATGTCTGTTGACCTTGTCGTAGAGCACGAAGGTGCCTATGGAGGCCGATATGGCCGTCAGCTGATATGGCATATAGGCTATATTGATCGGCGGCAGGCGGTCGAGCAGAACGTCCCTAATTATGCCGCCCGCCAGCGCCGTGGAGAACCCCAGCACCACGAAGCCCAGGAGGTCCATCCCCTTCTCCCCGGCCTTGAGCGCGCCCGATACGGCGAAGGCCACTATCCCGACGTAGTTGAGCGCGTCGAGGGCCAGATCCGCTATCATATATACGAGGCTATCTTCCTCGCCAGAGGCTCTACGTCCGGTATCGAGGGCCGCACGACCGAGAGGAATCTCCTCACCGCATCCTCCTCGTATATCACCACGTACCTGGCTGTTCCCCCCTCGTCGGACGTCTCCATGCCCTCTATCCCGAGCAGCTCAAGACACCTCGCGAGGCACCCCGGCGGATCCCTAAATATCACCAGAAGGTTTCTCTCGGCGTGGGGATCCGGGTCGAGGAACTCGCCGGCGCGTTCGAACAGGCCGCGCACGTATTCAACGGCCTCGCCGCGCTTGCCCCCATCGCACGGGCAGTGCCCGGGCTCGGCCTTGCGTCCGGGCGCGGCGTCGCGGGCCTCCGGCCGTCGGGCCATGGCCTATCTGAACTCCACCGTGTGGATGGGCCTATACTCGCCGCCGGCCGTATCCACCAGGCTGACCGCGCGCACCTCGAAGGCGGAGCCGCTCAGCGACGAGGCCTCCTCCACGGCCGGCGCTAGATCCTCCGCCGCCGGGTTCTTCAGCCTGACCGAGTAGACGGAGAGGTGGGGCCTAAAGTCGCCGTGTCTCTCCTCCGCCACGTCGCCGAGAAGGGCCTCCAGGGCCTTCCTCAACGCCAGGAGCTCGGAGAACGGCTCGACGGACAGCGCTATGTAGCGCGGCCTCGACCTGCTGGGAAGGAGCACCACGTCGCCGAGCCGGGCGGTGAACGGCTTGAGCTTCACCTCGACGACTCTGGGCTCCCTAACCTTCAGTATGGTGACATGCGGCTTGACGGGTATAATGCCCTCGAACGGCTTGAGCGACGCTATCGGGGGCAGTATGCCGTAGATGAAGGGCATGTCATAAATTACGCAGGGATAAAAACTCGCCGAGGCGGCGCTCCGGCGCGGGCGTCTGGAGGACGCTGCTGACGGCCACGGCGTCAGGCGTAGTAGTATTCGCCCATCTCTTTCTGCTCTCTGTCGAGGACCGAGCCCGGCTTGTTTATCCTAGGCCTGCCTGTCGCCGGCTCCCTCCTGAAGGTGACGCCGACCCACCTCAGGAACGTGTTCATGCCGGTCCTCATGTCCATCGGCCCCTCTGCGTATCCCTCCGAGCCCGGCTCCCCCAGGAACGGCATGATGGAGTTGGACATGTAGTCGAGCATGGCTATGTCGTGCTCGACGACGAGCGCCGCCGACTCGCTCTCCTCTATGATCCGCCTTACGGTCCTCGCCACAGATATCCTCTGCTCCACGTCGAGGTACGCCATCGGCTCGTCCAAGACGTAGAGGTCGGCGCGCCTCAGCAGGGCGGCCGCCACCACGACCCTCTGGAGCTCGCCGCCGGAAAGCTCGCCCATCTTCTTATCGAGCACCGCGGATAGGCCGAGTCCGGAGGACACATCGGGCCATATCGGCGAGTCCGCGTAGTCCTGGGCCTCCCTGGCCAGCCAAAGCCTCACGGGGACCTCGGAATTCCTCACGGCTATGTCCCTTATATACTGGGGCTTGTAGCTTATCGAAGGCGCCGAGTATATCTCGCCCTCGGCCGGCTTCACCTCCCCCACCAAGGTCCTCACGAAGGTGGTCTTGCCCACCCCGTTGGGCCCTATGATGCCCACCACCTCCCCCCTCCCTATATAGCCCTCCTTGATCCTCAGCCTGAAGGGGCCCAGCTCTACCAGGAGGTCGGTCCACTGGGTCAAGGCCCTCTGCCGCGAGGCCCTCCTCTCCGGCGGCCTGGACTCGAACTTTATCGGCTCCTCTCTTATTCGGAGGTTCTCGTTGGCGAGGAACCCCTTGAGGTATTCGTTCACGGCCTCCCTGGCCCCCAGGGGCCTCGACACTATGCCGTAGGCCCCCGGCTTCCCGTAGAGGACGACCGCTATATCGGCCAGATAGTCGAGGACGGTCAAGTCGTGCTCGACCACGACCGCGTACCTCCCCTCGACCTTCTCCCTCATGAGCGAGGCGACCTTGAGCCTCTCGACGATGTCCAGATGGGTCGCCGGCTCGTCGAATATGTAGACGTCGGCGTCCTTGGCCAGCGCAGCCGCTACGGCCAGCTTCTGCAGCTCGCCGCCTGACAGGTGGGATATATCCCTATCGGCGAGTTTCGAGAGGCCGAGCCTCTCCATCAGGGCCTGCGGTATCTTCGCCCTCTCGGCGACCTCCCTGACGGTGCCCCTGAGGTACATGGGTATGAGCTCTATGTACTGTATCTTGTGCACAGCCCTCAGCCTCTTGCCGTACAGCTCCGAGAAGAAGGTCTGGAGCTCGGTGCCTCTAAACGACCTGACGACCTCGGCGGGGTCGGCCCCTTCCTCCCTGCAGAGGTTCGGGACCAGCTCGCCTGCGAGTATCCTCGCCACCGTGGTCTTGCCCAGAGCGTTCCGGCCCATCACGCCCACGATGCCGCCCTTCCTCAACATGGGGAGCCTGTAGAGCTTAAAGCCGCCGGGGAAGTACCTATGGACGCAATCCGACTCGAGCTCCTCGGGCAGATTGGTTATCGTTATGGCCGAAAACGGGCATTTATGCACGCAGATGCCGCAGCCTATACACAGCTTCTCGGATATCACGGCCTTGCCGGTGCCCTCGTCTATCCAGACGACCTTGCCGCTCTTGTTCACAGGGCAGTACTTTATGCATTCATGGCCGCACTTCTTTGGATCACAGGAATCTCGATCGACTACAGCTATCCTCATGACGGCGAGGGGGTCAGCCTTTGCGGTCGTTCGAGACCTTCTCGGGCTTCGGCGCGATGGACGCCGGGGATCTGAAGATGGAAGGGGGGAGGGCCGCGGCGCCTGGGGGATCCATGGGGCGGGGGAGGTCGAGGTCTGCGGCGGGGAGGTGCGGAGCCGCGCTCCACAGCCCGAACGCGGCAGTCGCCGGCGTGTAGTACAGCGCCGGTTCGCAACGGGAGGAGTCGTATCTAGGCTCCGCGTCGAGCGCCGCCGGGAGGGGGTATAGAGCCGGCATGTATCCCAGACTCGCCGAGCTAAAGGCGGTTTCTGTGCTCACATCTCCCGGGAAACGCGTCTTGAAAAATTTTGCGGGAAAAAGGCGCGAAGGGCCCATCTTGATCTCGACAGAGCTTCGTCTTTCGCGCACCACGCGCGCGACCTCCACAATGCGCTCCCCGCGTAGGGAGCCCATGCCCTCAGCCGATCGACGCCGAATACGCCCAGCTCCGAATACTCCCTCAGGAGCCGTTCGACGGGGTCGGCCGGCCCGGGAGGCGGCCCCCTCATCGCGCCCCCGCCCGCGTCCATGCCTCCGTCAACGCTCATGCCCTGATGCGCCTAGCGGCGTTCTTGACGCCCACGACAGTCGCGCCGGCCGCCTCACAGTATCCGTATGTATTCCTTGGCCTTAGCGGTGAATGCCAGCAGGCCCTTCGGCCTGTAGACCTCCCTTATCCTCCCCTCGTACACCTCGTGGCGGCTGAACTCCAGCTCCAGCCTCGCCTCCCCCACCGCGCCGTTTTGGGCACAGAAGGCCTTCGGCGGGTTTAGAGACATACACACCTCCGAGCCGTCCCCAGCCACGTAGGCCTCCACCATGTAGGGGTGGGGGTTGCCCACGGGCCTCCGCCTCAACACCTCGGCCATCCAGGGGTGTCTGCGCATAACATTGGCTATCTCAACCAGCCTATCCTTGGCGTGGGGCGCCCAGGCCCTCAGCCAATCGGCGCCGAAGGCCTCCAGCTCCGGCCACTCCTTTAGGAGCTCCTCCACGGGGTCACTCCTAACGACCAAAGCCGGCTGGGGCGGCTCCCTCATCCTCTCCACCTCCCGCCTGTAGTCCTCCAGAATCTGCTCGACGCATTCATCGACAGTGCGGCAGTGCGGCTGATACAGCCTCACCCCGTTCACGACGACGCCGCAGAGGACGTCGTACTGATCAACCCACATGCCCACCCTCCTGTACTCGTACCACACCCCGACGTCGTACTTGCTGGACAGCTCCCACAACGCATCCGCCACCTGCTGCCTGACGCACCCGCCCACATCCTCATCGCCTCTGCGCCTCCTCCATTTCTCCTTCGCCTCCCACGTCCTCCTATCCCTTGAATGGACCCACACGCGGTACTTTATGCATATGCCTCTACGGCACCCCTCCGCGGATAAAAGCCCCTCGTATAGGCATCCGTCGTTGGTACACCACTCCTTAGGCGGCGGCTCGTACTCCACGTATTGTAGAATACCAAGTTTCTGAGGCAGTTCAAAAACGGAGGCTGTGGTTTTGATCTTCTTAGCCGTCGTCATATCCACTCCTTCAAGGCTGTCAACACCTCCTCCACCGCCGCCCTCTCGATTAGGTAGACGCCCCGTTTGTGCCGCCTCGCGAGCCCTCTCTCCACAAGCCTCATCATGAGCTCGCGCACAGCCATCCCGCACCGCCTATCCACGCCGCACACGTCGCGCGTCCGCACGGACACGACGGCGCCCCTCCCGCCTCCTCCGCGCCTCTGGAGGTGCCAAAGCAGAGCCGGCAGGTACCGCTTAACCTTCCAGACCTTCATACCCTCATCTTTTTGGCGGCGTCCTTGACGCCCACGATGGTCACGCCGGCCGCCTCCGCCAGGCGGACAAGCATCCCGTACTCCTTGTAGGTGGCGAGCCACAGGGACGCGGCGGCCAGGACCCATGGGTTCCTGCCCGCGACGGCCCTCCTGTTTCCGGCCAGAATCTCAAGGGCCCTCCTCACCACGGGAGCCGGCAGTCTGGCCCTAGCCGCCACGATCTTGACGTAGTCCTCAAGGGGAGGCCGCCTCCCCTTGGCCGCCTCGTTAAGCCTCCAGGCGGCCCTCTTGACGGCGGATTTGTCGGCCTTGCTGCATTTCAGGAAGTCGCCCAACGGCCGGGGTTCGCCCAGATCCCTCGCCGCAAGCCACAGGGCCGCCACCGCCACGGCTCCGGCCGAAAGGCCCTCCAGGTCGTATATGTGCCTCCTCGCCAGCGCCAGGGCCGCCTCGGCGACGCGGTGCGGCGCGCCTGCGCACTCCCTGACCCTGCTGACCTCCGCCCCTATGGAGGCAAGCCGCCTCTCCTTCCCGTGTAGGGTGTCCCTGTTGAAGCCGGCGAGGGCGAGCCACCGGGTGCCGTGTCCAGCCCTCACGCCCATCTCCGTCTTGTTCACGAGCCTTAGGGGAGCCGCGCGTATCCGCACGAGCTGGGACGCGTCGTAGGCGCGCCATTCGGGGCCGGTGTCGACTACGCCATCGATCACCAGGCCGCATTGGGTGCACACCACCTCCCCCCTCTGCCAGTCTACGGCGAGGGGCCCTCCGCATGAGGGGCAACCCGCCCGCTCCATGCCCTCAAGAAAGCCCATCTTTAAAAGTTTTTCGCAAAATCGCTATAATGATAAGTGATATTAATATATGATTATTAAGTACGCCGAGAGGTAGGCGATTTAAGGCGCCGAATCTCAACATTAATAAATTATGCAAAGTCCCCGAGGGAAAAGCGATTTAAGCCGCCGCCTTTTCGACTTGACATAAAAGTTTAGGTAGGCCGGCAGGGGAAAGGGAGGGGAAAAGGTGTAGGGGAAAAGGGGTCTTAATCCCGGCAGAGCCTGAAGCGCCTTGCCCTCTCGACGGCCCTCCTCCTCGCGGCCTCGTTATCCATCAGGGCGAGGGCCCATCCCTTGAGCCACTCTACTGCTCCGTCGTGTAGCCTAAAGCCCACGACGGGCTCGGTGTTGAGGAGGACGTGCAGCTCCTCGACGCCCGCCAGCCCCTCGGCGTGCTGGGGGCAGGCCACGGCGGTGAACCTGCCCTCCCCCTCGAACGCGACCTCCACTCCGAACACGCCGTTCCCGAACACCCACGGCGTGGCCACCCACGCCCTGTCGGCCCACCCCTCCCCGGGCTCGACCTCGCGGGGGTACCGCACCGAGGCGAAGGCCGCCTTGCCTACGACAAGCCAGGCTGTGGGCACCGCGGCGTCGAGCGCCCTCCCAGCCATCCACTCCAGCCTGTACCACTCCTGGAGCTCCATGGCCCCGGGAATGCCCATCTTTAGTTTTTCTCAAAATCGTTATAATTATAAGCGATAATAATATATTGAGGTAAAGATGGCCGGAAGTACGCGGTTTAATACGGCGCATTTCTTTACTAACAAAAAATGTCAGCTCCCCGAATCCGCGGGGTTTAAGGCGCCGGAGATCTTGATTTTACAAATTTTATAAAGGCCCAGGGCGCGCGGGGGGCGGCGCATGGCCGCGCCCGTGGTGGCGGGCCCGCCGGCGCTCCGGAGGCCCCCGCGGCCCCCTTCGTCCGGACGGCGTATAGGACGCATGAGCTCGGCGGATTCCTCCGCCGTCGCGGGCCCCCTTCCCCCGACGCCGACGGAGCCGCCGCGGCCGCCCGACCGCGAGGTTATGGCGGCTATATATCTATCCCGTGGATTTATATACCGACCTCAGCGCCTCTATAGGGAATACAGGGATAGTACGGGAATTTTACGGGAAGCCCGGGCCCACCTATAAAAACCCGCCTTTTCCCTCCGGCGCAAGGTATTTAAGGGGGTGCGGGGGGGGGGCGTCGTGAGGTATGCGAGGAGGGCGCGGGGCGTGAGGGCCGGCCCATGCATAGCCGGCCACCCCGTCCCGGAGCACTGGGAGGCCCTCCTCGGCGACCTGGCCAGGGAGATAGTCAGGCGCCTGGGCGCCAAGGACGTGGAGGACGCGGCGCGGCAGATATTCCACTACCCCACCCTCCTCTACAGGCTGTGCGACCCGCCGGTGGTCGTGGAGGGGAGGTACGGCGTGGAGTGGGCGAGGCTCTGCGCCGCCGGCGAGGCGCCCATGGGGGCCGGGGTCCGCTTCCCCGAGGTACAAGTGGACGCCCGCATCCCGCTGGACATCTACCTCGGCCCCTGCGCCCTCTGGTCGTTGCGGAGCAAGGCCGTCGCGGCCAACTGGAGGAAAAACGCCCCCGACCTCTACCCGGCGTATTCGAGGTGGGACGGGAGGTATCCCCACGCCTACTTCCGCGACGTCTTCCCCGCGGTCGCCTTCGAGGCGGCGGACCAGCTCGGCCTGGTGGGGCTGGCGAACGCCCGCTGCGGGAGGCGGGGGAGGAGGTGCACGGCCGTCGCGGCTTGGGTTTACTGGATACGCAACCGGAGGATGCCGCAGATAGACCTCCAGCTGGGCCGCCTCTTGTCCTTTGACTTAGTTTAGCACGCGCCGTCTACACTCCGTCGGATGTAGGCGCCCCCCGCCCCTTAATCCGCGTCTACAATACGTGAGCTACAGCTCGGAGGGTTTAGATAAATATAGAAACGTTCATCGAATTAAATCTAGCTGAAATGCGATAAGATTTTTAAGAGGAGCTGGGGGCGGGGCCGTGGAGGTGCCTCTCGAGGACGTCAGGGAGCTCCTCCGCGGGGCGGGCTGGGAGGAGGAGCGGGGGCCTCCCCCGCGGCCCCACCTCTTCATCGTGAGGGAGGGGTATCTGGAGAAGATTACGGAGGCCGACAGGGTCTGCAGGAGGAGCCCGCGGCCGGTCCTCTACCTGGCCGCCGAGGCCGAGGGCGTCTGGTACGTGGTGGGGCCGGTCCCCCCGACGCCCCACGGCTGCATACCCGTCACGTTCAAGAAGAGGTTCCCCGACGGGGCCTCCGCCGTGGGGGAGCTCGTGGAGTACGGCATGAAGATCTTCCGCATATACCCCCGCTGGTTCGAGACGCGGGTGCTGAAGGCGGCGGGGCTGTGCGAGAGGCTGGAGTTTCAGTACCTCTGCGCCAGCGAGGAGGAGTTGCTGGAGCGCCTCAGGAAGAAGACAGCCGCCAGGACGCCCGAGGCTGGGGCATCCGCGGACGCGGAGGAGGCTCGGCGGCAGGGGGCACGGGCCGGGGAGCCGGAGCACGCGGCGTCTTCCCACCAACGCCGTTCTGAAGGCGCTGGGCGCGAAGAGCCGGAGGACCTCCCTCGGGCGGAGGGTCCGCCTCAAAGGCCGGCCTCGGCGGAGGCTCGAGCCGTATCTAGGCTGAAGGAGGCGGCGCGCGGCTGCTTCAGGCGCCTGGCGAGGGGCGGCTGTATAGGGGAGGAGGACGCGGAGAGGTTCGCCGACTGCATCTTGGCCGAGCTGGGCTATGCTTGAGCCCCTCGAGAGGTTCTGTAAGCCTGCGGAGAACTTCCTGGCCTACGCCGACCTCTGCGCCGCCGCCTGGCTCGCAGGGAGGCTGGAGGGGGCCAGGGGCGCGGTCAAGGTGAGGATGGCCCTCTTCGCCCCGCTCCTCAAGGGGCGCGTGAACGACCTGACCGAGGGCGCCGCCAAGCGCAGGATCAGCAACCTGCTGAGGTGGCTGAGGGAGCAGGTCGGCGAGGTGGCGCCAGCGTCCGTGGTTCTGGGCGCCCTCCTCGAATACATATACCGCCGCCTCGACGCATGAGGGCGACGGTTATGGACCCCGCCGTCGAGAGGGCCTGCCTGGACCTCTACGACCTCGCCGAGGCCCTGGCGCGGATCTGCGGGGGGCGCCGGAGGCTCGGCTGCGCCTTGTACGAAACGGCCCAAACCCTCGTGGACAAATTCGCAGAGGCTCTCCGGAGGTCCGGCGGAAGCCTCGAGGGCGTTAGGGAGGCCTTCCGCGCCGAGGTCCAGCTGACGGCCCAAGCCCTGGGGCTGGGGCCTCGGCACGAGCCCGCGCTGGCCCTGCTGAGGAGGAGGCTGGGGGAGAGGGCCGACGCGGTCGAGGCGGCGGCCCTCTCGGCCCTTCTGGCCTACAGGGCCCTCGCCGCCGGGCCCCCCGCCGACCCCAGAGGCCTCGCCGTGGTCCTCTGCGCCGCCGCGGCTAGGAGGCTGGTTGCCTGTGCAAAGTGTAGAGAGGTGATCCTCAAGACCCGCGGGGGCTACCGCTCGCTGGAGGAGTGGGCCAGAGACGTGGGCGTCTCCGCGGAAGCCCTCAAGCCCGTCTGGCGCCTGGCCAAGAGGCTGTACGGCACGTCGGCCCCCGGCCTCAGGACGGCCCTCCTCCACTTCATAATAATAGGGAAAATCGCCCTCTAGCCCGCGCAAAAGCCTTAACGCGCCCTAATAAAAACCCGCCGATTTCCTGCTACGCCTTAATAAAAACACGGCGTCCTTTTATTACGTCTTAATAGGAAAGCGGCGAGTTCCTACTACGGCGTAATAAGGCCCCGGCGTCTTCCTATTAAGACGTGGCGGCGGACGCCTTAATAAAAATCCGCCGATTTCCTATTAAGACGTGATAAGAATTCGCTGTTTTCTTAATAAGACGTGTTAAAGACGCGGCGCCTTTTTATTAAGGTTTTTCCCCCGGCCGGGCTGGGGAGGCGTGAAGAGGGTGAAGAGCGTCGCCCTGGACGCCTCCCTCCTGGCGGAGGCCGAGAGGGAGGCCGGGAGGAGGGGCGTCGCCTTCTCGGCGCTGGTCGAGGAGGCCTTGAGGCTCTACCTCTCCGTCGGGCGCCTGGAGGAGAGGCTGGCCAACATAGAGGCGCTCCTCGGGCAGTGCCTGGAGGAGGCCCGGAGGGGGCCGGCGGAGGCGCGGGGGCCGTCCGGCCGACAAGAGCCTCCGCCCCAGCTCGGCGGCAACGTCTGGGTGGAGATACTGAGGAGGCGGGGCTAGGGTTTATCCGGCTCCCGGCCCATGCGGCCATGAGGCCCGTCAAGATAGTCCTCATGTCGTCCCTCGACGGCGGCGTCGGGAAGACCACGCTGGCCTCGGTCCTGTCGGTGGTTAAGTCCTTCACGCTCATCATGGATACAGACTGGGAGAAGGCAGATGTGTCGCAGCTGTTCCGGGCCCCAAAGAAGCCGGGCTGGCTGGCGCCGTTTTTAAGCGGCCAAAAGCCCT
>Ga0080005_136949_pt1 | contig 38003 bp, 42 predicted proteins | sample JossMetagenome_2_FD_69208 | JGI IMG/M metagenome (GOLD analysis project Ga0080005, IMG submission 69208) | Hot spring sediment microbial communities from Joseph's Coat, Yellowstone National Park, USA - JC3_ASED (SPADES assembly) (version 2) | ecosystem: Environmental > Aquatic > Thermal springs >...
TATGAAGTTGTTTATCCATCCCTGGTATGTGTAGAATCCAGCAATGTCCGCATCTCTTATTTCATCCGCATGTATTACGTAATACTCCTGCCCATTTAACGTTACCTGCTCAACAGGTACCTGTCCCTTAATCACGTATACATCCTGCAAGGGCACAAATCTTTGATTACTTGATTCATCTACTAATTCTCCCACCCATTGATTGTTCAATTGCTCTATTTCATTATGGTTTTGAATTATTGTACTTGCATATTGACCATTCCAAACGGCATCATGGATAACAGTTCCATTGTTTAATATTAAATCACCCACTGGGTCTTGGCTTCCCTTGTAACTCACCGTTTGGCCACTCGGCACAAAACCCTCAAAACCACTGGGTGAACCAATGTATTGTATTGGTGCTCTGTGTGTTGGTGGTAGTAGGGTTAGGGCAACGGCAACAACAGCGACAACGACCACGATGCCGATGATTACGTACCTAACCGCAACCACAAAACCACCCAAGAAAACCCACAACGACTAGCCTTTAAGCATTACAGCTCAAACAAACCCAACCACAGCCACTGGCAAGTACCCAACCCATGGAAAACTAAGGCAACGATACCTGAAGCATGCGCCTAGGGTTTGTTGCTGAGTTTTGCTGTTGCATGGTGCTTGGTGGGTTCATGGTGGGTAGTGCCTTAATGAACTAGCTTAACACTGCTGGTTAACCTGAGCCCAGCCAGCTTACTACGTAACTGGTGAAGCCGAGTACAGGATAAGGTGGATGAACGTTATATTTAAAGGTTCATTAGCGGTATTATGGCATGGGGGCAGGCAATTGAACTGGGTGCATGATTTGATTGTTATTGTCGCCTCCCTACTCGCCGTAGTGATTACTTACTTTGCCTTGTACTTGGCTTCGCTAGTCACCTTGAAGCCTATTATTGGACATTGGGGGAATGCGACGACTGTTGCATTTAGGCCCATCGTTAACTCGACAATGCTGGTTATCTACCTGACATCACCATTCAACGCCTACGAGGCGTTAATGCTACACGCGGGCATTGTTCGATACTTTGCACTTAGTGTCTGTTTACCGACGGTAATCCTTGCATTAGTCCTGATGCTTGTGCCGGTATTGTGCCAAGTAGGCATAGTAGACTGTGAGGCTGTGGGTAGGTGGTTTTTAATCCGCTCCTTCGCCCTAGCCCTCGCCACGTCATACATCACGTCACTCATTATTTGGCTCACGTTGGGTAAGCCAAGCATTGGTACATCAATATACATGGAATTCACACTAGCATCAGCAATATACGTAACACTATATTCAACAGCAGCATTATTAAAGCGGCTAAGGTCTTTAAGATACCCCCTCATGAGGTTCGTTACACTTATAGTGCTCTCATTACTGGTGGTTATCATAGTCGGCATAGCCTACTTAACACTCAACCTCCTACCACCAACACCAACACCACCACACATAATAGGCCTAGTACTCACAGTAACAATATTAGCGGGATACCTGACTAGGCATATTGGTCAAGCGCGTCTTGTATTTTGGATAGTTAGTGTCCTTTTCGTAATCGGACTCGACATCTACCTATACATTTATTATCCTAAGGAGGTTGGGCCTGAGATATTCACCGGAGTCTTGATTGCTGTCGTTACCATAGCGCCTTTCCTCTATAGGAGGATTGTGGCTGTCCCAATCCTGATGATTGAGGTTCCTAGGGAGGATGTGATTAGGAGGCCCATACTCGCTACACTAGATCTACCACAGACATGCAAATGCCCGGTGCAGCAGCAATCACAACAACAGTCGCAACAAATGTTCTTCTTGTGTATCTGTCAATGCCCCACGTCTCAGCAGCCAGCGATAATATGCAATTGCCCGCACAAATTAATTATTCAACAACCTCAACAGCAAGCTCAGCAACCGCCACAACAGCAAGTGCAACAGCAGCAACAAGCGCCTCAGGAAGTCGGCTACCTGAGACTTAGGGTCAGGAACTTGGGTCTAGCCGCAGCTAGAGATTGCGTTTTCCAGGTTAAGATTACTAGGTGGCCCTCTAATTGCCCCATTAACTGTCACGCGCCGAGTGATGAGTATGTGGATTGGCAGGACATTACGTGGGCTGATGGATTGCCAAGGATTATGATTAGGCCGAATGATGTTAGGTACGCGAACATAGCCATAATGCCACTAGATGCGAATAAGCAGGCATGTTTTCACATCATACAATGGAATCCTGAGAACCAATGCGGAAGTCGATGCGGGCCAATAATAGCTTGGATTGCTAAGCGTGATGTCTTTGACCCTAGGTCAGGTTGCACGGCTAGGCTTCAGGATGGTTTAGTGCCTGGTGAATACAGGATTGATACCCAGGTCACATGCAGGAATGGGCAGAAGACACTTAAGGGATTGAGGTTGAGGGTGGACCAGAGCTGGAACAATACGGACATCACGACGGCTTAACAGTAGGCAAATGTTTTAATGGCTCAAACGCTTAAACGTAGAATACTAAAGGGATGCTGGCACTTGGCGTATAGTTACTTTGTTTTAACTCTACCAATAAGCTAACCATTAATGTTCATTTAAACATTTGTACCTCCTAATGATCTTGGAGGTATGGTTCGTACTTCGAAGGTCCATCCATCATCTGTTAGAACTAACGTAACTTGTCTTAGATAAAATCTGCTACATCATCCTTATGCGGTGATTTTCAAAAAGGGATTTAGGCTTAGTTTTAAATTTGAATAATGCTCTATGTTTTTAATCCTCTCTTAAATGATCATGTGGATGTGGCTGTGAACACCTTATTTACCACTTCTATTAGCCTATTATTTATGTACCTCTGATGGCCAGCTATCATGCTAATCCTACCTTCGTTATTGCCCGCTATCAGTACGAATAGGTCATCGTACGTTAATTTTACGGGCCTTACATTAAAGGCTACCCTAACACCATCTATCATGTTTAGCCTTGTTAAGGCATTGTAGGCGGGCCCAGCGTTAACGTCATGTGTGAATAGGAGCATTACCTCACAATTAGTCTGCATCTGCCTCCTTGACTGTTGCTGAGCACAGTACTCCTTCAATACTGTACCATAGAGTCTTTTGAACTCATTAATGTACTTCTGTGGATTATCAACATCACTCAACCTGAAGACCACGGCTTTAAACTCGCCATTATCAGGGGTGGTGACGTAGGCACCCTCAAAACCAACCCTAAGAACTTTACTAGAAACTATGTTGATACTTCTCACATTACTATAATACTTCTCCAATAACCCAGCAGCGGCATTAGCCAGGTATTCACCCTTAGCGACCGTTCTCTTTCCGGCATATATTTCGTAGATTGAGTATTGATCAAGTAAATTCCTGAACACGTTAACTACGCTATCTGTAGTTATATCGCTGCTACTTACTGCGTATTTAATTACCTCATTCAATATCCCAAAGGTTATTGAAGCCGGCGTGTTTACTAGGTATTCTCTGATTAACTTCCTGACTTGGGTAGATCTAAGGATTCCTATTACAACGTTTGGATTATCTAGTGGTATTACCTTATTATTCATCAATTCCATTATTATCCTCTCTGCGTAATCCAGCAAGGACTCCTCACTGAACCTAATAGGTATTGAACCATCATTATTAACGGAGAGCATTCTGCCAAGTGTTGGATGTTCACCGGATTCTAGGAGTCTCCTCATGTTTATGCTTGGATAATATATTTCCTGTATTAGAAAGACTAGGGTAAATCTGCCAGGCAGATCTTCAAGAACACCAGGCCTTAAGGCATTTAGCGTCACGTATATCCAATCATATAAGACCTGTGGATCTGGTTTTTCTATAGAGGTTCCTGTTGACCGTTCAAACTCATCAATCACAAGAAAGATCCTTTTGTTATTATAACCAGCAAGATCACGATAGAATTGCCTTAACGCTTTAACAGGGTCTCCGATGCTAATGTAATTCTTGAAATTATTGCATACAGTATTTAATGTACTTAAATTTGTAGTTAAGTAAATGCCGTCACTATTATTCACAAATCCTAGTTGTACACCTCCACATACCATGCGTATTATATCAGTAGATTCCCCCTTAAGGGAGTAAGGTTCCCCAGCAGACTCTAAGCGGGATCTAACCCCCCTTGCATTAATGTACACCGCATCAAAGGTGCCAACTCTTTTAGCCTCATGGTATATTCCATACCCGAAACCATACGTTTTACCATATCCATACAGTGCCTTAACAAGAACAAAACCGATATTTGGATTACTAATTATTTGATTAAAATATTCCGGCCTTGCCAGTATTACAGGCCCATTAGGGTTAGCTTGCTTAGGTGCATCCTCCGTCCACCTTCTTACATAGTTCTCAACCGTGGTTATTATGCTAGTGCCTATCATTACCTCACCCACTATTGCATTCCAACTGCTGGTATTTAAACCTTTCTCTTTCATCAAATATTAATATATATCATTATATATCATAGCATAACATCTTCTTCTTATCTCACAAAAAGGTAACCAATTAATACCATCCTATTTCATAGAAAACCTTATAAATAACCTGCTCTTAGTGAATTAATTATGAATAACGCATATGGTGAAGGGAAAGGGCTAGTAGAAATAGATGAGCTAATCAAAGGAGTGGAATTATTAAGAGAATTCATCAGCGGAATAACGGTTCCTAAAAAATATAAAGAAGAATACACCTTGCAACAAATAGTTAAGTTAATTAATGACGGTAGTGATTTTTGGATTTACGCAAGTATTGATGTCTTAAGTGATAGTAATGTCATTGATAAATGGAGTGAGTATAGGGATCGTTTTGTATCATGGTTAAATGAATTCCTTGATAAGTACAATATTGAAGCCGTAATCAATGGCTTACCTAATGATTATAAGGCTAGAGTTGCTATGCTAACAATTATGCTATTGGCTAGAGACTTGGTAGAAACACGTTATTACGCATTAAGTAGTGAGGCCAGGCAAGTAATAGATGGCCATGCTGTTACTTGGAGCGGTATATCAATAAGCCTTTACGATTTAACTAGGTACATCTACCCAACAACACTTTGGATATCCTATATTGCTGAGGGTACCGAACCTATACGAATTGCAGCTATGTTTTCAAAAACCATAAGGGATCTATATGTTACCACAAAGAAGACTGGAAAAGATGGAGGATCTACTTATAGGATATATAAACTCATATACTTGCCCCTCATCATTACTGGACTTGTAGGTGAAGATGTACTTTATAAACTCATTGGATTAGCGGACCCAGAACTACTAAAGAAAGAACAGAAGAACAGATTCTTCACAACAGGACTTGGGCAGGCATTCCTAAAAATTTCAACATTCGCCTTCCGTTACTCACTAAGTACTGCTTACTATAGGGCTGCGATAGCTGCATTGGCAGCAATATCTCACGCTCATTATTCCGTACTTACCACTATAATAAATCAGATACTTAGTACTGATGTTCGCGGTAATGTTGATTTCATGCAAAGTGAATATATGAAGTATTCCCAGTACGCTGATGCATTCCCTAATGTATATAGGCAGGCTTACACTCATGATAATGCACTGAGAGACCTATTCGCAATGATTCTAACATTAATTAACCTGCGTAACGAGATAAATGAATTAGCGGCAAGGGGGCTGAATCCCCAAATTATTAACCAGGCGTTAGGCACATTGATGGGAAAATACCCCTTCCTAGTTAGTGGATCAGTCGACGAGTTAATAAGAGATGTGATAAAGGTTACTTGGTTTACAAGTGGAAGGGTGACCTAGTTATGCCGGTGAAGTTAATCATCAGCATTTGCAAATTTTACTCACTAAGCTCCCTGCAATATTTAGCAGCTTCTCCTTGAATGGATTATTGGTAACTAAGTCTTCAACCCTCTTGATGATTGCATCAACGGTTTCCTTGCTGATGCTTTCATCCGACCTCAATGAGCTTATTGGTACGGGTCTATCCGTGCCATCATACATCCTTATTAATTCGTCAGACTGCTCCTCAGGCAATTCATAGAATATGCGCCTAAGTGTGTATCTGCCTATTTTCGCCTCATCAAGTCCGTAGAAGAATTTTCCAATCCTTTCCTCAATCACTGGTATTGCCCTGAAGATTACTGCCCTACCCTTGGCGTTAAGTGGCCCTAGCCTACTGTAGCCACTGTTCTTAACCACCCTGAGACTTGGTATGTCTGAGACTGCGCGGTAAATGAGCCTTAACGCCTCGGCATAGAGGTACTCATCACTTAGGTATAGTCCCTGTTGAACATTTGTTAATGTGCAGTGCCAGCACCCATACCTAACGCCCAGATTCCCGTTAAATAGGTATAGGTCAATCAATGGTTTAACGTTGAAGTGTTTCTGAGCCTTTAAAAATGCCCACACCTCCTCAGTGCTCCAGAACCTGATTGGAGCCACCTTAGGTATGTCATTGTCAATGGTGAAGTACGCCCCTAGGCATGAGCCCTGAGCCATGCATGTGCCAAACCTAACGCGCATTGACTTAGCCCTCGCGGCGCTCTCCTCATCCCTAGACCCTACAATAAGGATGTAATCACGGTACTTACGTAACCTCTCCTTAGTAGGCTCTATTTTAAGAAGCTCAACACACCACCTGAAGACGAATGTTGGCGCTGGGTAGCCCCTAACGAAGACTCTCCAGTAAAACGTACTAGTGGGATCAGGTGAAGCGACCTCTGTGATTGCCTCAACACCAAGCCTACTCATCTTCACCACGTACTCATTCATGAATCCTCTGGCCCAAGCCTCCATGGCAGGTATTTCACTTAACGTATCATTATGCAGAATAATAACCTCAAGGTCCCTTGGCCTACGGTTAAGAACCCACTTGTAAAGTAGAATGGCGACTGCTGTTGAATCCTTACCACCAGAGTAAGCGAGGATGAATCGCCTCGAGTGTTCATATGCCTCATCAAGGGCCTTAAATGACTCTGAGGAGTCAAGCACCTTCATACCTAACTGAGATCCGAAGCCCTATCTTCATTATTAAAAATATTGCGTTTAAAAGTTAAAACTTTTAGATACCTGGCGCATCATGACTAATGATAAATGATGCTTGATAAGACTGTAAACGTAGTTAACCTTGGCGAGCTAGGTAGGTACCTTGATGATGTTGTTACTAAGTTATATGGAGCCTCGAGACTACTACTCCTACCAGCAATACTTAACACTCGGGTTGTTAATTGCAACCTGCTGCGTAAATTCTGCTGTGACGGTTCATTACTAGCGTTGAACTACAAGGTTGGTGGTGTTACCGTAGTGAGGGCTGAACTTGGCAGTTTAAGTAGTGGCTTTGTGCCATGTGCTGTTGATGCGAGGAGGATGCCACCCTTAAGGAAGTTCATTGATACAGGAGTTCTTCGCATAGTCAATGGTTCACTAATAGTTGATGATTGGGATGATTACCTAATGCTGATTGATTCCACCAGTACTGTTAAGGGAATTTTAACGGTCCTCCAGGCGCTTAACGAGTGCAGAGTATATTCAGTGGCTTCATTATCCAGGTGCCTAGGTCTTAACCCTGAGGATGCATTTAACCTACTGTTCATGGTTAGGATGCTTTACCCAGCCATCCTCGAGTTGATAATGCCTAATGGAAGCACCATTAATTCAATATTGAGGAGGATGGACGTAGGTGCAGTGGTTAAGTTAAGTGAATTAGCGGCGAAGCTTCCAAGTAGCGGTATTGAGGAGGTTATTATTAGCCCAAGTGAATTGGTCAACGAGTTAAATATTGCGTTACCAAGGAGGAGGTTTAAGAGTAGGCGAAGGTGGCTGTATGGCAGTTCACCATTACGTACTGGTGTTGGCCTTACACGCGCTGGCGACGGTTTCGTGAGTGTTAGGTCGGCGATCACTAGATATGCGATACCCTCCATACTTGATCTAGTGAATTTTAGGGGTGCGGTGGTTGCTGACGTTGGCTGCGGTTTTGGCGTTAAGGGTGCTTATGGGATTAGGCATGGCGCATCATTCGTAGTGTTAATTGACATTGATGAGGGGGTTTTAAGGCTTAGGAGGAGTGGGCTGATGGTTGACTTGGTGGTTGCTGATGCGAGGATGCTACCGCTCAGGGAATCGTCAATCGACGTTGTGGTTCTGTGGAACGTCATCAACTTCATACGTGAGAAGGGTAGCATCATAAATGAGGTTAAGAGGGTGTGTAGAAATGAGGTCGTGTTCTCAGTGTACAACGCAGCTAATGCATACTGGCGTTACACGTATGAAGACTTCCTAAGTGAGGTGCTAATGATTGGTAGGCCTAGGGTTATTAAGAGGGTTGGCAGAGTCCAGTATCAAGCTATTGTGAGGGTTTCACATGATAAGCGTAAGGATTAGGGTGTTGAGGGAGGAGTATTGCAACCACTGCAACATAAGCAAGAGGAGCCCGAGAAGCACAGGTGTTAAGCTCCTCGAGGGTGTGCTTGATAGGGATGGGGTAAAGCCAAACGTTATTATTGACTATGGATGTAGCACCTGGAGAAACTCCAGGTACCTGGCCATTAAGTACGGAAGCTTCGTGATAAGGGTTGACGCTTTGAGGGAGACTAAGCCCGATGTGGTGGCTTACCCAACACACATGCCGTTTAGGGACTCATCAGCTGACGTAGTCCTGCTCACACACATACTCATGTTTACGAATAATAAGGGGGAGTGGCCAAGGGCAATTCAGGAATTGGCTAGAGTGAGCAGGGGCTATGTAGTGCTGGAGACGTATCACGTTAAGAATCCAAAAGCCTTGAACTACGAGTGGCAGGAAATATATGAATTAACAATCACAAACAACCTTTCAATAATTAGGAGGAATTTGAGAAAAGACATGGAGAATGTGGTGCTAGAGGTAAATCATCGATCAACACGCATGAATACCACGTGATCACTCACTTTTTTGGAAGGCAAATCCTTAAGTTGTTTATCCTCACGCGGTTCAATCTCGGCAAGGCCAAATAACGTGTCCAATGTCTCACGTATCCTTGAGGCATTCTCGTCAATTATTTTTCTGAAACTTAATCCACTCCTCTGAGCTGTTTTTGCAGCGGTGTTCCTAAGCCTTTGTATGTCGCCTATGATTATGAGCATTAATCTATGCCTACTAAGTTGAACGTTTAGATTTTCAGGTTCTCTAAAGTATATCGTTAACCCCTCATCATCATATGAACGAACATCCCACTCCTTACCAAGTAATACTATTACTATGTCATCCTCACCACCAAGCATTGATTGAACAGTTAAGAGCCTAACATTGATATTAACCCCACCTATCTTCCTCAAGTAATACCTAACGTCCTCTACCAAATCCCTATAAGGACCAATAACACTTATACCAATATCATTACCCAATAAGCACCTAAGTAGATTAGCATAGTAAGCCGCAAGCTTCACCCTCACTGGTTCAGAGTACTCGCCAGGGCTTATGGCCTTCTTCGTATTAACCATAATAATTGGTATAAGACTTGACAGAGCATCTTCAACGCTATTAATAACCCTACTCCATAAATAATCATTTGTGAAGCCTTTACATTTACCAAGTCTTTCTTTCCAATTTATATTTTTAAGGCGATCCTCAAGTCTCTTTTTAGCGTACTCAGCAGCCTTTAATTGAATACCAACGTCGGAATAAAATCCATCACTAATAGGTTGCTGAGTTGGTTCAGGTAATCTAAATGTTGTATCCAATGTCATAAACTGTCTTGAATTCAAACTACGCAGAATCTCCTCCACCTTAGGCAGGGCAAGCAAAAACCTACCATAACCCTGATACTCAGGGCCTACGGCTACTGCCTGTCTATCGTCACCAACTATGACAAGGCTATGCATAATACCAGCATTACCCTGAGCCAAGGCTTTAAGCTCCGCATCGGAGACTGGATTAAATGGTAAGTAAAACGGCATTTTAGATGCCTCATCAATGAATGGAATGAATTTATACCCTGATTTCCTCATCCTTGAGGAGACGCGTTGGTAATCCGTAGTGAATATAAACAGAGCATCATCAATTCCCCCATGAACCATGTCTTTCAAAATGTTGCCATTCACGTATGCAATCCTCTTAAGCTCATCAAGGTCGTTTCCAAAGTATGGCCTTGGTATTGCAGAGCCATAAATGCGTATTTTACTTAGGATCTTATCAATACTTAATCCTGACTCTTGCAACATCATAATTATAGGTCTCAGAGCTCGTGCAAAACCGCTAATGGTTAACTCATTTGTTGGTGCAATGTACATGAACTTATATCCACTATTGAGGAGCTCATTGATTATGTCTTTATCATTCACGAGACCCTCCATGACCTTAGTCTTGCCAGTACCAGGTGGGCCCCTAATACCAGCAATTGGCGCATCCCCTTCATGCAATATTGCCATCTTGCTAATCTCAACAGCATTCCTTAATGAGGACTCTAGATTCAGTTCATACTTATCAATATCTTCTAGTGCATTTCTAATTAATGAGGCAAGGGTGGTCATGATATCTCACCCCTTGTGTATACGTTAAACGCCTCCGCAAAGGCCTCCTCAACACTCCCTAATATGCGTTCCCTATCCTCAGTTGTTAAATTATCAAATGTCTGTTTAACTTCCTCTTCCTCCTCACTAATATTCTTTAACGACATGTGCAGTGCATGTAATGTGGCGAGGTCCATGTTAGTTAGATCAGCATCAGCCTCAACAACTAAGACCTTATCCAATCTATATTCGTCAATATAATGACTAAATATCTTAAATGGCAACCTTAGGTATGGGCTTATTGGCGTAACCGCAACGCAAGCCTCATCATTACCGCATTCCACCCCAATATCTTCATCCCTCTCGCCAGGTAATAATGTCTTCTCAACTCTACCAAATAATGAGATGCCTAGGGTTGGGTACTTAACGTGATCCTCAATTAACGTGACTAAAACGGGTTGTCTAAGCCTTGGCAATGAGATACGCGGCACCTCACCACTTAAGTTCTCACAGGGCATTAACTTCCTCCTCAGTACTAACCCCTCGTAAATTGAATACTTACTGTCAATACTGTAAACCCCTATCCTGACCTTCTTCATTACATTAAGGTTCCCGAAGGATATGTTTATTGCCCCGCAAAGACCACTATGGTTGTTCATTTTCTCAACTCTATGAATGGTTGTCCTCTCAATCAATCCCTTATCAAGGTTAACCCTAAAGCCGGCGTGTTTATCAGAGTATAGATATTGTTCAAAACCAGGAAGTGCATTAATGTAATCCGCTAGTTCATACAGAACCCTATATACTATCATATCCCTATCCCTCTCCCTATAGACCTTAAATCGGTAAAGCCATAACAATCTACCAAGCTCATCCTTCTCATAGGAACCGAAGTAGAAACTACACTCCCGCAATTTACTATTTTTATCGCTAAACGGGCATAATACACATGGGTATTTATACTTACCACTCTCATCCCTTTGATTCATTGGGCTACCCCGAGGTAGCATTGATGGCGTATATCTAAATACGTAGTCTGGCCTAGGCCTATTATTACATGTTACAACGCACCTATCACGTGTCTTCTCTACATCCTTAGCTTTGGGTCCAAAGCGTAGGGTATCGATATCCATGATTAACAGTGTTAAGTATGTCGCTGCAACAATTATTCTTTCAATTCTTTCACGAAGTTCATCAATACTAGCGGGTTTGGGATTCTTACCAGCCACTGGAAACAGTGGATGGTCGGAGTATGCGTAATTCGGCCTTATTATTATTGGTAAGACCTTAGTATTTTCTACATTATCAGGGGCTATTGCCTCAATTAAATCATTAAATGTTTCCCCATGGCCAAGTCTTATAGCCTCAAGCATTGCATAAATGTATGCCTGGTGCTTCTCAACCTCAGTAACAGATCCTTCATCACTCTTCCACTCAATGATGATTGCCCTCTTAAGTCCTGGATGTTCAATTATTAAGTCGGGAACACCCCAAATATGTAACCTATAATCAATCATCTCGTTCTCAGTGTAGAAACGCAAGCCCTCATAATCTCTAGGATGAATCTCAATTTTACGGAGAGCCTCAGGTAGTAAACCAACTAAGTTAATGAGCATTCTCTGGACCCTATCAACTATAAGGTCTTTATTATCTCGAACTTGAATTAAATCCTCAAGCTCATCTATGCTTTCATTAATTATTTTAAATAAAACATCTTTACTAATGCTTCTTCCATGTCTCCATTCATTCAAGTACTTGATGCTTACTATTGAGAGGAGTTTATGAATATCACTGCCTTTACCCGGTAAATTCTCTCTTGTAATCTTCTTAGCTCCTATAGCCGCCATTAACCTGGCTGCGAATGAACAAGAACCTGAACCCCAAGCTGCAGTGGTAGCCTTAATAACATGACTAGTCCTTGTATATGCCTCCGGTAGATCATCGTAAAGACAGATCCCTAACTCATTTTCATCGTACCTACATTTATTCTCACTTAAAGTATCTAAAGTATCTGACATATGTTTTACGTAAACATCCAGGTAAGACTTGACTCCATCCTTAAACCTAACACCTTTTCTAGCTGACACACTACTCTCCTATTATAGGTCACTAACCTCTTCCTTTTAAATTTTTCGCAAACAATCGTATATGCATGTATTTAATTCTATATCATCTTCTCTGATTCTCTAGATTTTTCAAGGTCTCTGAGTCATGCTAATGCGTGTCACGTGATAGTGTATGCTCTAAGGGGGTATTGCTAGTTGTCTCTTCTTGCACGTTAATCTCCATCCCTATCGTTAAAGTCCACCCTAACCCATGCACCCTCATTAACAGCTTCGTACCTTATGACTAAGTACAAGTACACTTAGCGGGTATGGGAATGAGTTTAGGAAGCTGGTAATGTTAGGTGTGGTGAGTTTAGGCTAGGAAGCTGAGTATTGAGCTTCCGTGGATTGTTTGATTTGGTGTTGATAGTAGTTGCGTGGCTAATTCATCAATCTCAGCGAAAATACTCCTAATTACATTCTCCCTAATGTAGTCCCTCAGCCTACCGACTTGGTTCGGCGTCAATGGCTTAACCTGTTCACCACTGCTACTGGAACCGTACATGTAGTTGTAGTAACCATCAACAACACTTGAGTAACCAAGGCATTCACTGTTGGTGAGGCTGTTGGGGTTGGTTTGAAATTGGCTTGGGGGATTCTTGGTGGTGTTGATAGGTACTGCATCTACGAGGGTGATGGTGAACTCGTCATCGAGTTTTGGCACAAAGACGAGTCAATTAAACTCATCCACTCGGATAAGCCAAGTGAAGCAGTAATGCGTTACTACGATGCTGAGAAAGCTGGCCTAGTTAAATGTGTTGAGTATTAGGCGGTGGGGTGGGTTTCGCAGGATTAGGTATTTTACCCATGACTAAACTTATCTGTTAATGGGGAAGAAGTGTATTGTAATCGGTGCGAGCTTGAATATTGCCCCAGCCAGGATTGCCCTCATCAATTCCGACGTTAATGATGGTGACTTCATCATCCTAGTCGGCGTTAGCAGTGACGCGCTTAATGCATTAGCCGAGTTCACTAAGCAAGTCTACCAGGACTTAAGCATTGACGTTAAGCCGATTACCATTAGCACTCAGGTTAGCCTAGTTGACGCTGTTTCAATGCTTAGGGGCATGATTGAGACTAATTCACCTTGCAACGTAACCATCGGCATCGCAGGCGACAGGTGGATTGCAACAATACTGGGCTTCCTGGCAATGACACTGGCTACTGGAGGTGGTTTTATTGATGTTAGCGTTAACCGAGTCTTCATCATGCCTGGTGATAAGGGTGAGCCAGCTAACTGGCCAATCGTGCCAAGGCTCATTGACCTCAACCCAATTGAGTACAGGGTCCTTAGGTTGATTTGTAGTGGCTATGGCTTAGCCAAGGAAATAGTGAAGGGCTACATCTCAAAGTATGGTGAAGCAATATCCCTGCAGGCTGTTGAGAGGACACTGGCTAAACTAAGGGGTAAGGGCATCATTAACAGTAAACCAGTCGGCAAAGCACTGGTTTATGAGGTGGCCCAATTAGGCAGGTTGATTGCTTGTGGTTAGTGTGTCGTATTGGGATTGCTGGAGGTGTGGGTTATGATAAGTGCATTAACCCACTACGCTTTTAAAGTACCAGGGAGTATTAGTGGTTGAGTGCCTGGTCAACGGGACTCCACCGTGGATTTAGAGGAGGCTAAGAAGGCTATTCAAAAACTTAGTTCCAATAGTCTTTGCTTGAGTAGGTTGCTTGATTTGAGGGGCGTTGTTGGTGGTGTGGTTGATAAGGTTGTTGGCGCCTTCTTATTGGGCCTTTTTGGTGTTAGCCCCATTGGCAGTTTAGTGGGTGCTGGTATTGCTGAATTGGTTAGTAAATTGCTTAGGCGGTTGCTGGAGAGTGGGGGCATTGCTAAGAATAAAACCATCGAGTGCCTCAGGAACATAGTCAACACAGCCAAGGAGGCAAGCCAATATATCGATGATGAGGGGCTTAGGGGTGTTGTTGAGGAGGTAGCCAGAAAGTGGGGTTGGGACATTGACACCTTCAGGCGCTTCGTGAAGACTGCCGCAGGGAAGACCATAACCGAGGACGAGGTCAAGAAGATGATCGAGGAGGCGCTGGAGAAGATCAAGGAGGAGTTAAGGGGGGTTAGGGAGAGGGTGAGTGGTTTGTTGGCTGGTGTTGAGGTCTTCTTCATCGACGATGTTGAGGATGGTTCGGTGTACCCCACCGTTAGGTTGGTTGATGGGGAGTTGATGGTTCTTGGGGAGTATGGTTACCACAAGGTTGTTAGGACCGGCTCCTTCGGTGCCTTAGCGAGCGAGGTGGGGCGGAGGCTTGGGGCTGGCTCGCTTGTTGTTCTTACGGGTCCTAAGGGTGTTGGTAAGTCAACCCTAGCCTCAGTCACAATCTGGGAACTACTCAGGAGTGGTGAGGTGGGCATGGTTCTACGCATTAAGGAACCGCCTGATGGTGAGGTAGTCGAGAGGTTCAGGTCGTTTATTGAGAATTTCTTGGTTAGGGATTGGGAGTACTTCGGTAATCTAGTCATCCTTTACGACCCAACCGGCGTGTACGGGCAGGTTGGGGGTGTTGAGGCACCAAGCAAGCTTGAGACTACTGTTAGGAATGTTTTTGGAGCCGTTGTGAAGGCTCAAGAGAACGTTAGGTCAATCCTGAGTAGGGAGCCAAGCGCGAGGGTTGGTGTCCTAATCATACTACCAACAGACCTATACAACGCACTGAGCAATGACGTGAAAGGCAAGTTGGAAAGCTACAGACTCGATGCCTTACTGAATGATGCCGAGTTCCTAGCTAAGTTAATCATGGAGTACACGAGAACCAGTGACAAACCAAGTGGATGCAAAATTAGTGATGAGGAACTCAGTAAACTAGCCGGTAAAGTGGCTGGGTTCGACTCCGGCCACGCATTGATAGCTAGGCTCGTTGGCGAGGAACTGGTGAGGAACAACTGCAACGTTGGTGAGGTCGAGGAGTTGATCAACAACGCCAAGGGTAAAGCCGAGGCATTCATAACACAATACATAAACAAACTATTCAAAGTCGATGAGACCTCAGACACAACTAAGGAGACTATAGTCAAGGTCTTCGCATTGAGGAGACCTTTCGTTAGTTGGGTGAGACCTGGCGACCCAATACTGACGCCAGGCATTGTTGGGTTGATGGGTGTTAGTAAGCTGAGTGGTTGGTTGGCTATTAGGCAGCACAACCTAATTGAGGAGGCGATTAAGAAGCTACTTAAGTGCATTGTAAGTGAGGGTGAGGAATGTAAGGAACTTGGTGATGCATTGAAGCCTTGGATGGAGGCTCATATACCCAAGATAAGGAGTAGGACTGATGCCGTGAAATACTTCACTAGGAAATACGGTAAAAGATTCATCAAAAAATTAAGGAAACATAAAAACTGCTGGAAAAGAACCACATTAATCATTGGGCTCGCCTCGGCTGGGCATCCTATAGTGCCTAGGCCCGAGAACTTGAGGAAGGATGTTGTTGAGTCCCTTGGTGATGCCTTAAATAGATGCGGCGTTGATGATTACCTACTCGTTGGTAACAAAATACCACCATTAATACGACGCCTAATCAGGAATTACGCACGTGCCTTGGCCGAGGCATTCATCGATAAGTACGATGAGGCTGTTGCCGAGGTGAGGAGGGTTCTTGACACCGCCAGGGGTAGGGGCATTAGTGTTGCTGAGGGTTTTTATGGTCTTGGGCTAGCCTCAATAATCACCAACGCCGCCAGGTTAGGCAGGGATGTCAAGCCTGGCGATGCCGATGCGGCGTTACGCATAGCGTCATTCGCCATACAAGACGTTGTATCACCAATCCTCATTGTGTCAATACTAGGTGCCTTAGAGCCGTTGCGTGACAAGGCGCTACATAGGTACCTCGAACTACTAGCCCTCGCATCAAATATGGTGAACCTCGACAGTGGCACGGTTAGATACATATTTGATAAGTTGAATTACGTATTGAACATTTACGGTGATGTGGTTAGGGGGTATGCCTGGTCCCTTGTACATGCAATAGATGCCTATGCCAACCTGCTTGAGAAGCACCGTAGATATTTCAGTGATGAGAAGGTTGAGGATGTGGTTGGTAGGGTTGTTGATTTGCTCAATGAGTTGGACAAGTTCAAGTCCAGCCTAGGTGACATAGCATGGGCCGATGCGTTAGCCCCAGCGTTAGAGCATGAGTATGTGAGGAGACTTATGATGAAGACGTTACGCATAAATGATGTTAATAAGGTTGTTGATAAGGCTAATGAGGTCCTTGAGAGACTAAGCAAGTTGAGGGGTGAGGTTCAGGAGTTAATGAGTGATAAGGAATTCATGAGCTACATCGAATTCAAGTCCATAAAGATTGATGAGGAGATAGTTAAGAAAGTAATCCTTGATACAGCATTGCATCTCAAGCACGCATTGGCACGTTATAGGCTTGATAATGACGAGCTTGAAGAGGCGGAGGAACTATTTAACGAGGTAGCTAAGGAGTATAGGGAAATCGGTGACTATGAAAACGACCTAATTGATAGTGGTTGGGCATTGCGTGTTGAGACGATTAAGGACCCGTTGGCTGGCGATAAGTTGGTTAATGGGTTTAGGCAGTTGTACGAGGAGACCTTTAAGGAGCATTTCATGCCCACGGCTGAGTACCTCAGTTTTGCATCGCATGTACTTGGTGGGTACCTCGTGTCCCTAGCCCTAACGGGCAACTACGAAAAGATTGACGAGCTGCTTGAGGAGCATTGGCAAGTACTGGACGCCAATGAGCAAGTCTCGGTCCTGACTAGGTTAACACTCAACGCCCTACTCGGCCATAGGGTTAAGTTAAGCGGCAAGCTTGAGGGTAAGCTTAGTGTCAACCCTGAGGAGTTGATTAATGCCTTCGAACCTTATATGCGTAGTGAGTTTCTGCCCGCGTTAAGGGTTGCCCTTGAGATTGCGAAGCCTGAGGATGGAATTAAGTTATGTGAAAAGTCTAACGATGAGGATTGCATAGATTCCGTCTTGGCAGTTAAGGGAAATAGTGCCGCTGTTAAACAGCTAAGAGAAGGGTTAATCGATGCTTTTTATGAACGGATTTCAGAAGGGGAAGTGGTGGATTTGCTTGAGAGACTTAATTTTAATGTCAAGTCGTTAATTAATGAGTTTAGGGGGTTGGTGGATGGGCTTGATGGTAAGTCCCTAGTCCAACTAATAGCCCCCAGAAGCTCAATGGCTGGGTTAGCCCTAATACTCCGCACATTGGTTAATGGTGATGAGAAGTTAGCCGAGAAGTTAGCCAAGGCACACGCACTCATGGGGGCTGTGAACGTTGGCGAAAAACTACCCAGGAGGTTGTTCCTTGAGGCCTATAAGGCCTGTTGCGACTTAAGTAATGATGAGTTTAGGCGTGCCGTCGCTAGGCTATTCTTCTACCATGTTTAATCTTGGGTTGGTTAGGCTGAGTCGTGTGCTAGGGATGGCGTTAACAGGAGTGTTGGTGATTGTGTGATTAAGATGGTGGGTGTTGTGCATGTTGGGGGGTTATAGGTGGTCCTCAACCACTGAGTCCATGCCGTTGAGGATAGTCCACGTGCTATTCAAGGGGACTGTATTAGGCGTGGGGCATGGGAGGGATGCATTAACGGTTTAGTTCTGACTGACCCCCTCCCCCGCCCTTAAGGGGTGGGGTTTTCCTTGGGGTCTTGGAGGTTACCCCGCTTTATCGGGGCTACTGAATACTTCAGCGGAGTTGGGGTTAGTAACCCATTGCTGAATCCCCCACGCAGTGGCGCAACCCAGCCATGAATGGCTAGACTTGCCAGTATCAAACGGCAATGCAACATACTCCCTCACAGTAACAACATACACAGGAGGCTAACCACCTCCCACTCGCTTCACTCGTAGCACCATTAAGTAACCCTAAGACAGGCTATGCACAACCTGACGCATACGGCCGGGAATTGTATGGTCGGCGCCGTCCATTCAATTCCAATTGGTAATACCTCCTCCAGGTGTCACAAGGTTTTTAAATTATGAAAAAGCGGGGCCCTGAGGTGATGAGGCCGACCCAAGGGGTCAGCCTGAGGGGTGATGAGCTGATCCTTGGTCTGACCCCATTATCCCCTACAGACACCCACTGTATACCTCTAGGGTGTCTTTAGTATATCTTTAGTATACCCGGTTTTTAGGTTTTTCGGTTTCTGGGCCTACCGGTCACTGGTAGATACAGTGCACTGGAGGCCTTCATCAATCATTGCATCAATATATTGAAGGGTGCCTGGGCGGGGCGTGGGTTTCATTTGATTATTCATGTTTCATTTACCCAAACTCCTACCCTTCAATACTCCCCGAGATCAACCCCCACGCCCCTAGTGCGACTAAGTCATCGACCCAGGCACCCAGTACCCACTCCAGCGTGGGTTTTAAAGCATTGCATTCAATATGCTTAAAAGAGTCTTGGTTAAGCTTCTCGATTAATGGGGAGGAGGTGCATTGTAATTGGGGCTGGTTTGAACATTACCCCAGCCAGGTTGGCTCTAATCAACAGTGATGTTGATGATGGTGACTTGGTAATCCTCACTGGGCTTAGTGGTGACGCATTGAGCGCACTAGCCGAGTTCACAAGCCAAGTCTACCAGGACTTGGGCATTAAGGTTGAGCAATTCATCCTGAACCCAAGGGCAGGTTTGGTTGATACTGTGGCTGGCTTGAGGTCGTTCATCGAGGACTACGCACCGTGTAGTATCGTTATTGGTATTGCTGGTGACAGGTGGCTGGCTACAGTGCTTGGCTTCCTGGCCATGACGCTGGCTACTGTTGGGGGCTTCATCAACATTAGTGTTGATAGGGTTTTCGTGGTTCAGGGTGAGAGGGGTGGCATTGTTGATTGGCCTATTGCGCCAAGGTTCATTAACATTAGCCAAACAGAGTACAGAGTCCTCAGGCTCATTTGTGATGGGCATGCGTTGGCAAAGGAGATTACTAAGGCTTATGCGGATGCCTTCAAGGAGGGGGTTTCGATTCAAGTCGTTGAGAGGGTTCTGGCTAGGCTTAGGGTTAAGAGGCTTGTTGAGGCTAAGCCATCTGGTAAGGCGTATGCATATGAGGCATCCCAACTGGGCAGGTTACTCGCATGCAGGGTGCCTGTCGTTAGGGGTGGGGTTTTGGGCTAGGACTCGGGTATGGTGTTTTAATGACGCTCCTGTTAGTTGGCTGAAACTTTCAGCCTACTCTCGGTTATGGAAAGGTTTATAAGGAATGGCATGACTCATTAACAATGAGGATGAGGCTAATATACAATGGTGAACTAACTAGCGATACTGGAGTACCCTTGAGCCACATTGCAATCGCCAGTGGCCTACCTGACCCAGATGAGGCAAGCTTCAGTGAGTTTGTTGAAGCCCTCAGGAGACTTGGATACACTAGTATTAGCATTAGAATTGTAGTAAAGCGTGGGGGAAGGGTTAGGATGGTTAAAGCCTTGAAGCCAATTCCTAATTAACACTAAGCCTGGAAATGACATATGAGGCAGAAAGCCCTGAAGCCAATAAGGCACAGTGACTTCAGCGAGGAGTATGCTGGGAAGGCAATAACCATAAGCCTCGCTGACGGTAAGACACTGAGTGGGGTGCTCCTTGAGTCGAGGAGGTACTGGGTTAAGGTTAAGGCTAGTAATGGTGGCATTGCTTACATTAACAAGTCGTTCATTGTGAGCGTGGTGCCAACATCTAATTAAGGCATGGTTAAACAACAGTATCGTGAGTGTTTTAAGCCTACTCAACCTCCCATATGGTATCGGGATTGCCATAGCTGGTGTTGAACTGGCTTGGGGCTTAGTCAAGTACTACCTAGCCCCTACACCCAGTCAAAGGAGGGAGGCTGTCGAGGAGTTCTACAGTATAGTAATTGGGGCGGTCTTAACGGCTGTTGTGGCTTACTACATGAGTGTTGGCCCAAGCATTGGGGCTTCTATTGCGAATACAATGGGTGTTAGTGTCCCTCAGTTACAGTTGAGTGACATCCCAAAGGTAATGTATAATGATTTTAACCTCGTAATGGGGCAGTACATTACAAATCAAGTACTCGCCTTCGCCTTCAGCGCCGCTGGAGCCATCCTAGGAGCCACTCAGGTGCTTAAGCCCGTTGGCGCACTTCTCGGTAGTTTATCAAGCTTCCTCAGCGCAATAATGGCACCCTACAATAGGGCATTAGTTGCAACAATGATGAATACCATAGCCCTAGCCGCACTTGGCCAGGTCATGAGTGTAATGTATAATTACGGTATTGGAAGCCTCTCAGTGGCATTATTACTCCCATCGAGGACTAGGAGGATTGGGGCTTGGTTGGCCTCATTCATCCTAGTCTTCAGTGTACTCCTACCCCTAGTGGCTGGATACCAGGATGTCTTAGTCTTCAATTATGGTAATGTTTTAACAATGTGGATAAGCACGATTAAACAGCATTGTTCTAATAATTCAATACTCCAGGCGATATTAAGCCTCTTCGGGAATGCACCAACATGGCTTAAGGACGCAATAACCATCATTGCTGACTTTGTTTGCGGTATCACATCACTACAATGGCTAGTAACAAACACTGCAACACTCGTGAGCACTGGCACCTTCAACCTGCTGGAGGGTGACATTGTCATTGATATTGCCATGGGTATTGGGTTTGCTATAACCGCATGGCTGGCTGAGTTGATTGAGGCTGGGGCTAGGGCACTCTTTGAGGTTAGGCACCTGTGATTAACCATGAATTACACTAGCATTCTTTGGGGTTCTGTTGGGACTGGTGTAAGCCTCTTTGGCATTTACATTGCCTACCTGGTAATCGTGAAGTGGAGGCTTAGGGGGGTGGACATTACGCGGGAATTATACAGTGCGGTTGGTGCCTTCACGGCATTCATAATAATGATGAGTATTATTACCCCACTCCTAAGCCACCTGCCAAGCCTAACCAAGCCACCAAGTGGGAGCTGGGTTCTCATGCATTATGATATCACCTCGGCAGTACTAAGTGTAGTGAAGGTGGTCTCAGCCATAATCCTCTTCCCAATTGAGGAGTTCACCGCATACTCAATAATATCAAGCGCCATTGATGGCATTATTGGCTTCATTGGTGGGTTATCCTACCTCACGGTAATGACAATAGCCCTATACAAGGCATTGCTAGCATTATTCCCATGGGCGCCACTCTTCATAAGCCTAGCCCTTATGAGGCCAAATAAGCCTGGGAGCATCGTGTTAATGGGGATTGGACTAATGACACTAGTAGCTACACCACTCATAGGTTGGCTTGCCTCACTACTCTACAATATTACCATGGGTGTGATAACGGCATTATCCCCACCATGCCTGGGGGTTAAAATACTCGGGGTAGTCTACTACGGGCCAAGCCCAGCATTGATTACAACTAGCCAAGGAGTCTTCATGACTAATGGGACAAGGTACATTCCAATATGGTCATGTGAGGGACTGCAGGTAAGCCAAGTCGCCTGGGACTGGCTAGTATTAAACTATACTTATACTATACTACCACCAGTCTTCAGCATCATCCCACTCTACAATGGGACGCTTGAAATACTCGCCCACCTACCATTCCCAGCAACGGCAATTGAGAATTCGAGCGGTGTTTACGGTGCATGGACACCACTAAGAGTACTTAATTATTGGCTTAATGGGACTGGTTACCCTATTAATGATACTGCCTTCTACATTAGGAATGAGAGTGTTTTATTCTGGGCTTGGACTGGCGGGGTGGGTGGGAATTGTAGTCTTAAGATTAATGAGACTAGCATGGTTAAGACTACACTCGTAAGCGGGCCACTCGTACTCCCAATGTATGCGCCACTAACAGGCTCATACCCACCAGGCTACCCCAAAGACTACACTCAAATGCTTGTTAATGCCACCGCCTTCAATGAGTCCTGCATTGTAGTCTTTGAACCAGGCTCAAGGTGGAGTGGGTACACTAGGCTACCAGCCACTGGGCCAGTGGAATGGGCACTGGCAGAGCCACTGAACCTCGTTAATGGTCTCAATCAACAGTGGGGTAACGTTGAGACAGCATTCACGACTGTCGGCATTGTTACGGTTGCCGTTACGCTACTAGGCATTCTGTTACTGCCGTATTTGGCAATTGGTACAGCTTACCTTGGTGCAATTATTGTAGAGTTCATTAGCCCGCTTTGGGGCTTAATAAGCCAGTTAATCCCATTCTAAGGGGTGAATTGGAATAATAGTGAGGGGGAGGTTTGGGGGGACTTAGGCTTACGCCTCCTAAGCACTACAGCCAGTAGGAACATTACTGGCGATATGAATACGCCTCCAGGTATCATAAGGAGTAGTATTCCAATGATTGCTGGTATCCACCATTCCGAGTTCGGAGTTTGGGCTTGGGAGGACTGCTTCTCGGGCATCCGAGGTTTTGGAATGGGGGTTTGGGTTAATAAGCTAATCCACCATTGGAGCCTGTGCAATCCTAGCCACAACACCCCTCTCCAGCATTGCCTCAATGAGCATTGGTTTATTTGGGCCGAGCATTACATTTACATTACCATTCCTCTTAACATTATCCAGGAACTCGGTAACGTATCCTAGATAATAACTAACCTCGAAGAGGCTGTCTGACTCATACTCTGTGAACAGTGAGCCCTTAACGTCCAGCATCATTGGGGCATCCTCATTCATCATTCCGATTATAAAACCACCAAACAGTATTTTAAAGTGAGCCCTTGCATCCCCAGTTACGGCAAAGGGTCTAAACCATGACCACAGTTTAAAGGCATCAACCCTCATGACAGCCTTAACGCCCTCATTCAAGTGTTTCAAGACACCATCCATAATACTCTCATTCTCAACATTATCCAACTTTGCGTTGAAGACACCACCTGGCGCCGATGCCCTAAGCCAATTACCACTAATAGCCATCCTCACAGTGAGCCTACTCCACGGCAAAGCCCTCAAAAGCCTCGAGGCATCATAGATATCAAACAGAAGACTACTACCAAGCCCCCTGAACCAATCAACATCAACAGACACCAAGGCGATTTTATCATTCGACAAAGCCTCAAGCCTGACACCATTATTCCTCGGCAGGATTGCAATACTGGCATCAACAGTGGAGAGTATCCTAAGCACCTTCTTCAACAACCAAGCCTCGGCAATGGTTTCGAGGGTTTCGGCATTGGACTGGCCCTGGGCCATGTGGAAGCGTGTATTTACGATAGCTAAATTAGTAGAGTGAGAGGGAGGCATGGTCTATTAATGATTACCATGCCCATCAAGTGATTACGGACATGTGTTTATTACGATTCCTATGCCCTTCCCAGCGATTGATGCAGTTTCTGTAGCTAGTATATAAACCTATCGTTGATTCAGGGGGATGGGTGATTGGATGGATTGTGGTTTCAGAAGGTGAACTCCTTTATAATTCTCTTCACGATTGTATCAGCCGCCTTGTGTAGCACCTCGTTATTAACCTCCTTTGTGTAGAACCCACCATAGCCATTAATTATTACCTCATAATCCCCCTTACCACCAACAACCTTCACCGTTACATCATCATTCACCATAAACTCAATGAACTGCTCACTACCATCCTTGAACTGCAGTAACCTGTACCCCCTCTCCACAGCATACTTCAAGATATCCTGCATTGTTTGTTTTGGTTTGGAGACTTCGGGGGATTGCCTGCGTCATAGTGGCTTAAGCCACCTGCCGTTGATTGCAGGATTGATGCATGGAAGTGTTGTTGCATGAGCTCTTGGTAATGCTTTTTAAGTTGTGTTACTTGGGTTTGCATGGGTACTAGTGGGTTTGGGCCACTGTGTAGGATAGCGTATGATTCCTGCAAGTCAAACCTGAGGTTCATATCTAGTAAAAGGCCTGGTCTCCTTGAGGATCTCGGTGCCTTATTTGATGATGCCTATGATTTAATGCTAGCCACTGCTGTATCTAACCCTGACTCACTCTTCATAGCCGCATTGGTAACCCTAGTACGGCCATTCGCTAACTACGTACGGCAATCAGTGCTTGAGTGTGAACCGTACTCCAGCATATCATTAATGAGGCTCATTATATAGTCCCTGGCAGTCGGTCTCTATGCTGACAGGTGGTTTGGTGATAATAATATTGCTGATAAGGTTGCTTCGGTTAAGGGGTTTAAAATGGGTGGATTCAGGAAGTGTAAGGGTAGGGGTAAGGGTTCCTGCGGTGAATACGAGGTCTTGAGTAATGAGGTTAATAAGGCATTGGATTGGTTGAGTGGTAGTAACCTTGATACTGAGCCTATGGACTTTGTATATGAAACTTATAATTACTTATCAAAGGTCATTCACCCTGTGTCAGTGTTAAGTGATAAGTTTGGTGAATTTAGAGGGATGTTGGAATTGATAATCAGTGGTAGGCAATCACGGAAGTTGATAGTACCTACTGAATGCAGGGAGGAGGACTTGCCAATGCTTGACTTGGCTCACTGGTGTTCACTGCGAACTAGGTTATCAATGGATATGCTTATCTACGCATGGGGTGTGGTAACAGGAAGGGTGGGTAAGGGGGAGCTTGAGAAGGCTAAGGCGAATATTAAGGATGTGTTGAGGAGGATAGATGAGAATAAGGAGTTGAAGGATAGGTTTGAAGGTCATGCTAAGACTAATCACTAAGTGGTTCACATTATCCCTCAGTAAGGGTGCTTCTAGCCTATTAACTCGGCTTGTAGTACAACACCATCGTTGAAGCGTATCGTGGCTGACTCAACCTCAAGGCATCGGTGTAGTCTAGGGTTAGGGGTTCAGGATTAGGTGTGGGTTTAGGGGTTGTTAGGCCAATTGGCTTGGGCATTATTATCGGCATCGTGCGGCTTGATGGTGGGATCAGCATGTGGAATTGTACTATGGCCTGTATCACGATGATTATGTCCATTATCACCAGTATTATGATATTGCTAATATTCTAAAGGTACTTCCTACTAGAGCCAATTACGGCACAGGAGGTTGTCAGGCTCCTAGGCAACCCAATACCCTTAACCAAGGCCAGTGGATAGAGCAAATGACAAACCTTGCCCTTTAGGGCGGGGTCACCCCACTATGTGGGTCTGTTCAGTAGCTCCGATGAAAGCGGGGTAACCTCCAAGACCCCAAGGAACCCCCGCCCTTTAAGGCGGGGAGGGGGTCAGTAGGTTTAGGAGAATAAGCTAGGCTTTGGGACGCGGCAGACTAGGGCATAAGGGCATTTAAAACATGAACGGGATGGCTTATCTGGAGGCTCTCTAACCATTCTCCTCAACTCCCCAAACCACTCCCCACCAATCTTATACAATTCCTCAACAGGCTCCTCGACCACAGCATCCCTAAGCGCAAGAAAAGCCTGTACAACATTAAAACCAATACTCCTCAACCCGTAAACGTAGACGGCTAACTGAGGCAAAGCCTCATCAATCCTATTAACACTATAAGACTTGACCTCCACAACACCGTATTCATCACCCTTCCTGTATATGATGTCTGGTCTCAACGTGAGTGGGGCTAGGGCGAATGGGGCTTCTAAAAGAACCTCGTCGTAAAGCCCACTATTAGCCTTAATGAACCAATCCTCGTATGCCCTATGAACAGCCTCCCCATACTCCAAACCATCCTCCTCCCCCTCAATAACCCATGAACCATGCAGGATGGTGTTCCACACTACACAGTGGGGCTTCCCAGCCAGTGAGGGGCCTGGGTTGCTTGGCCCATCAAGCCAAAGGAACCTGCCGAATTTGGCAATGGGCTTCTTTGGTTCCTGTTTGGCTAGGGGGGTTTGGGCTATTGGCTTTAGGATTGGCCTCGGGAGCATTAAAGGCAATTGATGCTTAGGCTAATTAGGTGGTGTAATGCCTATTACCCATGCCCGAGAATACCGGGCAGTCAGAGCCTAAACCTGCGTCTAAACCAGAGCAGGGTAAGAGGTTTGTGAAGTACCAAGACTTGGATAAGAGTGAGTTGGTTAGTATGTTGTTGAGGGTGAATAAGCGCTTAACACGTGTAAACAAGGAACTCCAGGAGATAATAAACATCCTGTACTATGGGAATACGCAGAATAGTGGGTACAGGAAGAAATATGGAAAGAAGCCTGGGAATTATGGCAAACAGAAGCGTTCTGAGGGTGAGGATGAAGAGGACGTGAACTACGAGTAACCGTCTCTCCAGAGACGGTGGTTCATGAAATCCCCACCGTCTCCTTCTCGACGGCTTCTCAGTGAACCACCCCCAGCTACGGGAGTGATACCCCACCAGTCGCCTGGTGGTTCACATCACTCCCCTCGCTGAAGGTGGCTCCTCCAAGATCCCCCTCGCCAAGCTCATCGGGTTCATCCCATTACCTCACCACTTCACCGAAATTTAAACACTTCACCGTATTAGCCATCAACAGGAACGAACACCACAAACAATTATGAAAACCGAAACAGCCCCAAACCCCCTTCCTGACAGCCCCCTAATTTGTCCCTAGCCAGTATAATCTTGAGACCCAAATGGCAGGTCTCAACAAAACTCCCGAAACTCGTCCAAACTCGGGGGACTTAAAGGATATATGGGAAAAACTGGCTAAGGGTGAGAGGGTTGAGTTACATACGTACGAGGCATTATCACCTGCGGTAAATGCAACTAAACTAAAGGATGCGTTCAACATCACTGTTTGGAAGCGTGGTAGAATCCTTAGAATGAGGAGTGGGGGCTATGAGTTAAAGATTGACACTGTCATGAATAAGGTTGTTGTATATGATAAGAATGGGGAGAAGCACCACGAGATAGACAGCAAATGCCTTGCGAGAAATCTAACGACGTTGCTGTTCAGGGTTGTTGGTAGGGTGCCAGAAGAAAGGTGGGTTTCCTACAGTCTTAACAAGAGCTTTCCTGAAGTGCGTAGGTTGCAGGCATGGGTTTTGGCGGTTATCACGAACTTCAGCAAGCCACTGAAGCACAACCCGCTGGTGTGTTAAACAATGCTCCAACCTGAAGCCGTAACAACCTTTTTTACAATCCCCCCTTCCTCCCTTTCCTCACCCTCACTATTAATGAAGCGTTCATAATCCCTCCTACTATCAACTGTTGCAAATAAGTACTCCCTAGGCGGAATGGTGATAATGCCCCTAGTGCACTCGGCAATACCAACCCCCTCAGCAATCTCAGGCGGGATGGCAATATTAACAGCAAAGCTACCCCTATAAGCGGCTCCAGCGAGAATCGGGTAGTCCCAAAGCCAATCCCCAGTCTTATCAATACTAAGCCTAACCTGCCTCCCACCACAGTGCACTATGCTAACGTACCCCATGCCTGGCATTAGCCTGTACTCCACCTTAAACACCATCAACGGTACTCCTGGCTCCCAGTTTGGGTTACGCCTAACCTCAATCCTCATAGTCTTGATTATAATGCCTGTATTTATAAGGCTCTCCTTTAGTATTAATACTAGAATTGAATGAAAAACCCCTAATTAGCCACCTAGGCCAAAAACACTCATGAAGTGGGCACTGGCAATAGGCATACTGGCAGTGGCAATGACAGTAGCAATACTAGGCGTGGGCACAGTGGGGTTGGGTGTAACCCACTACTGCATGCCCCCAGTTAAGCACGGCTTCACACCAATGATTTGTAAAATACCCATGCCACCAATGCCAATCAAGCCACTGCCAATCCCGCATCCTAATTACCACTAATAGGCTAACCCACGCATGAACCATTCAAAAACAATACTAATCCTCCTGAATGGGCAGGTGGTTTACGTGGGTAGTGGTACCGTTAGGGTTCTTGATGTCGAGAATGTTGATATTGACGATGATTCCTTAAGGAGGCTTGCCAATAAGGCCAGTGACAGGGGTGTCAAGTGCATTGAGGTTACCAATAACCACAATCTCAGGGTTTTTGATTGTACGGAGCCTTTTGAGGATGATTTCATCAATGAGGTTGAGGGTTTGATTGAGGAGGAGTAGTCACAGTAGGTACACGGGTGATGTGGCTATTTTAACCCCCATACTATTAAGCTTTGTAACAAGCTCATGAGCACTGTCATGCTTAAGCTCAACGAACCTCAACCGTTCAACACCATTAACAGTGAACACAGCATCATAAGTCACAAACCCAGGTGAACTCTCCCAACCAATGTTAATCCTCCTCGGCACGAGCCCAACAGTCAGGTTAGGAGTGTTCAACTCCAACTCACCCCTAACCCCCTTGTGCAATGCAATAGCCCTCATATTAGTAACCACATACTCCCCCCTACCAGAGCGCCGTGCCATTACCAGGAATACTACCCCAATTACAAGTAGGAAGAAGCCAACAATAACAATCATAACCCAAGCCACAGTCTCACTAACAGGATACCACTTCTCACCCCTCCACACAATGTACTCCCCAGGCCTGAGTTCAACATTCATACTATAATACTAGCAATACAATCTAATAAGCATAACACTCACGCATTCAAGTTAAGGTCATTTAGGACTAGGGCAAGCTCCCCGAAGCTAGGCATCTTATGCCAAGTGTACCTAACCTTATCACTCGTTGGCTTGCCCACCAGGAACTCAAGCCTTGACAGTAGCCAATTTGGCAGTCCATGAATTTCAACCTCAAGCTCAAGAACACGCACTTTTTTCAAGGCATCATAAAGCTCCCTTGGATTGGGGTGTTCTGTCTCAAGGGTAATGAATGTACCATTCGCACTACAGTCGCCACCAAGGCAATTCACAGTACCATCACTATCAACACTAACACGCTCACTGGCAGTAACCCTGAATGTCCTGAGGTTTAGGCTAACCCTACCCAGAGCCAGGACTCTAACAATTGCCCTAGGCATCAGGGGCATTAGGCACAATGGCTAATTAGAATGCCCCTTAAGCCAATTTCAATGAGCCAGGTATCAAAGACGCCAATCATAGCATTCACAGTAATCCTAGCCCTAGGACTAGGCATTGTGGTAATTGGGGCTAGTGAACCAATGAAGCCTGGTATCGGTGCAGTACTGGTACTACTAGCCAGTTTAGCCAGTGCCCCAATCTACGCTTGGCTCAGGCACCCTGGTTTAATAATTATCATTGAACTTGGTATTGGGGTATTCTTGGTAATAATCATTGTTAATTGGCTCCACGGTATTAGCCCATTAACAAGCCTTGAATGGTACTATAATGCATTGAGAACCCTAATTATACCAATAACCAGGTTGAAGCCGTGAGCCAGTCCCCAACACTACCCTTCACCAGGAGGGAGATTGAATTACTGACAAGGCCAATGCCAGTGATTGACCTGGAGAGGCTCAAACCAGCACCAATAAGGCTCAAAAAGCTCCCAAGCATTGATAGGCTTGTTAGGGAGGCTACCAAGCCCTGTATTAGGGATAATAGGGAATTCTGCATGAACATTGCAAGGCAGGTACTACTCACTGTTGCCCCACGTGAAGTTGCTAGGGTTCTTAGGGAGGCTGTTAATGCTGGTGTCCAATACGAGGTTGCACTAGCCTACATTGCCCATGCGTTGAAGACTGGTTGTACTGTTACGGCTCCCGAGGATGCTGGTGATAAACCGTGCATAGTGTACAGGGGTGTCTTGATGATTAACACTAAACCACTCATTGATGGTGCCTATACGCTTAAGGAGGCTTCAAGTGAATTCGGGCCTATTGTACAGTCAAGCCCGAGGCGGAGCCTCCTGGAGAGGATTGCCAGCATGTTGAGGGGTAGGAGGCCATGAGGGTCAGGCTCATTATCCTACTCACGGTACCACTCTTGATTGGGCTTATACCACAGGTCAAGCCAATTGCAATACTAGGAGGCATTATAGCCATCCTAGCACCACAGTCCATCATCGAAATCCTCAAGCTGATTTACGGCACCAGGCTAATGCCAGAAGCCATCATAATACCAAGGGGTAGCCAAGCCATTGTTAGGATTGGTGGGAGGGACTGGAGATTCTATAAAGCCTACCCAAGGCTCAGTATTGAAGTCCACAGGGAGGATGCTGTCAAGGCTCTTAACGGTTTAATCACAACACTCCCACTTGACAACACCATGGTCAGCTTCGTTAGGATTGGGGGCACCCTCTACATTGGGAGTAACAGTGATGTCGCCAATATTCTAAACAGGTACTTCCTACTCGAACCAGTTACGGCACAGGAGGCTGTTAGGCTACTGGGAAACCCAATGCCCCTTGTGAGGAGTGGTGGATTCCTAGCATTAATGGTAATTGCCCTCACTGGCTCAGTAATACTCTACGGCTTGCCTAAACAATGGCTCTGGGTAGGCATCGTAACGGGCATCCTACTTGTAATCGCACTACTCAGGGCTGGTGGTGGGCTTAGCCTGGCAAGGTACACCCCATTCAGGAGTGGCGTGGTGCATAGTGATGCTAGGCACATGAGCCTTGAACCAGGCCAACTCCTGGCTTATGCTGAGCGTAACGCCAGGAGGGACTTCGCACTAACAATCACGGGTAGCCTTGTTGGTAGGGAGAATTATGCAAGTGAACTAGCCCGTGCGATTGATAGGTATCAGCTGACTGGTAGGGGCACATATGCGCCGAAGATTGATGCGCTTCAGGTTACGCACAGGCGTGTCCTAGCTGGCGAGGTGCCTATTCGATTCACGATTCTCGGTGACGTTGAGGCTCCTGGCATGAGGGTTGGGTTTGGGGCTGTTCACTGGCTTATGGAGCCTGAGTTGAATGGGCTGAGCCTTGACGTGTGCTCTGTGCCAGTCTTCTACGGTGGGAGCCTCATAGCCCAGTCAGATGAGGTTGTTATTGATGTTGGTAGGGATGAGTATGGGAGTGAGGTTAAGATTGGTCTCAACACTGCCCCAAGCCCGCATGCCCTAATAGTGGGGCCTACTGGTAGTGGGAAGTCTTGGAGTACTGTCAGCCTACTAATGCGTGTTATGAAGTATGGGGTTGGGGTTCTGATAATTGACCCTCAGGGTGAGTACCCAAGCTACTTGAAGGCGCTTGAGCCAATTGTGTATAATGTGGAGGATGCATTCATTGACTGGCTTAGGCATTTTATAAGCAAGAGGGCTTGGGCTGACATTGTAAGCCAAGCCGTAGGCTACGCATACAATGACCCTGGGCTGGCTAGCCTAGTATTCGACGATTTAACTAGGCTCTATAATGCCTATGAGGAGTACCCTGGACTCCACGATGCCTTGGATTGGCTCGTGAGGAATGGTAAGGCTAGGAGGGTTTGGGATGTCGCCTGGGATCTAGCACCCAGGGAAATAGTCGAGTTAAGCCAGTTAATGAATGCACCCAACCCAGTTATCATTACACTCAGGGATGTTATGGTTCACAGGGAGTATGTTAGCCTGTTAATGCAGGTGTTTTTGGCTGGGGCATACCACGAGGGTTTGGGTAAACCATTCACGGAGAGGATTGGGAACATCCTAGTCTTCGACGAGGCATACCTAATAATCGGGTCACCAATCCTTGAACTTATTGTTAGGGGTGTTCGTAAAATGGGCTTCGGAGTTTGGGTTGTTACACAATCGCTTGGCGACGTGAAGCCTGCCACATTGCAAAACTTCGGCTTCAGCCTCCTACTCCAAGGCCCTGCACCCTACGCCGAGAGTGTGGGTAAAGCCTTCCTTCTTGGTGAGGATAATGTGAATTGGCTTAGCCAGGCTAACAACCCAAGGGTCTTCGGTGGTGAATACACCCCAGGCATTCTCATCTACCCACCCAGGCCAAGGAGGGTCTTCATTAAGCTTGAGCCTGTTAAGGGCTAATTTGAAGCTTCCTCAGTGGTGGTAGGGATAGTGCCCTCGCATGCCAGGCTACGATTGATGATTACTTAACAGGGTACAACTCATGCCAGTGCATGACTGAATGATACCCTTAAAAAAACAGTGGAAGTCCCCACACGGTGGTACAGGTGGTGCAAACTCGGGTCAGACAAGTCCAAACCCCGATGGAAAAGTATTATGAGGATGAAGGCAGGATAATCTACACTGGCAGGGAGCATGTTGTAGTGCTGGACAGGGGAAACTACACTGTGCAAATATGGCACATAGATATTGATTGTGATGTGATTGAGGCTCATACTGTTTGCCATCCCCGCTACTTCATGATTGTGAAAAAACTTAACGATATCATAACGTGGAAAAGGACAGAGGAAGAACGCCTCAATGAGGCAATTGAGTTAATTGAGGAAAATGGTACTGATAGGATGGCACGTGCATGGAGGCCAGCCCATTGTTTCATGAAGTGTCTTGAGAAGGAAGATATTGATAAGTTATATGAAACAGACAGGATACTGTATGATGCAATAAACTATACTGAGGATAAGGTATGGGATTCCATAGGCTAATTAACGCCTAAATAGTTAGGAATTAATGCCAAGGTTCCCAGCGGATGGTTTAATAATTGTTGGCAACGGCCTGGAGTTGGTTAAATCATTCCTCAGGCTAATTGGGGCTAATGAATGGCGTGATATACCCTGGACTGAGGTTGATGGTGGGGAGTTGGCTAAGAGGCTTAGGTATGCTCTAGAATTATTCAGAATCACGGGTGGTGGGTTGGCTGTTGGGGCTAACCCACTAGCCCTAGTCATTATAACACCTGACTATAGCCTAATGCTTGTTAGTGATGGTGGGTGGTTTTACCTAGCCTCAAGCGGGAGGTTGGGTAGGGTTTTCGAGGCTAGGTTCATTAAGGCTAGGGGGAGCGCCATCAAGCTAACCGCACCAGACGCCCTAACAGTCCTTAGGATGCTCCTCAAGCGTTGAGCCTCCTGGTGGTGTAAAACCCATGCAGTACTATTACCGCATAAAGTACCGTGAGTAGTATTATTGAGAATGGCCACTTTACAATGCCACTGGCAACTAGGCCTACGCCAGTAATCCCAATTACCCCAATTGCAATTGCACCAAACTCAGTCTTCACAGGCACCACACACTGGGGGCTCTGATTAGCCTTCGAAGACAGGCGGCATGGGGCATTCCGTGTATTGCACTGGCTCCCGCCATGATAATACGACACTACAATTAGCCGATACTGAAGCCCAGGCGTGGTTCACTGCCTCAAGGATGTTTGAATCAGCCACGGAGTTCACGATTGCAGGGAGCCAGGTTGAGCCATTCCAGTAGTATAGGGCTAAATCCACCATGAGCCCACTCCTGGCTATTGCCATTCTCCCATCACCATCACCACCCATTACAATGGATGCTACCATTATCGAGCCACTACCAATATTGTAACTATCAAACCATATTGCATGCCTTCCATCAATACTGAAGCCAATGTAGGCTGTGTCATCCACTAGCCTTATGATTAGCCAACCGCAGGTGAAGGCTATTGGGATTAGCCTAGCGTGTATTAAGTGCGCTCCAGTATCATCAATGAGCCAGATGTTTGTGGCATAATTGGCCAGTATTGGGAGTGGGATTGGGGTCATTGAGCCTATAATGTCCTGTATTATGAGCCCATTGTTTAGGTATGCGTTGAGCATTATACTCCAACCAGAGCCTGTCATGCCCCTCAGGCAGTAGTAGCCTGCCACTGCGCTTGTATTGGTGATTGTAACTAAACCAGCTGGCATGTTTGCCACTAGGCCTGCATCAACTACCCTCAGCCTCACTGCCCGTGTTGGGGCTAGTCCTGGTGCCATTGACGCCAGTAATGCCAACACCGTGATTACCATTACCAATGCCAGTGCCAGCTTCCTCATGTACCGTTCACTGGCACTGTTTGGTTAAACCTCATTGCCACTGTACTATTCCCAATGCTAATGATTATTGTATTATTGGTGGTAGTCTTTAGGCTTATTTTCGGCATTTGTGTTTGTATGAATATGAGGCTTGCCAGGAGTATCATGCCTATTATCGTGAAGCCTATTATGATTGGGATTACAATCCTCTTCACCCAAGCCCTCACAGGCAAGCCACTCTTGTAGTACTAATTAGTATAATACTAACCATATCCACATGGCCCAGGGTACTAGGGCTCAAGCCCAAACCCTCCTACTGAGGGTGGACAGTTGGATGGTTAGGGTTTTTGACGAGAAGGGGCAGGAGGTTAAGCCTAGTGTAATCGAGATTAACCGCAGTGGGCGCATTGAGGCTTGGCAACTGCCTGGCAGGGCTATTATCGCAACCATTAATCCGTTTCACCACGAGGATGAGGGTGATGTTATCGACTCATATAGGGTCAAGCTCTACTGTTACAATAATGGCACCATGAGGCTTGTTGGTATTGTTTTTGTCAGTAACCCACTTGATGATATTGCGAACTACGTGAGGGATGTCCTACCACGTTGCCAAGCCTAATTCTTATTAACCAGAAGCCGATAAACCACCAATGCCCGAGACTCAGAACCCCAATAGTCTAAACCCGAAGGTAATCCCAAATATAGTAATGAAAACTATTGACTTAAGAGAATTCGGCAAAACCGACTACAAAGCGTTGGAATGGGCTGTAAGACATTTCTGGGATTTGTATGTTAAAGCGTGTATTTTTGTATACTGCGAAAATGACTATTATTGCACTACTGACTCAGGCTACTTCGCCCACTTTTGGCCTTATCAACTACGTGGAGGGGCTTGTTACGACGCATACCAGATGCGCAACTATTTTCTTCAATATTATAATGAAATAGTGGAAAGGAAGGCAAAGGAGTGAAAGATACCGACTGAGGATGAGGTCGAGGGAAAGATTCTTGAATTCTTCAAGAACAATGTGAGGATACTATTACGAAAAATGGAGATAAAAATCTTCAATGTATGAGGCAGAGAGGGTGCTTTGGATTGTGCGACCACCAGATGAATGCTTTTGGTAACCCCAAACCCCTCCCCCTCATTTTTTAATCCTACAGACAAGGGCATATGGGCATTTCCTACAATCCACAGCAGGGCCACTTGGAGGATTCCTTATCCAATTCCTCACGACCCTAAACCAATGCTCCCCATCCCTAACTAGGGCATCTGGGTTGAATGGGAGTACCGCATTCCTCATTACAAGCCAAGCTTGGACTAGGTTAATGCCAATACTCCTCAGGATGTAGGCATACATGCTTAACTGTGGGAGGGCTTTGGCAATCTTATCAGTTGAAAAGCCCTTTACCTCGATTAAACCGCATTCACCATTAAGGCAATAAACAATGTCTGGCTTGGCGGAGAATGGAGCCAGGTTGAAGCTCTCCTCAACGAGTACCTTATCGTATAGGCTCCCATTCACATTGATAAACCATTCTGCATAAGCCCTGTGTAAAGCCTCACCGTAGCCAATATTGTGTAGCCTGTTCTTGAACTCCCACATCCCGAGGTGGACAGTGTTCCAGGCCTGGCATGGGGGTTTTCCAGCTAGGCTTGGGCCTGGTGGCTTGGGTGGGGTGACTAGGGTGTATTCGCCAATTGTTAGGATTGGGTTAACTGGCCTTGGGCTTGGGTCTAGCCTCAATTCTAGGATGCTCATGAGTTTGGGCTTGGGTAGCATGGGGGTTAGTTTAGGCTGGCCAGGAGCCTGTTCATTGTTGAGACAGCCTTCTCGGAATTCCTACTTGAGCCATGGGTTGCAATCCACCCTAGGGCTTGGAACACTGCCATCATAGTGTCCCCGTATTGAGGCTTGTACTCATTGTACAGCCTCATGAAGTCCGGGAACTTCCTGCTCAAGTCTTCAATTACCCTGGGTTCAATTGATGTTCTTGATAAGGCTTCTATTACACTATTGTTCATGTTTACTGATGTAATGGCGTCCTTAATCCTCCTCAGGACATCATTAATTTTCTCATGCAGAGGTGCATTAAGTTTAGCATGGAATATCCTCTTAAAAGCATTGAACCCCACCACCAACCCGTTTGTACACTTGAGGATGCCGATAGCCTTGAATATCCTAAAAGCCGTGAAGCCATCGTTCCCCCACGTTACCCTCACGAGGTAAACGAAGTCGCCAACCCTGGGGTGGCTACTCCTTCCGAGAAGGCCAGTGATGGAGCCATAGACAGCACCCTCCTCAACCCAAATACGCTCCCCATCCCAACGCCCAAAATTGGCTGCATTAGGCAGAACCTCCCTAATAGCCTTAACCACGTCCTCAGTGGGCACCTCAACGTAAGTGGGGCTTGCCACACGATAGAGCCAAGCCTCGCCATTAAGCCTAACACTAGCTAACCAATTGTCAGGAGCCTTCAAAATACCCTCAATCCCACCAAACCTCCTAACAACATTCCTATTCACATAAACGTTTCCCAATCCACCAATCCTCAACATCCAGCGCCCCAAGTACTCATCCTTGTCAAAACCCAATAACTTACTTCTCAACTCCCTCATCGTCAAGTTTAGAGTTTCGGGAGTTTCGACGGCAGATAGGCTAGCCTGGGGCATACGATAAGGAAACAGGAGACAGGGTAATTAGGGTAAACCATACCCAATAACTTAGGCGTTTTTAATGCGTTTAACAACCTCCACACCATTAAGTTACCGCTTTAGTGATCTTTATTTCGTATGCTTCCCTTACTATTGCTCCTCCTTTTCTTAATTCTTCTATTGCCTTTTCGAATAAGCCATCCTTGGCCTCATAGATTAGCAGTGCCATTGCTAAGTCTTCGCTCACGGTGTATAGGTATGTTAGGACTAGGTTTAGGCCCAGTTCAGCAAGTGAGGAGGCTAGCCTCGCCAAGGCACCGGGCCTATTGGGAAGGGCTATGAAGAAGATGAAGACACCACTGGGTGAGGCCAAGATACTCCTATACACATGACCAAAGACATTACTGACCTCACCAACAACCCTACTTAAACTATCCCCCCCCCCTTACCGGGTATTGGTTTGGGTTACCCATGTTTTAGTAATACTTGTGAGTTATTTAAATGCTTTTCGCATACTGCCGTGAGGTAGTGGTGTATAGGGTTGTTGGTTTGAGTTATTTTCGTTGCTTTAACTAGGTAATGCGGTGGCTTGCTAGTGGGTGAGCCTAAGCCCTCTCGCTCACCACCGTCCTAGCCTCCCGCCTAACCCTCTTCTCCCTCTCCTTGGTTAATAGGTCCCTTACGGCTACCCTAATTGCCTCACTCCTGGATGGGAATAAACCACTCCTGGCGAGTTCATCAAGCTCCTCAAGCATCCGCCTCGGTATGTGAACGGAAATAAGCATCATCCTCACCCCAGACCTAGACCTCGGCATCAACAACAGATTAAACAATACACTTTTAAATATTACCCATAACTCCCACCATGCATTATTAAAACTGATGATGAATAGGTATAACCACTAGATCTCCTAGGATTAAGAGAGATGTATGGAACAGTGTAATGAAATATAACATAGTTATGAAGAATTAAGATAGCTAGGTTACAGTAGAGGAACATTATATATTAAAAATGTTTTATAAATCTTAGTTTTTAAGTCCCGAACTTAAGCCATGTATCTTCATTAGACTAGGGATTATTAACCATTCCAAAAGTGAAGGTATTGATAAGTCGATAACGCGTAAGAGCGTTCTCCCCTTCATGAACTTAACCATTAATTAAG
>Ga0080005_147968_pt1 | contig 37962 bp, 38 predicted proteins | sample JossMetagenome_2_FD_69208 | JGI IMG/M metagenome (GOLD analysis project Ga0080005, IMG submission 69208) | Hot spring sediment microbial communities from Joseph's Coat, Yellowstone National Park, USA - JC3_ASED (SPADES assembly) (version 2) | ecosystem: Environmental > Aquatic > Thermal springs >...
GGCGAGGTAGGACAGGTTGAGCTCGCCCCCCACAAACCACTTAAAGAACGGCGGATTAGACGCGTCGAGAACCCTATCCCAAGGCCTAAACCACTCGAGCTCCCTAGCTATAGAGGCCCAGTAGCCCTCCAGGTCCTCCAGGCTCCGTCTATGGAACTCCCAGTACGCCTTTATGGATTCAGGCCCAGCTTTATATCGCTCATTTGAGACATACGTATCGAAGGGGAGCTTCACTTCAAGCTCCTGGCCGACCGACATGTTTAAATGAACAAGATTCCTATATATCTATTAATGTAGACTATTGTCGATAGAATACGGATACTAAGAGTTTTATATAGTTTAGATAAATATCATAATTGCTACGATTTAAAATAAATAAAATGATATAGATTTTTCTTGGAATAATATGTAAATAAACAATGATATAGTATATTTATAAATACATATACAGCGTATTTATATAAATTACTATATAGTATATTTATAATCCGCGGCGGGGGCGCCGCCACATCGTTCGGCGGCTTAATCTAGGCGGCGGGGAGCCGCAGAGACTCCGAGGGACGTGCCAGGAGCCGGCTCGGTAGGAGCATCACCGCGCAGGTCCGCGCTCCAGCTCGCCTCTCAGGGCCCTATACATGACGACGATGTGGCGCCCCGGCCTCGCGGAGTCGATGGCCTGCCCGACCTCCTCGACGAGGCGCCTCGCCTCATCCAGCCTTCCGCCGTCCAGCAACAACTTGGCCAGCGCCAGCTTGAGGGCCAGCAGCCCCTCGCCGACGGCGCCCGCCCTCTCTAGCTCCTCCACTCTAGCCCTCAACCTATCTATGGCCGTCGCCGTATCGCCGCCTATCACCTTCGTCTCGAAGAAATACCGCCGCCTCACCGCGGTCGCAGGCGCCGATCTATACGCCAGGTAGGCCGCGGCGAGAGCCACGGCGGTGGGCAGAGCCGCATATAGGAGATAGCCGCGTATGTCGAACAGGAAGAACGCGGCAACGTCGTATATGCCGAGCGCTGTAAGCGCAACCCTAAGAGTCCTCGCAAGCTCCACGACTGACGCCGTATATCGACTATTTAATGTTTCTAGCGTCCATCGCGAGCCCCCAGCCCGCGGCGCAGACCCGCCGAGAGGCGACGCGCTAAGGAGAACGCCGAATGGACCGGCCGGGATTTGAACCCGGGATCTCCCGCGCGGCGCGGCCTACAGCCTCGCGAGGAACGCGGCCGATACTCAACGCTCATCTCTAGCCGAGCTACGGTGCGGCTTGTCGGTTCCATTTGCCTTTGCCGCCGTTCGGACGCTCGGCGCGTTGGTTCCATATTTGACACTTCGCCGACTCCCCCTCGGCGTGTCGATTCCACTTGCACCTCCCTCATTACAGGGAGTACTCATGAAAGGTTTGACAGGGGGCTAGCCCCCTGTGAGGTTTAATTTGGGGTTACCCCTGTAGGCGTCGAGGAACCGCCGAGGGGCGGTTCAACTTGGCGGTATGCGCTGAGGCGCAGATGCTCCCACGCGGCCGACGTGCCGTGAAGGGGCCGGCGGATTCGAACAGCCGGACGCCCCCTCCTCCCATGGGCAACGGTGCATCGAATCAACAAAACAGCCCTCTACAACATCGATATGGGGAAGATCTCCATAGACGAACCTAGGCGCCGTCTTGAGCTGGCCTTGAGGCCGGCCGAGCCGCCGACCGTGGAGGAGGTACTTGAGGAGGTTTCTAGGCACGGCGTCTTACGGGGGCCTGTGGACTGGGTATTCCAGGCGTGGATGTTGTACGTCGAATACGCGACGCAGGAGATCACAAAGACGTTTCGGCTCTCGGAGGAAGAAAGGAGCCAGCTCCTTGACTTCAGAGACGCGCTGAAACGGCTTCTGCTGGAGGCGTGGATGCAGACGAAAGAGAAGCTGACGACGCTGTACAAGGCCGTCGCCGAGGGCACGTACAGAGTGGAGGGCAACAGGCTGTACGCGCCGGACGGGACGTGGATTTACATAGGCGGAGCTACATCACGTCTCAAAATCCACGGCGTAAGCGCCTCGGCACGTTTTCCCGACTTGCTGAAGCTTCCGCATGAGAGGCTTGAACTGCTTCAGCTGGGCTGGAGGGCGAGCGACGAAAGTGAGTTGGACGGTCGGCCCTTCATGCAAACTGCACAGCCCTGGCAGGTGCTTGCCTGGATTGCAACGAGATATGGAGTAGTTTACACGTATATCGCTTCAGTAACGCTGACGCACCAAGGGTGAGCATTCATGTGTACAGTAAGGCGAGGAGCTGGAGGCAGAGGTGGAGCAAGAACGAGGCGATAAGTCTCGTTGCAGACTACCTCAGACGTGGGGAGTGGGCGCCCCTGTTCACCATGTGGTTGGGGGATGGGAAGGCTAGGTGGAATAAGATTCTTTATGGAAAGTATGTAGTGTCGATTGCTGCTAAGGAGCCTCGGAGGCTGGGCTTAGTCGCAAATACGTACGAGGCCCTAGTCGCCACTGGCAGAGAGGCGTTTGTAAAGCTTAGGGAGGCGGCCGGCGTATACGGCGAACTGCTGGATCTGCTGAAGGCCCACAAGTGGATCTACATAAAGCTAGCCACTGACGACGGCTTTAGAGCCGCCGCCAGGCAGAATAAGAAGAGCATAACTGTGGAAGGCATCGTGATGTATCTCGAGCTGGTGAGCGGCAGGGGCGGCTCCCTCGTCGCTAAATACTTCACCCGCGATGTCGGGAGGGCGCTCGCCGCCGCCGACAAGCTCAAGGCGGCGGGGCTGAGACCCAACATTGTGAAATCAGGCCCCAACTACGTGGTGTACATCGCCACGGCCGACCTCCTAAAGCTTGCAGAGCGAGACGGCGAAATCAGAAGGGCCATAGCGCTGTATCTCACCGAAAAGGTGAAGAACGGCACGCCGAGGCAGAGGGAGATCGCCGAAAAGATCTTGAGGAGACGCCCCCTTTTCAATCTTCCAATGTCTTTCTGCTTCTTCGAGGTCGGAGCCGCGGAGGTCGGCGTCTTCGGCCGGCGGCTATGGAATAGAGGCGTGAGCGGAGGCGGCGAGGCTGACGCGCCGAACTTAGCCAGCTATGGAGCCGACATGCCGCACAGCCGACATGCGGAACTCGCTACATATGTCCAGTTTAGACAGAAACCGGAAAGAGTCGGTGGATGCGGGGGGATTTGAACCCACGCAGGCCTACGCCAGAGCGGACGCCTCCGGCGGCAGGGAGGCCGACGCCGAGAGGTTCTCGGCCCTCATAAAGGCCCTGACGGGGAGGGAGCCGAGGGTGCGCCGCATGAAGAACGGCGAGATAGTGATGGAGTGTTACAGAGAACACTTGAGGGGCTTCGCCCGCTTCGCCGAGCTCGCAGACGCCATAAGGAGGTGGCTGGAGGAGACGGGGCAGTAAGCCAACAGCTTACCACTGGTTGCTCCCTGGTACATGCGGGATGCCGGCGCGACGGGGCGGTCCGCGTCCCGGCTATTTGGCGAGGGCGTACTGCTGGTATTCCTGTTGTCCGTATTGCTGCGTTACGTCTAGGTAGAATCGGTCTATGGACTTCATGAAGTTCTCCAGGCGGTCTATGACGTAGATGCCGTACTGGGGATATATCTCGAAGACGAGCTTCTGGGGCCTTACGGCTGTCCACCGCATCTTCCTTATGAACATAACCCTGAAGACGAAGCCCCTATACTCCTGTAGCTCCAGCTTGATGACTCCGCTGGCCAGATACTCCTCCACGCCGAATCTGCTTATCTTGTTCTCGCCGGTGGGGATCTCGGAGGTCATGACCGTCGTGACGTCCTTGAGCTTCCTGAGCTGGAATACCAGCTCCCTCATGTATTCCCTGACCCAGAGGACGTCCGTGTGGGAAGTTATCAAAAGAGGCGCTATGGGATCCACCACGAGCCTCCTGATGCCGAACTTCTTCACGTTGTCCGTGATGACCTTCGCTATCTCCCGCGGGTCCGCCACGACCTTCTCGCTTTGGGAATAGGCCTTGAAGTGGGTCCTGAGATCCACGAAGATGAGCTTCTGCTGCTCCTCGAACGCGTCGAGGTCCCAGCCCAGGGAGGACTTGACCCCCCTCTTGACATCCTCAGAGGGTTCATCCACAGTGATATAGAGGCCGGGCTCGTCGTAAAGCTCGGCGCCTGTCTTGAGGAATTGAAGGCTGAAGATGGTCTTGCCCTGACCCGCCTCGCCGGCTATCAGGTAGATCTCGCCCCTCTTGAAGCCGCCCCCGAGGAGCTGATCGATATACCAGATGCCCGTGGGGGTCCTCTCCTCGTAGTATTGATAATACTGGTCGGCGGCCACATGGGGGAGTGCGGAGTGCTATATATTGGTTTCGATCATACAAGCCCGCCTCACAGAGGCTCGACTCTGAAGTCCACCGAAAACCTTCTCCTCAGACGGTCGAGCTTGCCGGCGCCGCGGGACGCCACCACAGCCAGGTGCTCCTCGGGCACCTTGACCACCACCACGCCGTCGACCTCCTCAACCCTTATCTCCTGCGGCGGCACGTAGCGCTTGAGCGCCGACACCACCGCCGACAGCAACTTCTTGCTGGGAGCCCTCCCCTCGCCGCGCCTCAACGGCACCACGAACGTCTCCTCGCCGAATACGTAGATCTCATATTCAGGCTCGCCCGTCAGGAAGTCCTTGACCACGACCACCGGCCTGGAGAGATCCTCCTCCCTCATGCCCGCCGGCACCTTGACGGTCATGGAGAGGGAGTAGACCTTCTTGACCTCTCCGTCCTTCATGTAGATCACGGTGTCTATTATAGACGGTATCATGCCGAGCTCTACCCTCCTCACGAACCTCTGCACGGCGTCTATGGGCGACGTCGCGTGGACCACGCCGACCATCCCCACGCCGGCCAGGCGGAGGTCCACGTACAGCTGGAAGTCGGCCGTGTCCCTCATCTCATCGAATATGGTGTAGTCGGGCCTCGACAGGAGGAGGAGGTCGTGGATCTCCTCCGAGGTGGCGTAGTTCTTGGAGAGCTGGGTGATGGATCTGCTTAGGATCATGTCCCTAGGCGACTCCACGGTCTTCACGATCTTGCCCTTGGACAGATAGAACTCGGCGAGGGCTTGCGCGAATGTGGTCTTGCCGGCGCCCGGCGGGCCCGATATGAGTATACCCTCTGCGCTCTTCTCCAGGCGCTCCACCACCTTGGGGTCGAGGTTGTAGTCCTCCAGGGACCTCCTAACCAGAGGCTTGACGGCGGTGATCTCCAGGCCGTCCGAGACGGGCGGAAAGGCGACCACTATGCGCAGATCCTTGTGCTGCACTATGAGGGAGTGGGGCCTCCTTATCTCCAGCCTGGTGCCTCCGCCGCCCTTGGCGGCCTCCGAGATGAGCTCGCGCACGATGGACTCCAGCTGCCCCCGCGACATGGGCTCGTCCGAGAGCTTGACGAGACGCCAGTAGCCGGGCCTCCCCGCCTTGGCTTGCGGCGGCGCCCCCTCCTTGAGGTGCACCGACATTATGTCCCTCTCGAAGAAGCGCTCGATCTGAAGCGGACCCCGCTCCCGCCCCAGATACATCACGTCCAAGCCCATAACCGCGGCCGAGTCCCTGAGGAAGGGATCGCTGGTCACCACCACGGCGCCGTTCTCCCTCGCGAACTTCCTGACCAGGGAGGGCATCTCCTCCAGCTCGGCCTGGCGGCGCCCGGCCTGGACGTACTCGACGCGGACCAGCTCCGACAGCCCCAGCTTCTCCAGGGAGGTCCTGAGGTCCTTGAGCTCCTCGACCCCCACCAGCCCGACGCCGTCGCCTTGCCTGGCGAGCCGCTCCAGGTAGTCGACGGCCTCCTCCAGGAGGAAGAGGGTCCCCCTGATGTTGCCGGAGATAACCGCCTCCTTAAGCGAGCCGTCCAGGATGACGGAGATATCGGCTACATATTTCCCCACCGCACGCATCCGGGCATGTGTATATAATCTTTTCTCAGAATAGGGCCAACGCCGCGTACAGCGATGCGGCGACCGCGGCCGCGATGGCGGCGGCCCTCGCCAGAAGTCCGTAGACCTTGCGCGCGTCCGATTTGTAGTAGTCGAGCGTCAGCACCAAGCAGCTGTGGGCCGGGCTCAACATGACCCCCAGGAAGCCCCCCATAAACGCAAGGGATAGGTTATAGCCGTGGAGCAACGGGCTCAGCGGGGGGAACGCAAGCCCGGCGAAGGTGAACTCCAGGCCGGTGGCTATCCCAATGAGCAGAGGCACCGCGAAGACCGCCAACAGAGCGGCCCCGCCCAGATAACCCGCGAGTGCCTGCCCAAGGCCGCTCTCCCTGATGTACTCGGAGAAGACGAGGGAGGATATTATTATGGCGATTATCCGCGGCGTCAGCGCATATCTGAAGGCGGTGGCCACCTCCCGCGCGGGCGTTCTGTACGCCAGCGTGAACGCGGCGAGGGTGACGGCGACGGCGGCATATATGGGCAAGAGGAACGACAGCGCGGCGACGGCCGCGAGAGGCCAGAGCGCCGCCGCATCTCTCAGCCTTCCGCCCATCTGCGTCCGCCTCACGCGGGGGGCGCCGATGGCAACGCCGGCGGCGACTGCCGCGACGCTGGCTGGCCAAGACCACGATACGACCCTCGTCACGGGCTCGGAGAGGACTGCCGACGTTATCAACACGCCCTGGAATAGGGGCCACACGGGCACCCATATATGGCGCATCCAGTAGTTCAGGAACGTCCTCTCGTCGCTCTCCAGACCCATATATCTGTAGAGGGGATCCGCGACGACGGCCGATACGTAGGCGCCGCCGGGCATGGGGAGGAGGCCTATTGCGGCCGGAATCGCGAACGCCGCAAATCTAGGCCCCACGGCAGTCAGCCCGCTGGCTATAGCCTCCCTCCTGGACCTCATCAGATAGCCGAGCGCCATGGCCAACACCAGCGACGCGAGGACCTCGAACATGGAGTAGTTGAACGCAGCCAGCGCGGCCCGACCGGCCGAGGGGCCGAGGGCCAGCGCCCCGTAGAGGACGGCGCCCAGCGGCAGAGTTATCGACACGTCCAGCCTCCTCGTCAAGGTGCCCCAGACGACCAGCGCCACAGCCGCCAGGAAGGCCGCCAGCGCCAACACATCCCGGCGGCCGGGCCCCTATTTAACTCTTCCCAGTATTATGGAGCTGTAGATGCCTCCTTGGTATATAACCCGCCTCTCCAGGATCTCGCCGCGGAAATACCTGAGGAAGGCCCGCCACCTGGGGGTCACGACCGCCAGCCGGGCCCCCGGCCTCGCCAGGAGCTCCATCGTCCTCACCAGCCCTCTATAGAGCTTGTGGATATCGGCGGGGATGCGGACGCCGTAGGGGGGATTGAAGATGAAGGCGTCGCAGACCGGGCGGAGCGCCCTGTGGAGCTTAGTGGAGTCGAACCACAGGACGTCCGCGTCGGCGCCAGCCGCCGAGAGGTTCTCTAGGGCGCCTTTGACGTGCCTTAGCGCCACGTCGACGCAGATGCATCTGACGCGGGCTACCGACGAGGCCTCCAGGCATATGGTCCCCCCTCCGCAGGTCAAGTCGCACAACGTCTCGCCGTCCCTCAGCCGCGCCAGCCTGGCCATGGCGTGGGCCACCACCGGGTTGAGGGACGCGTAGTGCTGATACCTACGGTAGGGCCTATCCTTGAGGGACCTCCTCGCCGAGGTCAGCCAGACGTAGTAGGCGTCTCCTATCACGTCCACGTTGAGCTCGATGTCGGGGTCCACCAGGCTGATGGCGACCCCGGCCTCCTTCAGCAGGGACCCCACCGCCGACTCCACATCCCTGGAGGTGAACGGATGCGGCCCAGCCCTCTCGCAGGCGACGCCGGCCGCCACGTGGGGCGACACGTAGGAGAGCACCTCGGGCAGGACGGCCCTCACCCCATCCACTATATCCCCCAGCGCCGAGAGCGCGCCGGAGGTTAGGAAAACGCCGAATCTCTCCACGGAGCGGAGCGCGAGCAGAGCGGAGGGAGCCACGTCGGCCTCCACCACCACCCGGCCGCTCATGTAGGCCGAACGCGCCGACGACGCCCCGAGCCTCTCGACCACCTCCTCCACGACGACGTCCTCCAGCCCCTGTACCGTCGTCAGCAGATACCTCATGTCGAGGACCTACGAGCTATGCCCAACGCGCAGGCGAAGATATCGGCGGCCGCGTCCCCACTGTCCACAAGCCGCCGGTATCCGGAGAATAAATACGTTGGCCGGCGCGGCTCAACATTTTTAAAATATGCCGACATATCGGGATGTGAAGAGGTACCTTTTGGCCATAGGCCTGGAGAGATTCCTGAGGAATTTAGCCATGGGCTATCTAGCCGTCGTCGTGCCGTTGTACCTCAAGGAGCTCACCGGCAGTGCGCTTGCGGCCGGGCTGGTGGTCACCGCGGCCGGCCTCATATCCCTGGGCACGTCCATCCTCTACGCGGCCCTCGGCGACGTGATAGGGCATGCAAGAGGCCTCGCCGTCAGCGAGGTCGCCTTTGCGTCCGCGCTTGTGGCCATAGCGGCGTACAGAAACCCCTGGGCCGTCGGCATCGCCCTGGGGATCGGCGGGGTCGGCATGCTGGGCCCCGGCTCTACGCGGGGCAGCTTCGTCCCCCTGATAATGGCCTTGGTGCGCCGCCATACGTCAAACGCGGTAGAGAGGACGCGCGATCTGGGGATTGTAAACCTCCTGTCCACCGCCGGCGGAATCGCCGGGTCTCTGCTCGTCGCCTTCACGGCCCTGCGGGAGGCCTCCCTCTTCTTCGTCCTCTCCGTCTCCACGGCCGCCGCGCTGATCCTGCTGTCCTTAGGCCGCGGCGAGACCGTCCGGCGGGCGAATCCGTTCAGGGCAGTGAAGAAGAGGGGCGCCACGGTCCTGGCCTATTCCCTAAGCCAGCTGGTGGCGGGGGTGGGGATCGGCCTGTCAAACTCCCTCCTCTCCCTCTGGATGAATACATACCTCGGGATGGGGCCGGCGCTAATAGCTGTGATATACGCAATAGGCAACGCCGCGTTCTCTCTATCAGCCCTGTTCGCCCACGTCTTCGTTAGACTGCTCGGCCTGGTCAAGGCCTCCGCGGCCAGCAGATTCGCCTCAGGCGCCCTCCTGGCCGTCCTGCCCCTCATCCCCCACCCTGCCGCGTTCGCCGCGATCTACGCCCTTTATAACGCCATGGTCGGCATAGGGGGCACGGCCCGATCCTCCTACATATCGGGGGCCGCTGCCGAGGGGGGCGAGGCGACGACGCCCGCGCTTGCCAGCATATCTATGCGCATGGCCGCCACGCCCAGCGCCGCCGCGGCCGGCTACTTGATAGAGGCGGGGCCTGCTCTACTGATGCCGATAGCCGGCGCATTCGTCGCCGCCGCAGGCTATATATTCCTCAGGTACCTAAGGGAGGTGGACTGACGCCCCGCCCTGAGGGGCTAGGTTTTTCGTCCACAACACGGACGGCGGCCTGCTGCCGGAAATAGATAAATAGCCCCGCCGCCGGACCTACAGCGACGCGCCGGGAGGGGCCGTCACGGCTTCTGTGAGCCGGCGTGACGACGCCGCGGGATATCTCCGACGCATTCGCATACCTCCCTATATCTGCAGAACGCGCAGGTTGCGCCAGGTCTACATACGCCTTCGATCAAGGCCCTATACCTAGGCGTGGGGTCCGACGGCCTCTCGGAGAAGGAGTATATAGCCTCCTCCGGCACATATATATGAAGCTTTATGTTGCTTTTCCTAAAGGCCGCTGCGGCCACGTCGCCCTCTGCCAACGCGAGCCTCCTGCCTCTATCCCGGCTCCTCGCAAGCCTGAAGAGGTAGACGTGGTCCGGACCCACGCCGGCCACCGCGTAGAACACGTGGTCTCCATATCTATGGCCCATCCCGGCGTACGGGTAGACCTCGGCGTATTTCACGTAGGCCGCCGCCCTCCTCACGGGCCCTCTGGCAGCAGAGACTATCACCTTCCCGGCGGCCCTCCTCGCCGCCTCGAACTCCTCCTTGAGCTTGGGCAGGACAGCCGATATGTCGCCGGGCCCGAGATCCCTGCCCACGCGCAGCAGAGCCTTAACGGCGTTCCGGTCGCCGCGCATCGCCCTCCTGGCCAGAGCGTCGACGTAGCCCGCGTCGGCCACGCCCAGCATGGCGGCGTATTTGACCCTGTCCCTCAGGGCCCTTGCGAAGACCTCCACCTCCTCCTCGGCGGCTCGAAATGCGGCGGCTCTGGGGCACAGGAGGGCCTCGGCCACCGCCCTAGATGATACGTACGTATCTCCGTAGATCTCCTTCTCCAGGGAGAGAGCCCGCTCGAACAGGCGGAGGTTGCGGGGCAGGTCCCTATAAAGCCTCTCGATCAACACGGGCGGGCCGGATCCAGGCTATATAAACGATATGGTTATGGCCAGAAGGATCAACGCGGCGGCCGAGTACTCCCTCGCCGTCGGCCTCTCTCTGCCCAGAGCCCTCGACATGAGCTGAGACGCTGTGGGCGTCACGCCAAGCACTATGACCGTAAGGCCGAGGCCCGCCTCGACGGCCGAGTAGGCGAATAGGGCGGAGCCGCCCCCGAGGTCCAGCACCGCTATCGCGGGCAGGGCGGTCCTCCAGGTGGACCTCATCCCCCTGACGACCCCAGATCCGGCGAGAGACGCCAGGACGGGGAGCGCGGCCGCCACGCGGACGAAGGCTACGGATATGGGGCTCAGGCCCCCCACCCCCGCCACCTTCACCGCCGCGTATCCCGCCGACCAGGCCGCCGCGGCGCCCAGAGCGTAGAGGATGCCGCCGAGGCTCCCCCTGTCGTGCCCAGCCACGAGGAGGTGGACGCCGGCGACCGTCAGGCCGGCCGCCGCCAGGTATGCGGCCTTCAAGGGCTCGCCCAGCAACACGGCGATAAACTGCTCCAAGATCACGTAGCTATAGGCGGCGGGAACCGCCAGCGAGACGCCCGCCGTCCTGAGCGCCTTGAGGTAGAGTGAGTCGCCCAACGCGAGCGAGAGGACGCCGCTGAGCGCGGCATATACGGCCCCCCGGCCCAACCCGAGATATAGGGCGGGGATGAGGAGCGCCAGCGACGCGTAGAACATGCGGAGCGCGTTGAGCTTAAACACGCCAAGCTTTTCCACATATCCCCTGTAGGACACGGAGGCGTATGCCCAGATCAGCGCCGCGGCCAGGGCGGGCAACACGTCGATCATGCCGCCAGATATGCCTATGTTTTTAAAAATGCCATCGTAAAAGCCATTTCAATAAATTTTATTACATAGAAAAATTTTCTTTCATTTTTATTCAATTACTTTTATCTATTCTATATATCGCTACGCAAGAAATTTAACCGAGATTTCTCATGGCGGCGCATGGCGGAGGACCGCGGAACCGCGTTGGTGTCGTTCAGATTGCCTAGGGCCCTCCTGGAGGGACTCGACGCGCTTGTCGAAATCGGTTTATACGATAGCAGAAGCGCGGCGATTCGGCGCGCCCTGGAGCTTCTGTTGGAAAAACACAGAGGTTAGTACGCCCCGCGGCGCGGGGTCCTCCGGATCTGAGCGCTCTGTTTAAGCATTATTATGCCGAATTAATTTAAGGCCAGAGAGCCCGCCCGTCCGTGATCGTCATCCGTGGTCCTCAAAGGGGCGCTCCGGCCGTCAAGCCGGTGGAGCGTCCGCACGACTCGTTAGCGGCTCTACGTAAGATTTATATGCGGGATATGTTCCCTCGGCGCTTCGCAAATTTAATATATACAGAACGTAAAGCGCGCCCATGAAGAGCGTCGTCATCGCCGGCGGGGGCATCTCGGGCGTGTACCTCGCCCACAAGATAGTGAGGGCTCTAGACGACGTCAAGGTCTATCTCGTCGACCCCAAGCCCTATCACGAGTTCGTGATGGGCATACCCATGGCCTTCGCGGGCTTGGTCAAGTTCGACGATCTACGCATGTCGCTGGACTCCTTAAAGCGCGTGGAGCACGTAAGGGACGAGGTCGTCGACGTCAGGGAAAGCGGGCTGAAGCTGGCCAGCGGCGAGGTGATCAGAGGCGACTACAACGTGCTGGCTGTCGGCGCGTTCAAGATAGGCGACGATTTCTACTCGGTGGAGGGCGCCGAGGCCTTCTACAGAGCCGCCGAGGCGGCGTCCGCCGTGAGGTTCGTAATCGACGAGCTCTACCCGGTCATGGGGTTCGGCGAGATCGCGATGGCCGTGAAATCCCTCTGGCCCCAGAAGGAGGTGTCGATACATCTGGTCTACGTCCATCCCGACTACAAGTGGCTGTTCGAGGCCTTCAGCGCCCAGATGGCTAAACTGGGCATATCATTGAGCGAGGAGCCGCCGCCCACCGAAGACAAGGCGGAGATACACGTGGTGGTGCCCGAGCTCAACCCCCATCCGCTGACGAAAGGCCTCAAGGTCGGCCCGCTGTTCGAGACGCAGTACGACCGCACCTACCTCATAGGCGACACCTCCCTCATGAAGCTGGGGCTCCCGCCCTTGGGCTGGGGCGCCATATGGCAGGCGTCGGTGCTGGCCCAGGCCATAGTGAGCGACATAAAGGAGGGCGCGGCCGAGGTGGAGATAGACGAATGGACCTACATGAAGGACCCCGATAAGTTCAAGCAGTATCTAACCTACAGGATGACCAAAGGCGTGCCTCTAGTGCATCTACGCGGCCTCTACGACCTCTGGAGGACCAAGATCTTCGGAAGCCTTTAGCCTCCTCCCCGCCATCGCGACCAAGGCGAGCAGAGCCAGCGCCAGAGCCAACGCCAGGGCCCCCGCGGCCGTCATGAACAAGGCCCAGAGCGACGACGCGGCGGGAGGGGGCCGAGGCGCCGCGGCGGTGGTCGTTGCGGCGGGCGCCGCTGTGGTAGCCTTTGCGGCCGCCGTCCGCGGCTCTGCTGTCGCGCTCGCCGTGCTTGTCGCCGCGCTGGATGTGGACGTCGACGTGGCGGGCTGCGGCGTTACTCTGATCGTAGTCCCGACCGCGGCGGATAGGTTGAGATATACGGGCAATCTGGCGCCGGGCTCGACGGCCACGTCGGCCGTCGCGGTCATGTTGTGGTAGCGGGCGATGGCGGTGTACGTCTGCCCGCCCAACACCTCGGCCGCGACCGAGGGGCCGGTGGCGTTGACCAGCAACCGCCCGCCTCCGTAGAGAAGTATCGTGGCGTTCGGGATCGGCGAGCCCGTCGGCGTCTGCGCGTACAGGTAGAGGACCGCCGTGGGCACCCGCAGGACTTCAGAGCGGTTCTCGCCGGGCTCCAGCGACACGGTCGTGTCGTAGCTGAAGACGCCTCCGCTCAGATTCGCGACCACCGAGACGTCGTATCGGCCTGCCAGGAGCTCCCGCCGGACGGCGCCGACGCCGTGGACCTCCACGCCGTTTCCGCTGATCCGTATGGTGAAGTTGGCCGGCTTCCCCAGGGCTACGTCGTAGGCCTCCAGCTGCAGGAAGGCCGTGGGCACCTGCACCACCAGCGTCAAGTTCTGTCCCGGCTGCGGCGTCGTCCAATCGCCGTAGAGGACCCCGTAGGGCGTGACGGCGGCCGCTCTGTACTGAGCTCCGGTCGCCACGACCTCGGCCTCGGCGACGCCGCGGCCTGCGGCCAGCGTCGCGTTGCCGGGGCCCAGGATCTCCACGGTCCAGCTGTCGGCGTATTTCCCAGCCGCCATGTCCCAAGCCCTCGCGTAGAGGAGCGCCGTGGGGATCACTATCCGTATGGGGTTCACGCCGGGCACCGATATGGTCTGGTTAAACCAGGCGTTGAAGGCGTATATCTTCACCAGGTAGGTGCCGGGGGCTAGATCCAGGGTGGGGCTTCCGTAGCCTACGTAGACCAGCTCGCCGCCTTGCCAGACCATCACCATGGAGCCGTTCAACAGGCGGCCCGTGGAGCCGTCAACCACCTGGATCTGTACGGAGGCCGCAAGCGCCAACGCCGACAGCAACAGGAGCGGAAGCCAGGGGCGCATTCTGCGATCTGGGTCCGGATTTATCTAGGTTTCGCCTCAAGGCCTCACGGCGATCTTGAAGACGTCGCCCTGCGACTCCTCGAAGGCCCTCCGCCCCTCCTCCAGGGGATATACGGCGTCCAGCGCCGGCTTGACTTTGCCCGAGAGGAGGAGGGCCATCGCCTCCCTGAACTCCCTGAAGGTGCCGCAGCGGCTGCCCACTATCGCCACCTCTTTGACGACCGCCAGAGTGGAGTTGAAGGCGGCAGGCGAGCCCGGCGTGGACTTCAGATGCACCGCTCCGCGGGGCCTCGCGGCGGACACCGCAACGTCGAGGGCCCTGGGGTCGCCGGACGCCTCGAAGACCAGGTCGAAGCGGGATGCGGGCGCCTCGCCTATGTACGTCGCGTCGGCGAGCCCCTCGAGGGCTTTAAGCCTTCTGCTCTCACGCCTCGCGACCACGGCCACCTCCGAGGCGCCGAGAAGTCTCAACACCTGGACCGCGAGGAGGGCCATGTTGCCGACGCCTATCACGGCGACCCTTTCGCCGGGCCTCAGAGGGCGTATGGCGAACGCGTTCAGCACAGCCGCCAACGGCTCCACGAAGACGCCCAGCTCGGGCGGCCCGTCGAACGGATGGAGCGCGTAGTTGGGCGCCGTGAAGTACTCGGCCATCCCCCCGTCGAAGTCTATGCCCAGCGTCTTCTTGTAGGGGCAGTGCGTGTAGAGACCGGATCTGCAGTACTCGCAGGTCAGGTCGGCGAAGTTTATCTCCGACACAATCCTCAGCCCTTCCGGTTCCACCTATGGCCCCCCTCCTCCGTTCCTCGATTCCATTCGCGCCTCCCGCCGGCGCCCCGGCTCAGCGGACCTGTGCTGTGCGCAGCTCGTCGTCCGCCGTGGCGGAGCGGCTTGCGCAGTGGGGGTATCTCACGTAGCCGATCAGTCTCCAGAGATCCCACCTCGCGAGCTCCTCCGCATGCCTGCGTATCTCCGGCGTCATCAGAGCTAGGGCCCGACGGGCCTCCGGCTCGCCGCTCCTCGTGAGGCGGAGCGAATACGCCTTCCCCGTATGTTTGGCGCCGTCTATTTCCTCGCGTATTGCCGCATCCGGCTTCAGCGTCGTCGTAAGGTGACCCCCGCCTCCTTTCTGCCTCTTTTTTCTAGGTCAGACACGAGAGAGGGGTCGATTCCTCGGCGTCAGAGGGGCGGGTACACGCTGGGGCTGTACTCCTTGGGGTTTCTGCGGCACGTAATTGAACCGCCTCTCGGCGGATCCCCCGACGCCAACAGGGTGCGTCTGTGAAAAACCCGACAGGGGGCTAGCCCCTGTCAAGACTTTCGTACGCGCAACCTGTAGGCAATCAATTCAATTTACAACGCCGGAGCCCGCCCCTCCGTGAAGGCCGCGGAAACCGTCGGCGGAGTGCGGCTCACCCCAGACAGCCGCGTCGCCGCCGATCTAGTCATATCGGACGGCGGCGCCGAGGCGAAGTACAACGGCTTTGGCCTTCTCCAGCAACAACACGTCGGCGTCTGTGGTTGTGCTCAGCATTGCTATGAGATTTGTCCTTATCGATAGACGCCAAAGAAAAAATGAGAAAAAAGCGCCGGAGGCCCTGGAAGCACAACGGTTTTTGATATTCTGCCGTTCGTGCTTTGGAGCCGACGTCGTGTAGAACTCGCCGCGTCAAAAATGTATACAAATAATAAAGCCCTTGGGCATTTTATTCAGCCCGCGGCTTTAAAGAGGTCTCTCTCTGCACGCATTTCACGCGGCTTTCGGCGAGCCGCAGGTAGTACGGGAGCTCCATCTTCTGCACGTGCTGGACGACTTTGTTCACGTCGGCAGCCTTCTGTAGCTCTATGCCAAGCGTGGCGGCGATGGCCCGCATGTATCTGTCGTGCACCAGCCTAGACCTCACCTCACCCTGGGGGCCCAACGAGAGACAGAGCTGCTCTAGAAGCGACTTCACCTTCTCCGCGTCTGGACTCAGCCACTTTGCCCCCAAGGCGGATAGATCAATCAGCTCCGCCAGCGCTTCAGCGACTGCGTCGACTATGGAGGGCATGTGCATGCTCCCGGCCGCCATTCTGGCGGCGTATGCCAGAGAGGCGGCGTCCGTCTCAACCACGGCGACTAGCCTATCCTGCGGAACCGCCGTTCTGCATCTCCCCACCACGACGTACTTCACGCCGCACTTTTTCTTCACGTCGTCCTCCACAGCCCTCTTGAGACTGTTGGGGTCGCTACATATCTTGACGTCGACGGCTTGCCCGCCCGCTACTAGATCTGCCCTACACCTCCCCTCCGCCGCCACCTCCGCAGGAAGGCTGTACCTCTTCGCCAGCGCCTTCACAAGTGCCGCCGACAGCTCTCTCTCATCTCCGCTGGCGGGCTTGGGGCTTCTGAAATGCTGAGCGAAGTGGTTGGCGGCTCTAAACCCGTAGACCTCCGCCAGCTTTGCGTAGACCGCCGCGGCCGCCGCATCTCCCAAGGCCCCCTCCGCCCACTCTCTGATCTCTTTCACCTGGTCGCCTGTAGGGAGCAAGTCTTGCTCCGTCAGCTCCCCCCATTTGAACCGGGTGCCGCCCCTCCCTATCAGCATCAGCTCAACCCTCTTCTTCTGCTCCACGTCTAGATCTTGAAACATGAGGAGGACGCCGGCGTACTGCAACTCCTCCTCCAGCTCTCTTATCTTGTCCATGAGCTTGCCTAAGTCGGGCACAAGGTGGGCCTCGTCTATAATTAAAAACGTCTTCAGTCCAGCCACCTCAAGGACGAAGGACAGTTGCCTCAGCTCCGTCACCCCGGCGTCTTCAGGCCTCCTCCTCGCCCTCCGCGCCTTCACGAGGAAGTCGTAGAGGGCTTTGGAGAGCGACAAGAAGAGCTCCCGCTCGAAGTCTCTGGCCAACTTCTCGCCTCCGCAGAGGATTGCCGGCAAGACGTCCCGCCTCTCGTCGATCAGCCTCTCGTAAAGCCTCATGGCGAGGAAGGACTTCCCTACGCCTTGCCTAGCGGTGAGGATAAACAGCGTGGGGACGGCTTGCTCTAAGGCGCCTAGGACGGCTTGCTCGGCGAGGGTGGAGAAGCGGCGGCAGTCGGGCGGAAGAGCCTCCACCCCGCACCTTACAGACGTCTTGAAGCAGTCGGGGCGCATCCTCCTCAGCAGACGCAACACCATGGCGGCGTCACGACGCGCCAGAGCCCGTAGGAATGCGTAAAGCACTTAACGCATGTGTCGAGCGCGTATTCATCTATTTCGCCTATTTCGCCCACAGGCTCCCCCAGCGGCTTGCTCAGCCACAGCTCAACAAAGTATTTGTTGTTGTGCACTCTGTAGCCGTTGCGGGCGGCCTCCCGGAACACTGGATCGAGCGCGCTCGCCTTTCTGCATGCGTTTTCCATCCTGTGGAGGAGCGGCGCCATCTCTTCGCCGCGCACGCGGGTTGAGTAGGCCTCAGTCCTGCCGATCCTCCATCTTTTCCTCACCGAACCCTTTATCTCCGCCGTCGTGGTAAAGACAAACGTCGACCTGCCTACATACAGCACAACCTTTTTGAACCGCCTCTTTATATACACAACGACGGTAAACATATCGGGGAGTGGTCGCTTGTTTAAATTTATTTTTGTCATCTTTTTCGCACATATCATCTACATCGCGGGTCTCTGCCCGCAATAGCGTCTCTCGGCCCTGATTAAGGCCCTGACGGGGAGGGAGCCGTGGGTGCGCCGCATGAAGGACGACGCGATAATTGTAAAGTGCTTTAGGCGACACCTGGAAGCCCTCATGCGCCTCGCGGAGCCGGCGGAGGTCATAGGGAGGCTTGAGGAAACGGCCCTCTTTTTCCTCCTCCCTCCATTTTCCTTTCAATTACCTTACAGGGTGCACACACGAAAGGTTTGACGGGGGCTAGCCCCCTGTGGGGATTTTCGTACATGCAACCTGAAGGCGCACGGCCGAGGGCGGACGGGGCTTGAGGCGCGATCGTCTGCGGGGGACGGCGGCCGGCCCGGACTGCGTTCAGTTCTAGGCATGCCGGACGACCGGCACCGTAACGCGCTGGAGGACGGCGAATCAGATCAACAAAACGACTTTCTCGGGCCTATATTATGGGGAAGATCTCTATGGATGAACTTAGGCGCCGCCTTGAGCTGGCCTTGAGGCCTGCCGAGCCGCCGTCGCTTGACGGGGTTCTGGCGGCCGTGGAGAGGAACGGCAAGCTCCACGGCCCCGTGGACTGGGCCTTCCCGGCGTGGGTCGCCTACGTCGAGTACGCGACGCAGAGGATCGCCGAGACCTTCCAGCTCACAGAGGAGGAGAGAAGACAGCTCCTCCACTTCCGGGACACGGTGAAACGGTTGTTGTTGAAAGCGCAGAGGCAGACGAAGGCCAAGCTAACATCAATATACAACGCCATTATTGAGGGCACTTACAGAATAGAGGGCAACAGGCTGTACGCGCCGGACGGGGCGTGGATGTACATAGTAGCCGTACCGCGAATCGCAATCCACGGCGTCAGCGCTTCAGCGCATTTTCCCGACGTATTGAAACTTCTGCGCGAGCGGCTTGAGCTACTCCAGCTGGGTTGGCGAGCAAGCGATGAGGGCAACACGGACGGCCGCCCCTTCATGGGCACCACACAACCTTGGCAAATGTTCGCCTGGGCCAGTTTAAGATATGGGGCGCTCTATACATACATCGCCTCGGTCAACTTAACGCACGAGGGGGTGAGCGTATCGATACAAATCACGGCAAAGCGGTGGAGGCAGAGGTGGAGCAAGGCAGAGGCCATAGATCTGGTCGTGAACCACTTCAGGCGCGGAGAGTGGGCACCTCTGCTCGCTATGTGGCTAGGAGATGGGGAGGCAAACAGAAAGAAAGTTCTACAAGGCGAGTACCAGCTTGTTATTTCGGCTAAGGAGCCCTGGAGGTTAGGTTCGAATAAAAACATGAGAAAGGTCCTCGTCGCCTCCGGCAAAGAGGCATTCGAGAAGCTTAGGGAGTCGGCCGGCGCATACGGCGTGTTGCTGGACCTGCTGAGGGCTCACAAGTGGATCGAGATAAAGCTGGCTACCAACAATGACTTTAGGGCCGCCTACAAGCAGAAGAAGAGGAGCATAGACGTGCTCAGAGAGATGTATAAACACAATAACGGCGAAATACCTACAGAGCAGTTCCCGCATGCTGAGGACAGACCGAGGAGGGGCGCCGTGGTCGTAGCGGGCGTCGTGATGTCCTTGCATCTTGTCAGGGGCACGAGTGGCGCGCTTATGGCGGAGCACTACACCCGCGACGCCGGAAAGGCGCTCGCCATAGCCGGGAGGCTTGAGTCGGCGGGGCTTAGGCCTAATGTGATCCACCACGGCCCCTACTACGTTGTGTATATAGCCATGGCGGATCTCCTAAAGCTGGCAGAGAAGGATGAGGGCGTTAGGAAGGCCATAGCGCTTTATCTAGCCGAAAAGGCTAAGAACGGCACACCCAAGCAAAGGGAGATTGCCGTGAAGCTCCTGCAAAGACATCCTCTTTTTTATCCTCCGCTTCCTTGAAACTGACATCGCTATGCGTTAGTCAATATTGAATCAAAACACAGAGTTTAGCTCGATATATAATGTAGAACCAATGAACCGAGATGCGGAATCAGCCACATAATTTAGGGGCCCCTCCTCTACGACGCCCACCACCTCGTGGCCGGGCACCAACGGCCTTTTGAAGAGGGGGTAGGTCCCCCGATAGAAGGCCTTGTCCGTGCCGCATATGCCGGCCAGCTTGGTCCTCACGAGGCTCCAGCCGGCCGGCGGCTCCGGCTCCGGCAGATCTGCCACCTCGACCTCGCGCGGGCCTCTGAGAAAGAGCGCCTTCATGCGTAGAGGGACGTCTGGCCGGCGGCCCTTCTGAACGTCTCGGCGAAGGAGATTATGACGAGGAGGCCGGCGTTCCTAACCCTGTAGTACTCGTCGACGAATCTCTGCGCGTCGAGCCCCTCCGCGAGGACGGGCCGCGAGACCTGGACGGCGTCGGGGATCTCGGCGTCAGGCGGAAGGAAGGCGAAGTCCACCCCCATGGAGGCTATGGCCCTCTTGAGCTCCAGGAGGAATCTCCTCCTGTCCTGCTCCTTCATGGACGCCAGCGCGGATCTGTGGTCCGGATGGACCGCTATGCCCATGGCTATTACGTAGAACTCGGCGTCCTTGGGCCTCACAACGTCGACGACCGGCATGCCCGTCGGAGGCGCCGTGGATATATGGAAGGGCTCCGGGGCGTTCGGCGGAACCACCACGTTGAGGCCCAGCTTCTTGACCCAACGCTCTATATCCCTATCTAGGTCCATGAAGCGACAACGTCACCTATTTTTCCGTTCCGCGACGGCCGCTATGAGGGGATACCTACGTATTATCTTTACGTCGAACAGAGCGCCCAGGACGTCCCTCAGACATCTCTCCGAGCAGCTGTGGTCGCCCACCAGCGGAAGGCGGTCCTTGTCCACCTCGACCGCCACGAACCGCCCGCCGGGGCTTAAGGCCCTCGCAACCCCCTCGGCCGACTCCCTGTGGGGGCCCCAGTGGTGGAGCGTGAAGAGGGCCACCGCCCCGTCAAACGCGCCGGGCCGCACCGGCAGCGCCCAGCTGGCGCCGGCCACTAGATCCGCCGACGTCCTCCTACGCGCTCTGCGCAACATAGCCGGCGAGACGTCTACGCCGACCACCCTGTAGCCTCTCCGCTCCAACAAGCCGGCCAGCTTCCCTACGCCGGGACCCACCTCGAGGAGGCGGGACCCCCTATCTACGGCGGCCTCCACCAGCTTCGCTGTCGCCGAATAGGCCCAGTCGAACACGTGCAGCTTCACCAGGAGTTCGTAGAACGCGGCCCCCCTCTCGTCGAAACGTTCGAAGTAGAAATCCTCCATGCGTCGTATATGCCCTAAGTATTTTTGGGCGTCGGCAGTATCTTGAAGTCGTCGAACTCGCCGCGGTATTCCTCGCGCGTCACGTCGATGCTCTCCACGCGGGCGCCCGGCGGGCCGTAGCGGGCCCACTCAACCACCTTGTTCACGGCCTCCTCGTCGCCTTCAAGCACGGCCTCGACCGTCCTGCCGTCGGGGAGATTCCTGACCCAGCCGCGGACCCCGTAGTGTTTCGCCACGTCTCTCATGGACTGCCTGAAGAAGACCCCCTGCACCTTCCCCCTTATGAGCAGATGCAGCCTGACCCGAACCACGATAAAAACTCCCCTATAAAAAGAAAGCGCGCTCCGCCGACCGGCGACTCAATCCGCCGATGGGGCGCCCGTCGGTCTGGACGTAGGCCCAACCGCCCCTCGGCCGCTCCGCGGGAAATCTTTATAGGAAGTTGCGCCATGTCCTTAGTGCAGCCGCTGGACTGCGACGAGTACTACAGATGGATCAGGCAGGCTGAGTACACCCTTAGGTCCATAGATGCTGACATGAGCTCCGGCAACTACTCATGGGCGTGCTTCAAGGCCCAGCAGACGGCCGAGTTTTCCCTTAAGGCGTTGCTGAGGGCCATGGGCAAGCCCGCCTTCGGCCACAACTTGGTCGCTCTGTTCGGCGAGCTCGGAAGCCACTGCGGCGGCGCAGGTGACAGGCTGAGGTTCTGCGTCGGCTACCTCGATAAGATGTACACAACGCCTCGGTGCCCCGACGCCTTGGTCGAGGGGGCCCCCTTCGAGAGGTACACGAGGGAGGAGGCGGCTGAGGCCTCGGACTGCGCCGGACTGATCCTGGCGTGGATAAAGGGATGTTCGCCATGCCGCTAGACGAGGTCATCAAGGCGCGTCTGGCCGAGAGGGAGCGCGTCGTCGACGAGGTCCGCGCATACGCCCTCAGGTTGAGGGAGAGGTTGGGCAAACTGACGGCGATACTCTACGGGTCCTACGCGCGGGGCGACTTCAACCTATGGAGCGATGTGGACGTCGTGATGATCTCGGAGCACTTCAGGGGAAGGGACTTCGTGACTAGGTGCGTGGAGCTCGACGACGCGCCGCCGAGGCTCGAGCCGATATGCTGGACGCCCGAGGAGGCCGCCAAGGCGCTGCGCAAGCCCTGGTGGCGCGAGGCCCTCAGGCACAGAGTAGTCATCGTGGACGACTACGGCGTAGCCCAACTGCTGGACTCCGGCCCCCAGCCGGCTCCAGATACGGCCTAGCCCCCTCCCATCCGCTGCCGCCGCGATTCGGCGCGGGGCGGCCGCGCCGCCGAGCTGGGCCTCCCCGAGGCCGCGCAGACGCCGCCCCTCTATCGAGGGCCCTCGGGCTGAGCCCAGAGGCCGGCCCGATCGCGCGGCCGCCCGTCATAACATAAAAACCGGCCCTTGCTCAGCTCCGTGAGGGGCTACTACATGCATCCCGACATATACGGCGACGAGGTCGTGTTCGTGACCGAGGACGACCTCTGGAGATACTCGGGCAACTCCGCGGCGAGGCTGACCTCGGACTTCGGCGTGGTTTTAAGGCCCAGATACTCCCCCGACGGCCGCTACATAGCGTTCACGAGGCTACAACAGACGGACCAGGGCACCTTGGCCGAGGCCTACGTGATCCCGGCGGAGGGCGGAGAGCCCAGGAGGCTGACCTACTTCGGCTCTCCCTTCACGCGCGTCGCAGGTTGGACGCCGGACGGGAGGGTGTTGGTGTACAGCGACTTTAAGATGCCCTTCACCCAGTGGAGGGAGCTATACGCCGTCTCTCTCGACGGTAGGTACGAGAGGCTGGGCCTAGGCCCCGCGACGGCTCTGCTCTACGGCGACGGGTTCATCGTCTTGGGCAGAAACAACTACGACCTGCCCTACTGGAAGAGGTATAGAGGGGGGATGAGGGGAGTCCTCTGGATAAGCAGGGACGGCGGGAGGACGTTCGAGAAGCTCGTGGATCTCCCCGGCAACGTGACCTCCCCCATGGTGGTGGGGGGCCGCATATTCTTCGTGTCGGACCACGAGGGGGTCGGCAACATCTACTCCGTCGACCCCTCGGGCGGAGGCCTCAGGAGGCATACGGACTTCAGGGAGTTCCACGTGAGGAACGCAAGCTCGGACGGGCGCAGGGTCGTCTTCCAGGCGGGGGGCGACATATATGTGTTCGACCCGGCCAGCGGCTCGACGGCGCTCCTCGAGATAGACATCCCCCTCTCGCGGAAGCAGAGGGCGCCCAAGTTCGTGGAGCCGTTCAAGTACCTCGAGGACTTCTCCACATACTCCGGCGAAGCCGTCCTCCTGATCTCCAGGGGACAGGCCTTCTACATGCCGGCGTGGGAGGGGGCCGTGGTCCAGCTGGGCGAGAGGGGCGGCTCGGTTAGGTACAGGCGCGCGTCCGCCGACGGCAACAGGGTGGCCGTCGCGACGTACGACGGCGTGGTGGAGATCTACGGAAGGGACGGCGTTAGGCAGAGGCGGCTCGAGCTCGGCATAGGCTTGATAGAGGCCTTGGCGCTGAGCGGCGCGAGGCTGGCCGTGTCCAACCACAGGGGCGAGCTCTGGCTCGTGGACGTGGAGACGGGCGCCAAGAGCCTTGTGGATAGAAGCGACTACGGGCTCATACTCGAGCTCGCCTGGCATCCCTCGGGTCTCTGGCTGGCGTACTCCCGGCCGTCGGGCCCCTACACCCAGAACATAAGGCTTCTCGACGCGAGGTCCGGCAGAGTCTACGACGCAACACCTCCGACGAATTTCGACTACAGCCCCGCCTTCGACCCCGAGGGGAGGTATCTCTACTTCCTGTCGAGAAGGGCGTTCAACCCGGCCATGGACCCCGTCCAGTTCTACTACGTCTTCGCCAGGCATTCGCGGCCCTATCTGATCCCGCTGAGCAAAGACGACGTATCCCCCTTCATCGAGTACAGAAGGCGCGAGGGGCCTGTCCAGGATATAGACGTAGAGGGGATACAGACCAGGGCCGAGCCGTTCCCAGTCGACGAGGGGATCCACGCCGCCGTCGTGGGGCTGAGGGGCGGCAAGGTGGCGTGGCTTAGATACGAGGTGGAGGGCGCCTTGAAGTACTACCTCTGGTCCGCCCAGGAGAGGAGGGGCGTCGTCGAGATATACGACCTCGAGACCAAGACCAAGGACCAGCTCGCGGGCGGCGTCTCCGCCGTTAGGGCCTCGCAGGACGGGAGGTACCTCTTGGTGAAGGAGGAGGGGAGGCTGAGGCTGATCGACGTGGAGAGGAAGCCAGACCTCCAGTCGAGAGATCCGGGCAGGAAGAGCGGCGTGTTGGACCTAAGCCGCGTCAAGATCTACGTGGAGCCGGCCAAGGAGTGGAGGCAGATGTTCAGAGAGGCTTGGCTCTTGATGCGGGAGAACTTCTGGAGGGCCGACATGAGCGGGGTCGACTGGGACGCCGTCTATGGGAGGTACGAGCGGCTTCTGGACAGGATCGGCACCCGCTACGAGCTGAGCGACTTGATCAACGAGATGCAGGGCGAGCTCGGCAACAGCCACGCCTACGAGATAGTGCCCGACTTCGAGGTAGACAAGCCGTATCCGGTGGGCGGCCTCGGCGCGGAGTTCCGCTGGGACGGCAAGTGCTGGCGCGTCGAGAGGATATTCGTCGGAGATCCGGCCAACGAGGGCGAGCGCAGCCCGCTGGCGGCGCCCGGAGTTGACGTCAAGGAGGGCGACTGTCTGCTGTCGATAGGGGGCGTCGAGCTGGGGCCGGAGACCCCGCCGGAGGCCGCCTTGCTGAACAGAGCCGGCGATCCGGTGTGGATAGAGGCGGGTAGAGGCGGGGAGGCCAGGCGCTTCTTGGTCAAGACGCTGAGGGACGAGAGGCACTTGATATATAGGGCTTGGGTCGAGCGGAACCGGCGCTACGTCCACGAGAGGACGGGCGGGAGGGTCGGCTACGTGCACATACCCGACATGGGTCCCTACGGCTATTCGGAGTTCTTCAAGTCGCTCATAGCGGAGGGCTACAGAGAGGCGTTCGTGGTGGACGTCAGGTTCAACAGAGGCGGACATACTTCGGGCATGTTGATACAACGCCTAGCCGCCAGGGTCTTCGGGGCGTTTCTAACCAGATATTTCAAGCCCATTCCGTATCCCGAGCTGGTGATGCCCAGAGCCCTCGTCCTCATAGCCAACGAATACGCCGGCTCCGACGGCGATATATTCACCTACGACTTCAAGTCGCTGGGGCTGGGGCCCGTCGTCGGGACTAGGACCTGGGGCGGCACCGTGGGGATAGACACCAGGTATAAACTGGCCGACGGCACCATAATTACGCAGCCCAAATACGCATTCTGGGCCGAGGGCGTAGGGACGGGGATAGAGGGATACGGCGTGGAGCCCGACATATATGTGGAGATAGCCCCCCACCACTACAGAGAGGGCGTTGACCCGCAACTGGAGAGGGCGGTGGAGGAGGCCCTCAGGCGGCTGGGCGGCTCGCTCCACCTTGAATCGATCAACACCTAAATTTAAAATCCGAATAGTACGTAAGACCATGGTAGTGGTCGCCTTGGAGCGCGTGGACAAGATATTTCCGCCGAACGTCGTAGCCCTTAAGGACGTCAACCTCAAGATAAACGACGGCGAGTTCTTCGTAGTATTGGGCCCCTCCGGCCACGGGAAGACGACCTTCCTGAGGGTGCTCGCCGGCTTGGAGGTGCCGACGAGGGGCAGGATTCTCTTCGACGACGACGTGATAGTGGACACCGAGAGGAAGATATTCGTGGAGCCGCCCAAGAGAAACGTCGGCATGGTGTTCCAGAACTGGGCCCTCTACCCCCACATGAAGGTCTTCGACAACATCGCGTTTCCCCTAAAGATAAAGAAAATGCCCAAGAGGGAGATAGAGGCCAGGGTGAAGGAGGTCGCCGAGATATTGGGCATAGGGGAGCTCTTGGACCGCTACCCCCGCCAGCTCTCGGGCGGCCAGCAGCAGAGGGTGGCCATAGCGCGCGCCCTCGTCAAACGCCCGCGTCTCCTGCTCCTGGACGAGCCCTTCTCGAACCTGGACGCCAGAATACGCATAAGCGCCAGGGCCTTCGTGAAGAGGCTACAGAGGGAGTTGAAGATAACCACCATATTGGTGACCCACGACCAGCAAGACGCCTATTCGGTCGCCGATAGGCTCGCGGTCTTGAGGCGGGGCGTGATACAGCAGGTGGGCAACGTTGAGGACCTTCTGGACAGGCCCGCAAACCTCTTCGTGGCGACCTTCCTCGGCGATCCGCCCATGAACGTCTTCGAGGCCAAGCTCGTGAAGGAGGCCGGCGGCTATCTGGCCGACGCCGGCCCGTTGAAGATACCTCTGCCGAGCTCCCCCGCATTGGCCGAGAACGTGGGGAAGAAGGTGTACGTGGGTATTAGACCCGCCGACATGTACGTGGCCGAGGCCCCGCAGAGCGAAGACGACGTCGCGATACCCAAGGGCAGAGTGAAGATAGTGGAGGTGACGGGTTTCGTCACGACGGCCTTGATCGAGTGGGGCGGTCTGGAGGCCAGGGTCGAGGTGGTGGGCAGGCCTCCGCCCGAGGGGGCCGAGACCGCGGTGTACGTGAGGCCCCAGAAGATCAAGGTATTCGGCGAGGACGAGAGGGCCGTATTGTGAGCTACGAGGTACTGGCCTCCGCGCCGGGCCGTCTCGACTTTCTGAACACGCACCAAGACTACAAGGGACTGCCGGTCGTGTCCGTAGCGGTCAACCTACGGACGCGCGTCAAGGCCCGGCGCCTGCGCGGGACGTGTAGGGCCAGGTCCCTCAACACGGGCGAGCCCGCGGAGTTTAGGCCGGGCGAGCCGCCGGCGGGGAGGGGCTTTGCGGACTACGTGAAGGCCGCTGTCGCCTCGCTGCGTAGCTCCGGCGTCGATGTAGGCGGATGCGAGCTGGAGGTTGTCAGCGAGGTCCCCATAGCCTCCGGCATGGCCTCAAGCGCCGCGCTCCTCGTGGCGACCGTCGGCGCCCTATCGGCCCTATGGGGAGGGCCCACGGATCCCGCCTTCGTGGCCGAGGCGGCCTATCGCGCGGAGAGGGAGGTGATGGGCATACCGTGCGGCAGGCTGGACCAGTACGGATCCGCCTTCGGAAGGATCTCCCTAATCAACACGAGGCCTCCCTACGACGTGGAGCGGCTTGAGCTAGGCGAGGGCGTCTTCGTGGCGCTGGACAGCGGGGTGCGCCACTCGACGGCCGAGGTGCATCCCCAGAGGCAGAGGGAGCTCGACGAGGGGCTGAGGGCGCTGCTCGCCGTGGCGCCGCCCGGCATAAGGGAGAAGCTGTCGGAGCGACATTGGGAAGTCAAATGGGAGGAGTTGGACGAAGATGAGCTAAAGCCATATCTCGGGAGGATCCCGCGCGTGTACGCCAACCGCATCCTCTTCACGATCAGGATGCACAGATCGACCATGGTCGCCCTGGATATATTGAGGGGCAGGAGGGCCGAGGCGCCGTATCTGCCGCCGCTGGACGGCGAGGACTGGAGGGCGAGGGGGGTGGGGGCCGTCATGACGTATCAACACGGCCTTCTGCGCGATCTGTACGATGTCAGCATTCCTCAGCTGGACAGATTGGTCGAGGGCGCCTTGGCCAGAGGCGCGTACGGCGCCAAGCTGTCGGGCGCAGGCCTAGGCGGCATCGTCATGGCTCTGGCGCCCGAGTCGGCGGCAGACGCCGTGAGGGGAATCGGCGAGGCTCGGAGCTGGGTCTTGAAGGTCGACGACGGCCTCCGCGTGGAGTATCTATGAGCGAGATAAGGCGGGATCCCACCACCGGCGACTGGATAGTGGTCGCGCCGAGGAGGCTGGAGCGGCCTTGGCAACCCGAGTCCTTCTGCCCGTTCGACCCAGGCGCGCCCGAGACAGGCCATGGGTGGGACGTCTTGATCCTGCCCAACAGATATCCCGTCGTCTCCGCCGACGCGCCGCCGCCCCGGCCCGACGGATTCTACGAGACGGCGAGGGCCTACGGCAGGGCCTTGGTCGTCGTCGAGACGCCGAGCCACGACCTGGACGACCTCAGCGATCTGCCCGTGGAGCAGATAGAGAAGGTCCTGCGGATGGTGAGGGACGAGGCCGCCAGGGCCGCGTCCGATCCCGGCGTCCTGTACCTGCTCTACTTCAGGAACAAGGGGAGGGAGATAGGCGTGTCGCTCACCCATCCGCACAGCCAGATATACGAGCTGCCCGTAGTGCCGGAGCGCATAGCGAGAGAGCTCGAGAGGGCTGAGGAGTACTGGCGTACCCGCGGGCGTTGTCTCCACTGCGACGTGGTGGCCAGGGAGTCCCCCTCAGGTAGGGCCTTGCTGAGGGGAACCCGCTGGACCGCCTTCGTACCGTACTACGCCAGATGGCCGCATGAAGTCCACGTCTATCCCCTACGCCACGTCCAGCTGTTGACTCAGTTGGACGACGAGGAGCTCGCCGAGCTCGCCCGCGTCCTCAAGGCGGTCCTCTGCGCCTTGAAGAGGGCGGTGGGGAGGCCGATGCCCTACATGATGGTCCTGCACCAGGCCCCTCTGAGGGGCGACCATCGGTACTACCACCTGCACTTCGAGATCTACGGCATGTATAGACCGGACGGGAGGCTGAAATATGCCGCCAGCGCCGAAACGGGGGCGGGGATATACACTCTGGACACCACGCCGGAGGACACCGCCGAGAGGCTCAGGAAGGCGCTCGCCTCCTGCCGGAGAGATGCTTCTTGATCGGGGACAGCCGCCTCGAGAGCACTCCTCGCCGTCACCGCCTCGTGCCGCCCCTGGGCCACACGCCGAGAGAAGTAGATCTTTATAATTTTGTTTAATTTTCTCAAGTCCATGTATGGGAAAATAGTATATTGAGGTACAAAGCGCCGGGGCGTCAGCCTCGTACTGATGGCCATAGCGGGCATAGACTCCTCGCCATGAAGACCTCCAACAAGGACCCAGACATAGTAGTCTTTTTCCCACCACTTCAAAATGTATAAGAACCGATTAGTCTCTGAAAATATTTCTATATTCGCCGGTTGTCCCAACTTCCGTCTGTATACAGAACGATCCTATGGGGTCTAAACTAGGCTAGCGTCGACAACAATCTTAATAAGTCATTTTGGTTATAAACCCTATGCGCACAAGTCTAGTTGTAGGCATTGTGGTGGTAGTAATAATTGTAGCCATAATAGCCGCCCTCCTGGCGAGGCCACCAGCCCCCGCCCCGCCGGCGACCACGGTGACCACATCCCTCACCACGACCTCGGTGGTGACCGTAAGCGGCCAACCCACGACGGTGACGGTCACAGTCACCCAGCCGGCGACTGCCACCACCGCTACGACTACCGCCCCTGCTACGATAACTTTCTATACCTGGTGGGCTGGCTTGGAGAGGTTCGCCATAGACGCGGTCATAGGCAACTTCACCAAACTCTACGGCATAAACGTCGAGAAGACTGCTGTGCCGGGCGGGGCCGGCGTCAACGCGAAGATAGCGATACTCACATTGATACAGGCGGGCAAGCCGCCGGCCGCTTTCCAAGTGCACTGCGGCCCCGAGATGATAAGCTACATATACGCCGCCCCCAACGGCGCCAATAGCTTCGTCAACATGACCTCCTACGCCCAACAGATAGGGCTGATACAGCAGGGCCCCGGCGTCGCCTGGTCCTGCTCCCTCAACGGGGCCATGTACTCCCTTCCCGTGGATGTCCATAGGGCCAACTTGATAATGTACAACAAACATCTACTCGACAAAATCGGCGCATCCGTGCCTACGACGGTCCAGGACCTCATAGCGGTGTGTCAGAAGGCGGCCGCCGCCGGCATACCTTGCCTAGTCTTGGGCGGCGCCGACCAGTTCACTCTGTTGCAGACATGGGAGAACGTATTCCTCGCCGTGGCAGGCCCCTACAAGTTCATGCAATTCCTATACGGCACGCTGCCGCCGAACGACCCCTCCATAGTCCAAGCCACCCAGCTCTACCTCAACCTGACCAAGTACCTCTCGCCTGACTGGGCCGGCGTCGACTGGACGGGCGCCGTCGCCGACGTGGTGCAGGGCAAGGCCATCGCCCATGTCGACGGCGACTGGGCGGTCGGCTTGATACACAACGTGTATCCTAACGTCACCATGTGTCCGGTCGACAACATAACGCCCAACTGCGACATAGTGTTCGCCCCGTTCCCCGGCACGCAGGGCGTCTATAGCCTCGTCATAGACTCGGTGGCCGTGCCCGTAGGGCCCGAGGCTCAGTACGGCATAAAGTTCGCCACGTTCTTCGCCGGGCCTAGAGGACAGGCCATATTCAACCCAATAAAGGGCTCCATAGCCACCTACAAGAACATCAGCGCGTCTATCTACCCGACCACTGTGCAACGGTGGGAGGCCCAGCAGTACCGCGACGCGAGGTTCTACGTCTTCTCGTTGACCCACGGCGGCTTGTTCTCCGACGTATGGCAGAACCTACTGCAGCAGGCGGTCGTGTTGACGCAGACAGGGAGGGCCGATCTATGGTACTCGACCGTGGCGAGGGCGCTCTCCACCGAGAGGCAGGAGTGGAGCGGCTGGTACATGGGCTTCCCCAACAACAAGTTCTGGGGCAACGCCACCTCCTAGCATGAAAACACATCTTTTTTTCTTGATCCCAGCTCTCTTCTTCGCGGGCGTCCTTTACTATTTCATGCTCTGGAATGTCTATATCTCCATGACCAACTACTCCATACTGCATATTAGTTCCCAGCTCGTGGGCCTGGAGACCTTCGCCTCGCTGTTCTCGGACCCAGACTTCGTGTCGGCGTTGGCGAGGACTCTGTTGTGGGTGGTCGTGCTGGTCGCGGCCGGGAACCTCATCGCGATATTGGTGGCGTCGGCCATATACAACATCGAGAGCCTGCGGGCCAGAAACGCGGCCACGGCCTTCTTCATATACCCCCTCGCGGTCTCGCTCGCGGCGTCCGGCATAATCTGGCGTTGGCTCTTCGACCCCCATAGGGGTATAGACGCGGCGCTGGGGGCCAAGATACTCTGGCTACAGGGCGACAACGCGTTTTGGAGCACGGCGCTGGTCTCCGTCTGGGCGTACGCCGGATTGGGCGTCCTCTTCTACCTCGCCATGTTCTACAACGTGGATAGGTCCCAGATAGAGAGCGCCTATATAGACGGGGCCGGCACCCTCTCCGTGATGCTGCGGGTTGTGCTGCCCCAGTCGAGACAAGCTCTGATAATAGCCACCGTGTTCTACACGCTCTTCGCCCTGCAGATGTTCGACCTGCCCTACACAATGCTCTTCCTCAACCCCTTCGTGTCCACCCTAGTGATATATACCTTCTTCAAGTTCACGACGCTGTATTTCGCCACGGCCAGCGCCACGGCCGTCGTGATCCTGGCCCTATCGGCGGCCATAGTCATACCGTATTCCATGTTCGGCTTCAGGAAGTGGCTGAGGATATGAAGGCCCGCGTGGTCGCCTCATACCTAATCATAATAGCCATGGGGGCCGTCTGGGCGATTCCGCTCTACGCCATGGTGGTCGGCTCCCTCAAGAACCTGTCCGAGGTGATGACGTCCTCAGTCCTGTCCCCGCCCACCGCCATCGACCCCAGCAGCCTAGCATCGGCGGCGAGCCGCCTGGCCGTGCCCCTGTTGAACACCGCGATTGTGGTGATCCCGGTGGCGTTGGCGGCGGCGTTCGTAGGGGCCATGGGGGCCTACGCGTTGATGCGGCTTGCGGGGTCCATCCGCGATGGGCTGATCACCGGGATCGCCGTGGCGACCTATCTGCCCTACCAAGTGGCCTTGGTCCCCCTCGTCGACTTCATGAAGACATTAGGCCTATACAACACGTTGCCGGGCCTAGCCCTGGCGTTCTCGATCTTCTACATCCCATTCGCCACATTGATGATGTTTATCTTCATGACGGCCCTCCCCAGACAGGTGGTGGAGGCCGCCGAGATAGACGGCGCCTCGGACTTCACGCTATTCAGAAGCGTGGTTCTGCCCCTTATGGGCCCCGGCTACGTCTCCACAGCCATATTCCTGACGATACAGGGCTGGAACAACCTGTTCATACCTCTGGTGCTCACCAGAGGCTACGGGAAACACGTCATGTTGACCCTCTTCAGCTTCACGGGCCAGACGGGCAACGTCTACAACCAGATGTACGCCGCGGCGCTTATAGCGTCGCTACCGCCCCTCCTCGTCTTCGTGGCGTTGGGCCGCTACTTCATAAGAGGCTTGTTGGCGCTCGGCACAGGCGGCAAGGCCTAGAAGGCGGACCGCTGAATTTATTATCCGCCGACGCATATGGACGTGAGCAACGCATGTGGGCGCGCGTTTTTCGACCCGAGGCTTTAAGGAGAGGTGGGCCTAGCTGTTCGATAGATCCGCCGAGCTGGAGGCGGTAGGCCGCTACGTAAGGGGATATCGCCGTTAATTCCGTGCCTCGGCGTGAGGAGAGTTGGGAAGACCTCCGTGTTGAGGAAGTCAGATCTGATGAAGAGGAGCAATCGCAAGGCCCAGCGGTTCTCTGCCGCTGGCGTCAATGCCTTAAACAGCCGGATCGGAGCGTCCGTGAGGCCGGGTCGCCTGGACATCGCGGGCCGCATCGCGCTGTCCGGCCCGCGTCGTAGAGTCGGGATCGGCGAGCCTACGTCCGACGCTTCGGCGCAGACGGATCGGCGTTATGCATCCCGGCCTCGTCTAGACGCCGAGGGGCGCGCCGCCTCTGCCGCAGGTCGGCCGCGCCTGGCCGGGCTCGGGCCCTTTATGGAGGCCCTCCAGGCCGATGCCCCTGGCGCCGATGGCAACGGCGTGTCGGAGGCAGGAGGCGCGACGTGCATCAAGCTGCTGACCCACCCCGCCAGTCTGCCGGCGTCCATACTGCCGATCTCGGCCATCGTCGGTCTGATGATCTCCGCGCTGTCTATCCCGGCCGGCTTCGCCGCGGTCGCGGCAGCCGCGGCGGCCAGCGCCCTGCTCTACGACAGAGACAGGAGGCGGTTGACGGCGTTGCTCGACTCGGTTGGATGCGACGGGGTGCTGAGGAGGCCTCTCCTCGCCGCGCCTGGCTACGTGTACTCCTACTTCGACTTGGCTGGGGAATACAGCAGACAAGACTACCGATTCGAGCCTAGCGGCGACGCGCGGATGTTCGAGGCGTTCGACTGGGGCCACGCCTCGGGGTATCTCGCCGCCGCGGGGCACGACTGGCTCCTCCTCTGGCTTCCGGCCTACGAGATACGGGACGGCTGTTGCCCGGGCTACCACATCGCCGCCGTAACGCCCAGCCTGGTCCGCGACAGAGGGCCGGCGGAGCTCAGCCTCCATACGGAGGAGGGAGACTACGCCAAGGCGGAGGTGCGGGTGGGAGGCGGCGCGGTCGAGGCCGCGCTCGAGTTCCGGCCCGTGAGGGCCAGGTCGGCCCGCGTGGAGATGGCCGCCGATCTGGGCCCGAAGAAGCTCAAGATCAGATTGGCCGAGAGCAGAGGCGAACCGTCCACAGGGGCCGTCCCCGTGGCCGGCAGACCCGGCGTCTACGTGCTCAGGGGCGCCGTCAGTCCCTCGGCGGCTAGAAAGATAGGCATAGAGCAGGGCCAGATATGGGGCCTGGGCCTCGGCAACTACAAGGCGAGGCTCGTCATAGACAGGCCCTGGAGGCGCGGCGCGGTGGCCGAGGCGCCGCTCTAGCCGAGCCGCCGACGGCGCCGGCCACCGACGCAGACGGCCGCCGTCTTTGACGGCGACCAGCCAACGCGTCGCAGACGTCCCTCGGCCCCTTCAAGGACCTCCCTATGGAGCGGCTCGGTACGGACAGACGGCTATAGTCGATCGAAGGAATCACGTATGTCGCCATATCCCCCTCGGCTATGCGTTCAGCCGAGCCCCGGAGTACGGCGGCGCGCGTTGGCGGATGGCGCAGGGGTCCATCGACGTGACCGCTCAGCTGGCGGGGGGCGTCCGTCAGATGGCCTCCGCGTCCACGACGCGGCGGGCGAGCCTAGCGCCGTCCGGCGGCTTTCCTCTTGGCCTCCTCCTCGAGCTGCGCCACGACCTCTTCGACTTTCCTCATGGCGTACTCCACTTCGTCTGGCTGGTAGACGCCTTGGTAGAAGGCCTCCTCGTGTAGGGTCTTCATGAGGTCGCTGTAGAGGGCCCTCAGGTCCTCCCTGCCGATCTTCCTCAAGATCTTCCTCCTCTCGCCGTGGCTGACCGGCTCGACGCCCTCGACGACGCCTATGTAGGCGTTGACCGCCACCACGAGGGCTAGGAAGGCCTTATCGGCGGCGTTTCTGTACAGAAAGACGTCGTTGAGCCTCAAGGCCTTTCCGAGCTCCTCCTCGGCGTATTTGAGGATCTCCCTGGCGAGGCCGAAGCCCATGGCCTCCATGTCATTTCATCCGCGTATAAAAATGCGGGACGCGCCGCGGCGAGGCGGGCGGGGGCATACGCTCTAGACGCCGCGCCGAAGGACGCCGCCGAGAGGCTCAGGAAGGCGCTCGCCTCCTGCCGGAGAGATACTTCTTGATTAGCTCCTCCACTTCGCCCAAGCCGTCCCTCACCTCCACGGCCCTGCCGCGGTCCACCACGGCGGCGGTGGGGACGCCGGTCACCACTGCGTCTATGGAGAGGGCGTACTCGTGGGCGAGCTCGTAGGCCAGCTCCGGGTCGTCTGCGAGGCGCCCGACCTTCTCCCTCACGCAGCTTCTCAACTCGCCGAATCTGCCTCCGGCGTACTCCAGCTGCTCCTCTATGGCCTTGGGCTCGTTTCGGACCGAGGCTGTTATCTTGAACAGCTCCAGGATGTATTTAACCCGCTGGACGGGGTCGTCCACGCAGAACGCGGAGAGGTTCGCCAGATAGGACCCCTCGGCGGTCCTCGGAGAGCCGGCGTCCTTCCAGATGGCGTAGTGGACCGGCAGATACACCAGCTCGAAGTAGGCCCCGGAGGACATGAGGTCGCCCCAGACATCCAGAGCGGCCCTGGCGCAGAACGGGCAGTTCACATCGTAGAACTCCACCAGGTAGGGATTCTCCTTCTCGCCCACGCGGGTGACTAGAGCCTCCATGTGTCGGGAGATGGAGGCGCTATTTGAGCCTTTCCCTACGCAAGTTTTATATCCTCTAGGGTCTACTAACATTGAATGCGGAGAGTTGTCGTAGTGGGCGGAGGGATAGCCGGGATCTACTTCGCGTATAGGCTCCTCCAGGCGACTGAGGCCGAGGTGCTGCTCGTGGAGCCCAAGCCCGTGCACGAATTCGTCATAGGCATACCTATGGCGTACGGCGGCCTGGTGGACTTCAAGGACTTGATATTTCCCTTGACGCAGATGAGGAGGGTTAAACACGTCTGGGACCACGCGGTGGCTCTGGACGGGAGGTGCGTCAGGCTGTCCAGCTCGCAGTCGGTGTGCGGCGACTACATGGTGCTGGCTCCCGGCTCCTACAAGCTGGGGACGGCTGAGTACTGGAGCGTCGAGGGCTCCGAGAAGCTGTACGGGCTCATGAAGAGGGCCAAGGCGGTGCGGTTCGTGGTGAGCGAGTTCACGCCGGTGATGGGGTTCCAGGAGATAGCCTACGCCGTAAAGACCAGATTCCCCGACAAGGAGGTGTCGATCCACCTGGTCTACGTCTCCGACGACTATCAATTCCTGCTGGAGCCCTGGAAGGCCAAGGCCAAGGAGGCGGGCGTCGAGGTGACCGGCGACCCGCCGCCCCATAAGGCCGTCGACGAGCTGCACATCTCCGTGCCGGCGGTCAGGCCCCACCCCCTCGCCGCAGGCCTCGACTTAAGGCCTGAGACCTTGGAGACGCAGTACGACCGCGTGTACCTAATAGGCGACTCGGCCCTGCTGAAGCTGGGCCTTCCGCCCATCGGCTGGGGATCCCTCTGGCAGGCCTCGATCGTGGCGCAGGCCATAGCGTCGGAGATCAGCAGGGGGTATATCGACATATCTCCCGACGAGTGGAGCTCCCAGACCGACGCCGACTCCTTCAAGAGGTGGCTGACCTACAGGATGGTCACCGGCACGCCGCTCGTGCACCTCAAGGGCCTCTACCAGATCTGGGCCCGCAACGTCGTATCCTCGTTGTGAGCAAAGAATTTAAGGTGGGCCGCAACCGGCGTCGTGCTGGTCGAGGCGAGGCTGGCCTGGGGCTCCTTGAGGGAGAGGAAGGGCAGAACCATCGGCGCGATCGTCGGCGTGTTCATAGCCTTCGTGGCGCTCACCGAAGCCCTGGCCCTGGGCAACGCCTTCAGATCCTCCGCGTTGAACCTCTTCGAGGGGCTGGGCGTCAACAACGTGTTCGTCCTGGGGAGCTTCACCGACGCCGACGTCGCGCTGGTGAAGACCTACGTGGCCCCGTACGCCACCGCCGTGGTGCCCATCTCATCAGCGATAGCGTCGGTCAGGCTCCCCAACGGCGTCGTCGAAGGGGTCACGCTCTACGGCATACCGAGCGACGGCATAGGGGTCATCGTGCCGGAGTCGGCCGTGTACGACGGGTCCAACAACGTCGGAGGCGGCTTGGCCCTAGTCGGCTATTTCGTCGCCTTCGATAGAAACACCGGAGCCCAGCTGCTCAACGTGGGAGACCCGTTGCCGTTAAACTACCGCGGGAGATCCTACACCTTGGCGATATCCGGCATACTGTCCGCCCAGCATCCAGGCCCCATCGACACGACCACCTCCGTGATCCTAGACGAGTCCCAGTTCCGGGCCATCGCGGGAGATTCGACATACATATTGATAGTCGTGTCGCTGAAGAGCACCCAATACCTCGACGAGGTGCAGAATCTGCTCAAGGCGGTGTACCCCAACGCCGAGGTACTCAACCTCCAGTCCCTAGTTCAGACGGTCAACCAGTTCTTCACAGGGCTGGAGCTGTTCCTGGGCATAGTGTCGGGCGTCTCTACCGTCATAACGGCGCTTTGGCTCTACGACACGATGACGATATCGGTGCTGCAGAGAACCAAGGAGTTCGGCATACTGAGGGCCGTGGGCTTCAAGAGAAGGCAGATAACCGCCATGATGCTCTACGAGGCCCTAATAATAGCGGCTATAGGCATAGCGGCGGGCGTCGTGGCGCTGATACTGCTGAGCTTCATCCCGATAAGCTTCTTCCCGCAGACGGCCGCCTTCTCTCGAGCGAGCCCCTCTCTGAGCGTGCCCTGGAATATAGGGCTGGCGACCGCCGCGCTCGTCGTCGCCGTCAACATGCTGGGCGCTCTGGCGCCCGCCATCAGGGCCGGACGGCTCAACATAGTCGATGCGCTGAGGTACGAGTGACGGCGTCCCGTCCGTCGCCGTTGAGACGCCGGCAGTACGATCAGGAAGCTTTGGCCCCATATCTCTGAAACAGACGCTGCGGAGCGCATCCCCGCGGCGCCAACTACCACTATACGCCACGTGCGACTGCGCCTGCTGTCAGTGCTGAAAACCAGGTCCCCCCTATGCGGCTGTGGGGCTCAGGCCCGATGCGCACTCCCCCGGAGGGAGTAAGCGTTTTTTACACCGGCCGAGTCGATGAGCCATGACTAGGATCGATACAGCCAAGTGGAGAGGTGCGTTGATCAGGTCCGCCATAGTAGTGCTGGTGTTTGCACTACTGCTTGAAATCACATTCATGTATATTAACATTAAAGCAAATAACCTAAGCCAGCCTGGGTCCGCCTACGTGCAGCTTAATAAGAGCGATGCATATGCGTTGGTCATCGAGTCTATACCTAACGTTAAGTACAGGGTAGATGTGACGCTCCAGGTTATCAGAGGCTCAGCGCTGGTTATCCTAAATAACGGCAGTAAGGTCCTGATCGCGGCGAGTTTTATACCTCCGCCCCCCATCGAGTTAACCCTAACTAGGGGTTTAAGGTACATCGGCCTCTTCCCGCGGTGTTTTGGGTCCTATACGTGGCTCAACGTCAACGGAAGCTTGTTCAACCCAGGCTCCTTCCCCGTTTCAATACCGGGCAATTCAACGTTTAAGGCCGTCGCGGTGCCCTTCGCAACATCCATAGACAGGCCAGTTAATGCGACCCTGGTCGACCTAGGCTCGCTCTCAACTTCAGCGCTGAGTAATGCTACACATACGCTAAATGTGCTTAAC
>Ga0080005_129013_pt1 | contig 37612 bp, 39 predicted proteins | sample JossMetagenome_2_FD_69208 | JGI IMG/M metagenome (GOLD analysis project Ga0080005, IMG submission 69208) | Hot spring sediment microbial communities from Joseph's Coat, Yellowstone National Park, USA - JC3_ASED (SPADES assembly) (version 2) | ecosystem: Environmental > Aquatic > Thermal springs >...
GAGAGGAAAGGATCGTCATAGTTGACCATTTAGGTGATAATCCGCAAAAATGGAAAAACCTCCTTGGTGTAAAGTTTTTAGACTATCTTGACAGGGATGACTTTCTTTCTGCTATTCAAAAGGGACAATTTTCCGAGGTAAAAGCTATAGTCCATCTTGGTGCTTGCTCTGACACTACGGTCAAAGATTTAAACTACCTTTATCGAGTAAACTTTCTCTACACTAAGGAGCTTGCCTTATTTTCCCTTGAGCATGGCATAAGGTTTATCTATGCCTCATCTGCTGCAACCTATGGAGACGGCTCGCTTGGTTTCTCAGATGACCATGAGCTCATACCTCTGCTTAAGCCCTTAAACCCTTATGGTTTTTCCAAGCAACTCTTTGACCTTTGGGCTTATTCTAATGGATACCTCGACAAGATAGTAGGGCTTAAGTATTTTAACGTCTTTGGCGAATATGAATTTCACAAAGGTGAAATGAGAAGTGTAGCCTTAAAAGCTTATGAACAGATTAAACAAACTGGAAGGGTAAAACTTTTCAAATCCTATCATCCTGACTATCCAGACGGAGGACAGCTAAGAGATTTTATTTATGTGAAGGATGCAGTTTCAGCAACGCTGTTTTTCCTTGACCATCCGGAAATTAACGGACTTTTTAATGTAGGAACTGGCAAAGCAAGGTCTTTCAGGGATTTAGTGCTTGCCATCTTTTCAGCCTTAGGGCTACCTCCCCAGATCGAATTCATAGACATGCCTGAAAAGCTTAAAAACCAATACCAATATTTTACGCAAGCAGACATTAGTAAACTTCGGAAGGCAGGCTATGATAAACCCATGACAGAGCTTGAAACAGCCATAAAAAGCTATGTCGATTTTCTGGAAAAAAATTACTCCTTTTATGCTTAAAATTTTCTACAGAACTTTTACCTTTCGAACGGGTTTCAGTAAAAAATGTTAACAATTAGCTAATACTTTACCCTTCCATGAAAGAAATTTCCGAGATATTTCAGCATCTTAAAGCTTTACTTCGCAAGAAAAAGGACATTGAAGAGATAAAAGAGGATTTTCAAGAGTTTCTGGAAGATTTAAAAGAAGAAGAGGCTATAACCTCTGTAGAAGAAGAGCTTTTGTTAAACATCATCAATCTTAAAGAATTGGAGCTTGGAGATTTTCTATTACCAAGACCTGATATCGTTTGGTTTGAACAAGGTATGACTTGGAAAGAGGTAAAAAAAATCCTCGCTATTAACCCTCATCATTACTTCCCCGTTTATTCAGGAACCGAGGAAAATTACTTAGGTTATGTATCACTAAAAGATTTGGTTAGAGGTATTAATTTGGAAGAATTTAATTGGTTTAGGTATGTTAGACCAGCCTTAACCTTACCCAAAAGCCTTTCCATTATATCTAGCCTTGAAAAGATGAGGATAAATTCTGTAGAAATGGTCTTTGTTGTTGATGAAAACTCAGAGTTTATCGGGATTGTCCTCCTTAAAGACATTATGGATGAAGTTTTTTTAGTGAAAGAACAATGCGTTGCTCAGACGGAAGAAGGCGGATTTATACTTCCCGGAAAGACCAAACTAAGGGTGGTTGAAAGATGCTTTAACCTTAAATTTCCTGAAGGAGATTATCATACCTTAGCAGGTCTCATCATGGAGCACTATAAAGGTATACCTCAAGCAGGCACAAAAATTTCTTTTGATACCTTTGATGTAGAAATCTTAGATGCCGATGAAAGAAGGATTAAACTTGTCAAACTTAAGCCTAAAGCTTAACCATTTGCTCCCTATAATCTCAGGAACTTTACTTGCCTTAAGCCTCCCTAAATGGAACCTCTCTTTCCTTGCCCTTCTCTCCCTCATTCCCTTTTTCTTCTACCTAAGAAGTATAACTAACAAGAGCTTTTCCTTCAGAAAAGTTGCGATTTCCTCCCTACTCTTTGGGCTTTCCTATTTTATGATAACTTTTTACTGGATAGTTTACACCTTGCATAAATTTTCTCCCCTTCCTCTTCTTGCTTCGACCTTTCTTTTGATTTTACTTTGTTTTTATTTAAGCCTCTACTTTCTTCTTCTTTTTTGGCTATCTGTTAGGTTTAAGCTTTTTAGTGAAGCTAATTTTTTTAAAGGGATAGTCTTTGCCCTTCTTTGGGTTGGTTCTGAGTATGCAAGGAGCAAACTTTTGACTGGGCTCCCCTGGGGACTTCTTGGAGAAGCCCTTACTAACTTTCCTTTAATACTTCAGACAGCTGACCTTTTGGGGGTCTACGGGCTGTCTTTTTTGGCAGCTCTTTCAAACTACACCCTTTTTCTCCTCTTAGAACCATTTTTTGAAAAATTTTGGGAACTAAAAAGTAAAAGCCCAAGCCTTAAAAGGGCTATACCTTTGCTTATCCTTATCTTAAGCTTTTTTGCCTACGGGTTGTTTGCCGAAGAATACTGGCAAGAGAAAGTTCGTGAAGAAAAAAGAACCCTTCGGGTTGCCCTTCTTCAAGGCAACATTCCTCAAGAACTAAAGGAGAGAAAAGAGGTAGAGCTATCTCTTGAAGTCTACAAAAGACTTTTTTTGAGAGCCTTATCCTTAAAACCAGATATAGTTTTTACTCCTGAAACCGCTTTTCCTTTCTATTTTCCTTATGAAAAAGATTGGTCAGCAAAGCTTCTTTCTTTTTTGATAAGAGTCTACGAAGAAGATAAAAGCTCTTTTCCTCAGTTTGTTTTTGGAGCCTTCCGAGCAAGCTTTGCTGAAGGAGCGCCAAGAGCTCACAACACCCTTTTTGTCTGGGATGGAGAAAACATCTCCGACTTTTATGACAAGGAAAGGCTTGTTCCCTTTGGGGAATACATACCCTTGGGGGAGTATTTTCCATTTTTAAAGAAGATTTCTGTCGTGTCTGATGTTTTAAAGCCTGGGGTGGGGAAAAACTTAAGGATTAAGCTTAAAGAGAGAGTGATAGAGATTACACCGCTAATATGTTTTGAAAGCGCCTTTAGTGAGATTGCTCGAAAACGCGTTGTGCAGGGTGGAGAGCTCATCTTTGTTGCCACAAACGACGCCTGGTTTGGTAAAACCTCTGCCCCATATCAGCATTTTCAGATGCTAAAACTACGAGCCGTTGAAAACAGACGCTTTGCCATTCAAGCGGCAAACACAGGGATCTCAGGTATTGTATCTCCTTTGGGAAAAGTCTTAGTCTATTCAGGTCTTGAAACGCAAGAAGTTATAAACGCTGAGGTCAAAGCTTTGCATTTTAAAACCTTTTATCAAAGGTATGGCTATCTTTTTCCTATAGCGTGCGGCTTAGTCTATTTTGGAAGCTCCCTAGTCTTCCTCTTTGAGCAGTCTTTCCCAAGAATAAGGATTTTCTTGAGCAAAAAGAAACTGAACTAAGCGTTCAATAAACTGATCAATTACCTCGTCAAGGGTTTTGGGTTTTGCGTAGAAAGAAGGCATGGCTGGATAGATTATTCCGCCAGCCCTTGCCACCTTTAGCATGTTTTCAAGATGAATAAGATTTAGAGGAGTTTCTCGAACAACAAGGATTAAAGGCTTTCTTTCTTTGAGCATGACATCTGCTGCACGATGGATAAGGTTTAATGAGCTTCCGCTTGCAATAGCTGAAAGCGTCCCCATACTGCAGGGAATGATAACCATCCCGAGATAAGGGCTTGAACCGCTTGCCGGCGGAGAAAAAAAATCCGATGGTTCATAAGTCTTTCTTGAAAGCTTTGAAACTTCCTCAACGCTCACGCTAGTCTCATATTCAAACACCCTTTTACCAACCTCAGAAAAAATTACCTCAACAGGTTGGTCCATTTCTACCAATTTTTGTAAAAACCTAAGGGCATAGATGCTTCCGCTTGCTCCTGTAATGCCAACTAAAAGAGCTTTTTTTGCCATTTCTTTGCCTGCTCCTTTGCCAGTCTGTCAGCCTTTTCATTCAATAAAACTCCAGAGTGAGCCTTCACCTTTTCAAAGGTGACCTTATGAATGGACATCAGCCTATCTATCTCTTCCCAAAGGTCTCGATTTTTCACGGGATTTCCTTCCGAGGTTTTAAAACCCTGAGCCTTCCACTTAGGCAGCCACTCTACTGCGCCCTTCAAGAGATATTCCGAATCGGTGTAAACTTTGATCCTTTTTGGTTCCTTAAAGTAAGAAAGGGCGCATATTAAGGCTTTTAGTTCCATGCGGTTGTTAGTTGTCTCTGGCTCGCTACCTACCAATACAGTCTCTTTATCCCCCTCTTTGATTATAGCGGCATAACCCCCAGGTCCAGGATTTCCAAGACAGGCTCCATCAATATAAGCTTCAGCGTAATCCAATCCTTCGGAATTAGCCTCCATTCCTTTCAAAGCTTCTAAGGCAATTTCAAACCCGTAGGATGTGCCGATAAGGTCTGCCCCAGCTGAGATAAAATCTAAGACTTGCTCTAAGGTTCTTATTCCTCCTGAAGCTTTAATCCTAATCCGACCTCTTGCGTATTCTTTTATCTTTTTTACCTCTTCCAAGGTTGTCCCCTTCCCTGAGAAGCCGGTTGAGGTTTTTACATAATCAAAGCCAGCCTCAGCGAGAAGCTTTACCGCTAACTCAATTTCCTCATCGGTCAAAACCGGACTTTCAATGATGCCTTTTAGGATACATTCTTCGGCAATCTTTCTAAAAAGAGAAAGCTCCCTTTTCAAGGGCTTGATTTCTTGTGATTTCAGCCAAATGATGTTTAACGGGATATCCACTTCCTCTACACCGAGGCTTAGCATCTCTTCAAGGGCTGCGATTTTGCTCAATGTGGTAGAGTAAGCAAAAGGGAAATCAAGAACACTTACAATCCTTTTATCGAGTTTTTCTTCAATAGCTTTCTTTATTAAACAAGGGGGGACACAGATGGCTCTAAAAGGGAGAGACCGTGCTCTTTCTAAAAATTCAAGAAACTCTTTAACTTTGCCGTAAGGTTTAAGGTAAGCGTAGTCAATACGGCTTAGGATTTGGTCTAAACTTAGATTATGGTCGGGCAATTTTGCTCTCTCTATTTTTGAACCTTTTGCTTTCTGCCGATTAAAAGATAAAGAATGGTTCCGAGGGCTGGTAGAAACAACACAAGTAAAATCCAGATAATTTTGTTGTAGCCATGAAATTCACTTTTTAAAATGTCAACCAAAACAAATATATAAATTCCAAGTAAAATTCCAATAATCATCAGCATAATTATCAGGTCTTGGCCACCAAGTTCTATCATTTCTACCTCCAAATATTTTTTCTAATTTTATCAATACCCTACCAAGTTTACAAGGAAGTTCAATGTTGTGATAAAACTATTATAAAAAGCTCAGCATTTGCTAAATAGGTTCTATCGCTCGGCAAGGCACAGAGGGAAATACCTCCCCAAGCCGTAAGACTAAAGACCCCTTGCAACCCTTGGGAGACATGATAAAAGTCTTTACAAAATTAAAAAAACTGTTAATCTATAAAAACAAAAAGTTTAACTTTGTAGGAGGTGGCTATGAAAATTAAAATTGATGGAGCTATCGTCCATTTTATTCCTGAAACTCAAGAAGAGATTAAAGACCTCGACCATCTTTGGAAGGTTATCGGAATGTGTGAAACAGAAAACAGAAAGCTTCTACCTCTTGGTCATTTTGTTCCGGGTGTAAGCGAGTCTGCCCAGTTTTATGTTGAGGGGCTTAAGGCTAAATCAAATCCCTACACAGGCACACGTAAGGTTCGTTATGTATGCATGGTGTGTAACAGGATGGAGGAGTATCCAGAAAACTCCCCCAATCCTGTCTGTTGTGGAAAACCCATGTATCGAATGGATTAAAATGAACTTTCCTTCTCAACTTCCTGCATAGGTCTGAAAGCTTTTTTACTGGCGCCGCAAACAGGGCATCTCCAATCCTCAGGTAATTCCTCAAAGGGAGTGCCTGGGGGAATCTTACCTTTCCTATCCCCTTTACTGGGAACATAGATATAACCACAGTTTGTAGTGGAACAAATCCAGGCTCCCTCAAAATCCTTAGCCATGCCTAACCCCCTTTAGGTAAATTTATTTATAAGTTAAATCAAAAAATAAGTTTTACAAGCGAAGGTATCTTAAAAATATTTAACATCTAAGTATTCTTAAATCCCTCTGAGGCTGTTTTAAAAATTTATGCAAGCCCCTGTTGTCGCTTCGAGAGTACTTTTTGTCGCCCCAAGCGCAAGCGAGGGATCCCTCAGTACTTGCGTGCCTTGGGAAAACAAGGAAAGAGGGGTCTCCCTGACAAGGAGGGGCCTTTTTGAGGCGCAAACCGAGGGGGGGGGTCCTTTGCTTTGTTCAGGAATTCATGCTAAGTGACTTTTTGACAGGTCCTCTAAATTACCCTTGACTTTTTAACTTATCCGAATAATAATTATTATAAAAAAAATCTAAAAGGAGGTGCTTCATGAGTAGGTTAGCAAGTAGCTCGTCAGGTTTTACTTTGGTTGAGTTGATGATCGTTATCGCCATCATTGCCATCCTTGCCAGCATTGCTATTCCCCAGTATCTGAAGTATCAAAGGAAGGCAAAGGTATCAAGCTATGCTTTACCTGTTGTTCGAGGTTGCGCTATGGATGTAGCAAGTTATTGCGTTGAAAATCCTGGTGCCCCCATATCAAGCATTACCTCCTCAAGCTTACCTAATTGTCCGAGTAATGCAACAGCTACACCAGGCGGAAATGTAACTTTAGCCACTACAGGAACCCTTAATTGCAACAACCAAGGAGTGGTCACTGATGGAGGAGTAATCGGCACTTTAGATACAGTTAACGATTATCGAGCAAAATGCACCTTTGATGCCAACGGGAACATGAAATGCACCGTAGAAGGAGTATAGTAGGGTCATAATCTAATAATTTAAGGGGGGTACGCCCCCTTTATCTTTATGCCTCGTCCTTCTAAAGGTTTTACCCTTCTTGAGTTGATGGTCGTTATCGGCATCATCGCTCTCCTTTCAGGGTTAGCTATAGCAAACTATCAAAAGTTTCGTCAGAAAGCCGTGGTTGCAAGCTATGCCTTGCCAAGCGTGAGAGGATGCGCCCTTGGGCTTGCAAGCTTCTGCGCCGAATACCGAGGTGAATCAAACGAAATTATTGACCTCTCAACCTGCGACACAGCAAAAGCCTTTTGTTATAACAACACGCAGACCTCACCAGGAAACTACACCATTATTTTTAACGGAACCCTTACCTGCAGTCAATCAGGTCATGTAGCTAACGGAACTATTATCGGAAAGATAGAAAACATCAATCTCTATCACGCAGTCTGCACCTTTGACAACCAAACCTTAAAATGTGATATTAAAGCGCAGTAGAGTTTAGAGCGTAACGAAAAGTCTTTTGTAGCCTCCTCGGCTGACGCCTCGGGGCGACAAAAGGGGGCTCGGTGGGACAAAAAAGGCGATTGGGGCGACATCCCCCACCAAGTCCTATCGAGCGAAATGAGGCATCCTCTATTCCTAAGGCGATAAAAAAGAAGTTTCTAAATAATCTAAAGAAAGGTCTCGTGGTGGCAAAAAGAAGATAACGATTTTTGACAAGCCTTTAATTTTCGTTTAAAATCTAAAAAATAAAATCTTACTATCGGGAGGATTAAATGGCGAAAAAGGGGGATAAGTGGCTTAAGCATACCTGGGAGTTTGAAACCACGGAAGACCCTTACGCGATGAAAGAAGCGCCAGCTGGGGAGGCAGTTTGTCCACGCTGTAAATCAGTTTTTAAAGACAAAAGATGGTTCATGGATGAAGAGTTAGCAGAGGAGCTCTTAGAGGCAGAAAATGTCCCTAAACTCCTTTGCCCAGGTTGTAGAAAGGCACTCGAAAGCTATGCAATGGGGTATCTTTACATCTCCGGTGAATTCTGGAAAACCCATCGTGATGATATTATGAGGCTTATAAACAACGAGGTGGAAAGGGCACGCGGTCTAAATCCCCTTCACCAGATAATTAACATCGTAGATGACGGCGAAACCACCATCATTGAAACCACAACCGACCACTTAGCACAAAGACTTGGCAGAGCCCTTTATAGAGCCTATAAGGGTGACCTTGAATTCCGTTGGTCAAAGGGAGATAAACTCGTCAGGGTCTATTGGAAACGATAAGCCAGCTTTATGCCTAAACCCTTGGTTCTTTTCCTTGATTTTGATGAATTAGCCTACGCTGTACTCGAAACTTCTAAATTTTTACTAACGCATATCTATCAAGAAAACAAAGTAATCCTTTTCCATATTATCGAGGAGGCTTTAACCGCACCAGCCTATGTTCTACCATACTTAAAGTTTGAGTTCAAAAAGGTCGAAGAGGATCTCAATAAACTTATAGAGAGCGCTAATCTTAACAGAGAAAAAGTTGAAAAGACCTTAGCTTTTGGAGAGAGATGGGTAAACCTTGAACGGTTTTTGCATACTCTCTCCCCCGAACTTCTGATCATAGGATACAAACCTCACCTTTTTACAGTTCCCTTAGCTGAAAAGCTCTTAGAAAGACTCGAGCTTACCTTTTTAGCTGTAAAAGAAAAACCTCTCACAAACCTTAAAAGGATCCTTTGTTTTTTTGACCAATCACAGGATGCGACCTTTGCTTTAAAGTTAGCGTCTGATTGGGCAATCAAAACTTGTGCCAAGTTGACGGTGCTGAATTTTTATTTTGCTAAACATCTGGCAAGCGCCGATGAAATTATCCTTCAAGAAACAATTAAGGCGAAGATTATAAAAAATATTGAAATAGGGCTTACACAAGCAGACAAAATCCTTGAAGACATCGTTGTCCTTAAGATAGATAATCTGCAGGACCTTGATAGGATGGTTAACCAGGGCTTTGAGGTAATTTTCATGGGAAGAAAGGGAGAAACACTTACCCAAGGGCTTGGATCCTTTTCTAAGCACATTCTTCGAACATCCAAAGTCCCTGTCTGCGTAGTGAAAGCCTAAAGATGGAATATGTAAGCTTAATTTTAAGTCTTTTTGTAATCTTAATGTGCGCTGAAGTGTTTACTAACGGCGTTGAGGTCTTTGGAGAGAGGTTATCCCTTTCGCAGGCTGTAGTTGGAAGCATCCTTGCTGCTATCGGGACAGCCCTTCCTGAAACCATAATTCCCATTGTGGCCATTCTACTCTATAAAGGTGAGGGAGGAGCCCAAATAGGAGTGGGAGCGATCCTTGGTGCCCCTTTTATGTTAGCTACAATTGGAATGTGCATGGTTGGGCTCGGAGCCTTGATAAGCTTTTTACAAAGAAAAAGAAATTTTGAAATCTATATCGAAGAAAACACCTTTAGAAGGGATTTTTCCTTCTTTCTCCTAAGCTACAGTTTAGCTATAGCAGCAGGAGTATTCTTTCCCGCTAATAAACCTGCGCATTATATCTTTGCTTTTCTATTAATTTTGCTTTATACAGGCTATATCTATCAGACCTTCAGAGCAGATAGTCTTGAAGTAGAAGCCCATGCAGACCTTTATCTGTCAAGAATTTTTAAGAAGCTTTCCTTTAAGGTTGGAGAAAATGCTGAAAAGTTCTTAAGCCTTCTTCAGGCTGTAATCGCAGTTCTTATCATGGTAAAGGGTGCCCATATGTTTGTTGAAGCTTTGGAAAAGATTTCTATTAAATTCGGTTTAGACCCCCTTCTTTTTTCTCTCCTCATCGCTCCTATTGCCACAGAGCTTCCGGAAAAGTTTAATAGCTTCCTTTGGTCCTTAAGAAAAAGGGATATCCTTGCCTTGGGGAATATCAGCGGAGCCATGGTCTTTCAATCCACCTTTCCGGTTTCCGTAGGCCTTATCTTTACTCCTTGGAAGATTGAGGGTTTAGGTTTGCTTTCTGCCATAATTGCTATAGGCTTAATCTTTGTATATTGGGGTTATGTCTCCCGTTATAAACGCCTTCCAATTCCTCTCCTTCTCCTTTCTGGATTAGCTTATGTTGGTTATGCAGTCCTTGTTGTTCTAAGCATAACCCATGGAAGAACTTAATTCTTATTTAAAATGGCTTTCAACCTTTGAATTTCATGGAATAAAACCAGGTCTATACCGAATCCAAAAGCTTCTTGCTAAGCTTGACAACCCCCAGAATAAGTATCTAACAGTCCATATTGCTGGGACAAACGGAAAAGGGTCAACTTCAGCCATGCTTGAAAGCATTGCTCATGCCCTTGGTTTAAAGGTCGGTCTTTACACCTCTCCTCATCTTTTTAAACTAAACGAAAGGTTCCGAATTAACAAACAGCCTATATCTGACGAGAAACTTTTAGAAGGTTTAAAGGTATTGAAGGAAACCTTAGGGAGCCTTCCAGCAACCTACTTTGAGTTGACAACCGCCCTTGCCTTTTTTATCTTTGGTGAGGAAAAAGTTGATATAGCTATCATAGAGTGCGGGATGGGTGGAAGGCTTGATGCGACAAATCTGATAAAACCAGAAATCTCGATCATTACCTCCATCGGTTTTGACCACATGAGGTATTTAGGCGATACTATAAAGAAGATTGCCTTTGAGAAGGCTGGCATTATCAAAAGGGAAAGACCGGTTGTTGTGGGGAGAATGGAAGAGCAAGCAAAGCAGGTCATTCTTGATAGGGCAAAAAGGCTAAACTCACCGGCTTACCTTTGGGATAGGGATTTCAAAACTATACCCTGTGGAAGCTCCTGGACATATTTAGGAAAAAATAAAGTTGAAGGGATTTTTCTTAATCTTAAGGGCTATTATCAAGGATATAACCTTGGCTCAGCCTTAAAAGCTACAGAAATACTCTCTGATAAAGGGATTTTGCCCTGGGATGAAGAAAAGATTAAAGAAGCCTTACAAAAGGTTGTTTGGCCTTTAAGATACCAAAAACAGAAGTTTTTTGGGAAGGATTTTCTTTTTGACTGCGCTCACAACGAAGAGGGAGCTTTAGCTTTAAGAGAAAACCTCTTAACCGAAGGAAATAGAAGTTACAAGCTTCTACTCCTTGGAGCCACGAACGAAGACGGCACCAAACCCTTTCACAGACTTTTTGAAATCCTTGAAGACCTTTTTGATGAGGTTTTTATCTGCGAATTTCCATCTCCAAGAAGGGTGGTCACGATTTCAGAATGGCAAGAGAGGCTCCCCAATAAAAATAAGGTGAGCTTTTTTAAAAATCCAAAGCTCGCCCTAGAAAAAGCCCTTGTAAGCCCCTTCTTAGGCATAGTGATCTCTGGCTCAATCTATTTTGTGGCTGAGTGTTTTAAAATCTTAGAGGGTATGCAGGATGTTTAATTCTTTATCTGAAGAACAGAAGCTTGTCCTATCTACTCCGGGAGACCTTTTGGTTATTGCTGGTCCTGGAAGCGGTAAAACAAGAACGCTTGTGGCAAAGGTGGTAAGGCTTCTTGAAGAGGGCGTTTCACCCGAAAAAATTTATCTTTTAACCTTTTCTGTTAAGGTAAGCTTCGAACTAAAAAAAAGGCTTGAAGAACTCGGCTTAAAAGGGGTAAAAGTTGATACCTTCCATGGTTTGGCCTACGACCTGATAAGGGATAAGGATGGGAAGCCTCCCACCGTTATTTCAGAAAAGGAAAAAGACGAGATATTAAAAAAACTCTTTCCAGGAGTAAAAGACCCACTATCAAAGGATGAACTAAAAAGAATTTACTATGACTATCTTGAAAAAAATGGGCTTTATGACTTTGATTTTTTAGTTTATAAGGCAAGCACGCTTGAAAGCTTTATCTTTAAAGACTCCTATGTTATCGTGGATGAATTTCAGGACCTCGCTCAAGACCTTTTTCCTCTTTTAGAAAGGCTTGCGCCCGCAACCTGGGTGTTTTTTGGCGATCCAAACCAAACCATCTACGGCTTTAGAGGAGCAAATCTAGAAAAGCTAAAAAATTTCTTAGAAAAGACTAAGCCTTCCCTTAAGATTTGCTATCTTACCCAAAGTTTTCGCTGTCGAGAAGCCATTCTAAACTTTGCCGAAAATTTCAAAGCTTCTCCTTGGTCCTCACCAAAGTTAAAGAGCGACCTCCCAGGAGGTGAGGTTTTGGGTTTTTTAAGCTATGCTGAATTTCAGGAAAAGGAAAAGCTTTCAAAAATAATCAAAGAAAACCTTGGTGGGCTAACTCTTGAGTCTGCTCAAATAAATCAAGTTTCGCCTGATGATATCTTTATCCTTTCTCGCTTGAGGGTTCTTTTAGCTCCTGTGAAAGAATGGCTCCTTCAAGAAGGTTTTCCTGTAAGCCTTCCTGAAGAGGAAGCAAGAGAAATCTATCAAGAACTTTCCCAATTTCTTCAATCCCCAAGAGTTCAATATCTTTCCGTTGAGCAAGCCCTCTCTGAAGTTTCCCCTGAGTTGAAAAACTATCTACTTAATTTGTATGAGCTATTTGAACGAGATAAGGAAAAATTTTTAGCCTATTTTTCAAACCTTAAAGAATCTGATTTGATTCTACCCATAAGGCAGGGAATTAAGCTTATGACTATTCATGCAAGCAAAGGGCTTGAAGCAAAGATTGTAATCTTAGTGGGAGCAGAAGATGGTATTATACCTTTAACCATATTTAATGATTTTGATTTAGACGAAGAAAAAAGAACTGTGTTTGTCGCTCTAACTAGGGCTAAAGATAAGTTTTACTTCTTTGTTCAAAAGGGGAGAAGAGCCTACGGAAGAAGCTTTGAGCAAACGTCTCATTTCTTTTTAAACTTTCCGATTAAAATTTTAGAAAAACCTAAACTCAAAGCTAAACAGAAAACTTTATTTTAAAATGCCACATTGAAGGGTGGGCTAATCCTGAAAAAAACTCAATCAGAAAGTTAATAAGGGCGAGCACCTGGTCGCTCCTATGTTAACTTAATGAAGCCTCTTCTGCTTAGATCTTGTGGTGACCGAAGTGTAAAAATCTCTCTAACGCCTTATTCTTTTAGCTCAAACCCTTCTTTTTGAGCAAGCTGTCTCATCTTGGCTAAGGCTTTTTTCTCTATCTGTCTAATCCTTTCTCTGCTAACTTTGAAGATGCTGCCAATTTCTTCTAAAGTATAGACTTCATACTCGCCGAGACCAAACCTCATACGAATTATTTTTTCCTCTCTTGGAGAAAGGGTTGAAAGAAATTTCTTTATCTTCTCCGACACATCTCTTTTTCTCGTGACTTCGTAAGAAGAAGGGCTCTTTTTGTTCTCTATGAAATTACCAAGGGTGCTTTCTTCGTCCCCAATGGGAGTTTCTAAAGAGATAGGGTCTTTTGCCGTTTCAAAGATAGAAAGAATCTTCTCGTAAGGGACACCGGTTCTTTCTGAAAGTTCCTCTGGAGTTGGCTCTCTCCCAAGTTCTTTTGTCATCTCATAGAAGACTTTAAAGACATAGTTTCTTAACTCTAGAAAGTGGACAGGTAATCTTATAGTGCGCGTCTTATCAAGAATAGCCCTCGTTATGCTTTGCCTAATCCACCAAGAGGCATAGGTGCTAAACTTATTTCCCTTTCGATAGTCAAACCTATAGACTGCCCTCATTAAACCAAGGTTCCCCTCCTGAATAAGGTCGGCAAGTGGCAAACCTTGTTTAGTGTATTTTTTCGCGATAGAGACGACGAGACGAAGGTTAGCCTTGACCATCTCATCCTTTGCCCTCTCAATCTGGTCTATGCACTTCTTTATCTTTTCACACAGCGCACGAACCTGTTTGTTTTTCTCATACTTTGATGAACAAGTTTCTACAAGCCTTTCAAAGTAGTTTACATAACTCTTCTTTGGTTTAAGATTTGGGTCTCTTTTTTTCCATTCCTCGATCTGTCGTTTCGCTTCAACGACCTCTGGAAGGTTAACCTTGCTTTGAAGTATTAAGTTAACAATAGTTTCAAACCCGCCTCTTATCTGCCTTGAGAGCTCCTCTTCCCTTTCAGGCGTTAAAAGTTCATACTTCCCCATCTCCTTTAGATAAATGGAGAGAAGTTCCTCACTACCAGGCTCTGCATACCCCTCCTCTTCATCCTCCAAGACACCCTCAGAATAGGTAGTAAGCTCCTTTATTTTGTCCTGGACGCGTTTTTCAATGTATTCTTCTCTTTCGTATGGATCGAGCTCCTTTAGCTCAATACCATGGCTCTCAAGAAGGTCAAAAATTTCTTCCATCTTATCAGGGTCATTGTAGTCCTCAGGCAACATCTGATTTAAAAGGTCATAGGTTAAACGTCCGGATTTGCCGAGCTCAACGATCTTCTCCTGCAGCTCCTTGCTTGCCATTACTTCAACTCACCCCTTTTTAAGGTTTAATATAAAAATAAGATTTCTCACATCTTTTCCAAGCTCGCCTTGTATCTTATCGACAAGGAAAGAATTTTTTAAATAATAAAAGTTTTTTCAAGGATTAAATCACGGAAATTTTCTTAGATCATGGCTAATTTTTATCTATGTTTAAAAATTTATTTACTCTTTCGTAGTTTTTTAAACGATACATTTTTCTATAGCAAATATCCTCAATATTATAAATGTTTTTTCCAAAAAAGCAAGCCATGAAGGTATAGTCCTTATTTTCCAACGGTGGCAAGATAAATAACTGTTTCTTCTTCGCCGTCAAGGTGAAGAAGGTCGTTTAGGTCTTCGTCAAAAAAAGCTCCAACTGGGCAAGCTTTTAACCCAAGTGCAGTGCAAGCAAGAAGTAAGTTTTGACAGATATGACCGCAATCGAGGAATATATACCTTAGCCCCCGCTCTCCGTATTTAGACATAGTTCTTCTTAAGACAGCTGACCAAATAAACACCACGCTTGCTGTAGCAAGAAAGGCTTGACCAAGGGCGATTTCTTTTAATAATTCTCCAAAGTAACCTTCAGCTAACCTTTCAAGGGAAAATTCTTTAATGTTAAGGTGGTATAATCCGGGAGCAATCTCAGAAGAAAAATTAACGGCAAGATAGGTTTCGATAGGATAGAGGGCTCCTGCTGAGGGGGCAGTCCTTAAAAGATAACTTCCTGCCATAGCAGTAACACCTTGGGTAGCAAAACAAAGAAGAGAAATCTCTTCTTTGCTAATCTCAAGTCGGCGATAGTTTCTTTTACTTCTTCTTTCAGCAAGGATTTGAAACAAGCTTGCTGTTTCAGGAAAATCTTTAATCTCTAACTTAACTCGAGGCGCATTCGGATATTCTTTGAAAGGTGCAGAAGGAACAATCTCCTTTTCTCTTCTAAAAATGCTTCGAAGGGTAAGATTTGTGTTTTTTAAATAGGTATAAGCAAGGGTGTCTTTAAGGCTCATAGCTTATCCGGTAGCCAATCTTTTTTAAATGGACCTGAAGTGCTGAGATGGCAGCGGGCGTTACCCCTGGTATCCTCATAGCTTGCCCCAAGGATTTTGGTCTAACCCTGCTAAACTTTTCCACCATCTCCCTTGATAAGCCGGCAACTTCAGAATAATCTAGGTCTTCGGGTAAGGCAAGGTTTTCAAGCTTTTTAAACTTCTCCACTTCCTTAAGTTGGCGCTCAATATATCCGCTATACTTTATCTCAACTTCAACCTCCTCTAAGACATCATCAGGAATGTTCTTTAATTCCTCTATGAACTCTTTAAAAAAGTTAAACTCAACCTCAGGTCTGCGTAAAAGTTCAACTATCCTCTGGCTACCAGTGATTGGAGTTGAGCCTTTGCTTTCAAGATAAGGGTTAATTCTATCTGCGCTAATTTTAGTTTCATTTATCACCTTCATTGCTAAGTCAAATTGCCTTTTCCTCTCAAGATAGAGCTCCCAGCGCTCATCATCGACAAGTCCTATCTTCCTTCCTATGGGGGTTAACCTAAAGTCTGCGTTCCCCTCCCTTAAAAGCAAACGATACTCCGCTCTTGAGGTGAACATCCTGTATGGCTCATCCGTTCCTTTTGTAACGAGGTCGTCGATTAAGACTCCGATGTAAGCTTGGGAACGGTCGATGATCAAGGGCTCTTCTTCCTTAGCTAAAAGGGCAGCGTTTATTCCAGCAACTATACCCTGAGCTGCCGCCTCTTCATAGCCTGTCGTTCCGTTTATCTGTCCTGCTAAAAAAAGCCCATTGATGAGCTTTGTTTCTAAGGTATGTTTAAGTTGGTCTGGGAAAACAAAGTCGTACTCAATACCATAGCCTGGCCTAAGAATAACCGCCTTTTCTAAACCAGGGATGCTTCGAACAAGCTCAATCTGAACATCAACAGGCAAACTGTTGCTTATGCCGTTTGGATATACTTCAACAGTGTCTAATCCCTCTGGCTCAAGGAAAACCTGATGCCTCTCCTTATCGGGGAAACGAAAAACCTTATCTTCAATTGAAGGGCAATATCTTACCCCTCTTGACTTTATTCTACCGGTAAAAAGGGGAGACCTATCTAAAGACTTCCGGATGATTTCATGAGTTTTCTCAGTGGTATAGGTAATGAAACAAGGGATTTGTGGAAGAGGTGGTCTTTTACCCCTATTTTTAAAAGAAAAGAGAGGCGGAGGATAATCACCCCATTGGATTTCAAGCCTTGAATAATCAATCGTCCTCCCATCAAGCCGAGGGCAAGTCCCAGTTTTGAACCTTCCCATCTCAAAGCCAAGCTCTTTTAAGTTTTCGGCAAGCCTGTTTGAGGGCGGGTCCCCAAGCCTTCCTGCTGGGAAGCTTTCAAGCCCGATGTGAATAAGCCCGTTGAGAAATGTTCCTGTAGCTATAACTACAGCCTTTGCCCCATACTCCTCACCCGTTCGCGTTCTAACACCGTAAACTCTTCTGTCTTTAACAATAAGAGAAGAAACTGAAGCTTGCCTTATGTAAAGGTTTTCAACCCTTTCGAGGACGCGTTTCATCCTTTCCTGATACTTGAACCTGTCTGCCTGAGCTCTCGTTGCCCGAACCGCAGGACCTTTTTTAGTGTTTAGCTTTTTAAATTGAATGCCCGTCTCATCAATGGCAAGAGCCATCTCACCGCCAAGGGCATCTATCTCTTTGACTAAATGACCTTTCCCTATCCCGCCTATAGACGGATTACAGCTCATAGCTCCTATTCTTTCAAGGTTGATGGTTAAAAGAAGGGTCTTACATCCAAGACGAGCAGAGGCTAAACAAGCCTCAATCCCAGCGTGACCACCGCCAATAACGATGACATCAAAGATTTCAAGAAACTTCATCAAAATTAATTATAAATCAAGAAGAAAATTTTGGCTATGGAGTCGCCTTTCAAGATGCATTATAATATAAAACTATGGAAAGATACTATAGCTTAAACAAACATTTAAAGGAACGTTTTGGAGAAAAGGTAAAAAAAATACCCATAGATGCAGGGCTTACTTGCCCAAATCGGGATGGAACCCTCAGTTTTGCAGGATGCATCTACTGCGACGCCAAAGGTTCTGGGACCGGTTTGGCAAAGATTTTAACCCCTGAAGAACAGTTAAGAAAATTCATAGAAAAATTTAGAGCCAAAGGCTATAAAAAATTTATCCTTTATTTTCAGTCCTTTTCTAATACCTACGCTCCCCTTGAGGTCTTAGATAAGCTTTACAGCTTTGTCCACTTAAATGAGGATATCGTAGGCTTGGCTATCGGCACAAGACCAGATTGCGTTGACGAAGAACGGGCAAACCTTATCAAAAAGTATCAAGACCAGGGCTATTATGTTTGGGTTGAGCTTGGTCTTCAAAGCATCCACGATGAAACTTTAAGATACATCAATCGAGGGCATACCTACGAAGATTTTCTAAAGGCTTACCACCTCCTGAAGTCCAAAGGATTACCAGTTGTGGTCCACATCATCTTCGGTCTCCCAAGGGAAACTAAGGAGATGATGCTTGCAACAGTTAAAGCTCTAAGCTTCTTAAGGATAGATGGCATAAAATTTCATGCCCTTTACATCGTTAAACAAACACCCATGGAAAGGCTCTATCTTGAAGGGAAATACCAACCGCTAACCCTTGAAGAATACGCAACTCTTGTAGCTGAGAGCCTTGCTCTTCTACCACCGGAGACAGTCGTCCATCGTTTAACCTCTGACCCCCCAAGAGATGAATTGGTAGCCCCGGATTGGCTATTAAATAAGGCAGAAGTTCTAAAGTCCATTAATCAATGCTTAGAACAGAGGGAACTATATCAAGGGAAGTTTTATAAGTAAAAGTTTTTATCGTTTTTTAACTTGAAGGTTTACTACTACTGACTTGACACCCGGAACAGATTTTGCGTGAAAAACTGCACGCTCTTTTTGAGCTTCGCTCTTAACAACACCAGTAAGGGTCACAACCCCGTTCACCGTATCCACATCTATGCTAAGAGCTTTGAGCTCAGGGTCCGCAATAAGCTTTGCTTTAATCCTTGCTGTAATCTCTTTATCTGATAGATACTGAGTAAAACTCCTCTGCCCAACCCTTAAATTGTTTACCACCTTCTTTACCCCGGTCACTGAAGAGGCAATCTGAATAGCCCGCTTAACCTCTTCCTCGGAATCAACTAAACCGGTGAGAGTGACAACTCCGTTTACCGTGTCAACATCGATTTTTCTTGCTTTGGTAATTGGGTCTTCTATAAGCTTTGCCTTAACCTTTGCCGTGATTACCGCATCATCAAGCTGTGTTCCAACTGACCTTGGGTCTGTCCCTACTTTATATCCTTCATAAACACCACCCCCAACAAGAACCCAGCCACATCCATAGACTGAGGTGGCAATCAATAAAAGAAGAGCTAACCCCTTGAAAGTTTTAAATTTATCTTTACTTTTACCGATAAGAGTATTAAACAAAGATGAAGAGGTGAGCCTCATGAGGATTGACCACAAAAATTTGATCGATTTTAATCGTATCATAACGGAAATTATTGTCAAGAGAGATTCGAAGGTCTTCGAAGATTATCTCAAAGAAGCCATAAGAGAGCTTGAAAGCTTAGAAAACCTAAAACAAACAGAGGGGGAAAAGGTCAAGTATTTGGCAGAACGCCTTGAATTTTCGCTTGACCTTTTGGATAAAATCGCCAAAACTCCATTAAATTTTTCCTCATCTCAAACTTTAGCCGATTTTCTTCTTTCTCAGGCTTTTGAGATGGAAAAAATAGCGGAGAGCTTACCGGAGGGAGCCCTAAAAAACCTATTTCTTGAGTCTGCTATCTATCTAGGAGTTGAAGGTCAAAAGATTAAACAGGGCTTCTATCAAGCTTAGCTCTTTTTAAGCGCTAATTCTAAAAGCTTTTGCACAAGGTCTTTAAAAGCTAAGCCCGCAACCCTTGCTGCTAAAGGGAGAAGGCTTGTTTCTGTCATCCCTGGGATGGTGTTTGTTTCAAGCACAAAAAATTCATCGTCTTTCAAGATCATGTCTGTTCGACTATAATGTCTTAGCTTTAAAACCTTATGAGCTGTTAGAGCGTAATTTTTGCCCTTCTCAGCCAGTTTTTCATCAAGAGGAGCTGGGCATACCTCTTCAGCCTTGCCAGGAGTATACTTTGTTTCATAATCAAAGTATTTACTTTCTTTCGGAATAATTTCGACCAGTGGCAGTGGCTTTTCCTCAAGTATTCCTCCGGTAATTTCTCTACCCTGAATGTATTCTTCTATCAAAACCTCACCATCGTAGCTAAAGGCAAGGTCAAGCGCCTTGGAAAGTTCTTTTTCGTTTTCAACGATGCTCATTCCCACGCTTGAGCCATGCGTAGCAGGCTTAACAACCAAAGGAAAGCCAAGCCATTTAGCATACTCGACCATTTCCTTTGACGAAGCACGACCTTTATGGAAGGTTTCACCTCGAGGGACAGGCAGACAAGCCAACTGATACAGCTTTTTGCTCAAACCTTTATGCATAGCAAGGGCACTACCTAAAACTCCAGCTCCTTGATAGGGAAGCCCTAAAAGCTCAAGGAAACCCTGTATAGTTCCATCCTCCCCTCCCCTCCCATGAAGCACCAAAAAGGCAACATCAAATTCCCTTGCCCTTTGAGCAAGCTTAAGAAGGTCTGTTGCGGGGTCAAAAAATTCCACTTTATGACCAAGCTCCTTGAGAGCCTTCTCAACCGCCCTTGCTCCCTTTAGAGAAACTTCACGCTCTGAGGAAGTTCCACCAGCAATCAGGGCTACTCTCAAGACAGTTTTTGAGGACATCACGGACCTCCCTGACATTGTTTAGTTTGTTTAAATCAGAAGGACTAAAAGGAAGTCCTTTGAACAGCCTCTTTTCAAGAAGTATGGTCATCTCCTCAAGAAGCCTCATTCGGATTATGGCCTTTAATGTCCTCCCATACCTTTCCCGTAGGTCAGAAAAGCGTTCCCTTAAGCTTACGATGGTATCGTGCATTACCCTTTTATCGGCATAAAAAACAATTTCCTCTTCTTTGATTGGCTCTCCTGGTTTTGGTAGCTTGAGGAAGATGTGGGCATAGATTATTTCGCCAACCCTTGGATAACCAAGGCTTACCATAAGTTTATAACCCGCGGCAGCATGATTTTCTCCGCTTTTAAGGCTTGCCATCTTTTTTACATCATGAAGCAAAGCAGAAACAGTCAAGATTGTAAGGTCAAGCGAGGGGTTGTTCACATGCTTCAAAAAGGAACCAAGACAAAGGGAGATAAGGGCAACTTTTTCAGAATGTCTTATGATGTGCTCAGGAACCTCCTCTTTTTTAAAAAGCTCGTAAGCAAAGTCTACGCTTAACATCTTTAGCTTAAGATTTTTAAAATTAGGTAGCCAATAGGACCAGCTAAAAGAAGTCCATCAATCCTATCAAGGATCCCACCATGTCCTGGGATCAACGCTCCAGAATCTTTTCTTCCAACAGAACGTTTTACAGCCGATTCTAAAAGGTCCCCCAATGTCCCTGAAAGAGCAACCAAAAAGGTTACAAGAAAATAAGTTTTAACATCAAACAATGAAAACTTTAGATTAACAAGGTAGCCAACCAAAAAGGAAAGCCCTAATCCACCCCAAAAACCCTCCCAAGTTTTTCTTGGGGAGATCTGAGCAAAAAAAGGGGTTTTACCCCAAATCTTTCCTGCAAAATACGCTCCTGTGTCGTTAGCAAAAACAATCATCAAAAGATAGAAAAGATGCTCCCGAGAAAAATCGGAGATAATTCCTGTAAGACCACTTAAAGAAAAATAAACATAACTTAACCCAAAAAAGAAGGGAAAAAATTGCCGAGCAAAAACCTCAGCTTGAAAACGAAACAGATGAAATGAAAAAGAGAAAATTAAAAAAATAAAAAACAAAAATAAGTTTAAGGGAAAATTTTGCCAGAGGAGTCCCAAATAAAGCAAAATACTGTACCAAAGATAAGCTTTTGGGAGGGAAAAAAGTTCATTCCATTCCCTCAAAGAAAGAATAGCAACTATAAGCACAAGAAATTTGATCAAGAAAAAGGGGGCTTTAAAAATTATGATGATTAGGGGAGGAAGTAGAACAACCGCTGAAGCTATTCTTTTTAAGAGATTAGAGTTCATAAACCTTGCCAAACCTTCTTTCGCGTCTTTGGAAATCTAAAAGGGCTTTCAAGTACTCATCCTCTGTAAAATCTGGCCAAAGCACAGGGGTAAAGTAAAGCTCGGTGTAAGCAAGCTGAAAAAGATAAAAGTTTGAAATCCTCATTTCTCCCCCGGTTCTAATTAAAAGGTCTGGGTCAGGGACGTCCGGAAGATAAAGAAATTGCCGAAATAATTCTTCAGATATAAGATCTGAAAAAAAATTTCTCTTTTTTATCTTTTCTGCTAACTTTCTTGCTGCTTGCAGGATCTCAGCCCTTCCTCCATAGCTTATAGCCAAGATTAGATGAAGCTTTTCGTTTGTCCTCGTCTCCTTTTCAGCAAGGTCTATTACTTTTTGTAAATTTTCTGGTAGGTCTTCTTTATCACCCATCACCCTAACCCTAATTCCTTTTTCCTTCATGGTTGGAAGTTCTTTAATTAGATACTCTTCAAGAAGTTGAAATAGAGCTTGTATTTCTGCTTCCGGTCTTTGCCAGTTTTCCTTAGAAAAGGCAAAAAGTGAGAGATACTTGATGCCGATTTCTTGGCTTTTTAGGACGATTTTCCGAGCTGTTTCTACTCCCTTTCTATGACCATAAACCCTTGGAAGACCTCGAGCTTTTGCCCATCTTCCGTTGCCATCCATGATGATGGCCACATGCTGAGGGAGCTTCTCCAAGGACAAAGGTTCTGCCTTTTCATGGTTTGTCATACATTAAATGCTAAGGATCTCTTTTTCTTTCTCGGCTAAGGCTTGGTCTATCTTTTTTATAAACTCGTCTGTTATCTTTTGAACTTCCTTCTCAAGCCGAACGTAATCATCCTCAGATATTTCTTTATTTTTCTTTGCCGCCTTAAACTTTTCGAGAACATCCCTTCTTATGTTCCTGACTGCAATCCTTGCCTCTTCGGCAAGCTTCCCGGCAATTTTTAAGAGCTCTTTTCTTCTCTCCTCGGTAAGAGGTGGAAAAACAATTTTTAGGCTTTTTCCATCGCTCGTAGGTGTTACCCCAAGGTCTGACTTTTGGATCGCCTTTTCAATCTCTTTTAAAAGATTTGGGTCCCAAGGTTGGATAACAAGAACCCTCCCCTCTATAATATTAACTGTAGCTATCTGGGGAATGCTCATCTTGGTTCCATAACAATCAACTTTTATCCCTTCTAACAAGGCGATGGATGCGCGAGAAGTCCGAATATGAGAAAGCTCCTCTTTAAGAGTTTTGAAAGCCTTATCCATTCTTTTTTTTAGATCCTCAAGCTGTTGATTCACAGCTTATCACCCCCCCAAGGTCTTCTTAATTTCCCACGTAGGTGCCAATGGGTTTACCCATTAGAGCTTTTTTTAAAGCTCCTTCTTCTGGGAATTTAAAAACAATAATAGGAAGGTTCTCCTCCTTAGCTAAAGAAAAGGCTGTGAGGTCCATTACCTTTAAACCTTGTAGAAGTGTCTCTTCGTAGGTGAGGCGTTCGAATTTTTTTGCTGAGGGGTCTAACCTTGGGTCCTTATCGTAGATGCCATCTACTTTCGTTGCTTTAAGTAAAACCTGAGCAGATAGCTCAAGCGCCCTTAGCACTCCTGCAGTATCAGTTGAAAAAAAGGGATTGCCTGTTCCGCAGGCAAGAAAAAGGACCTCTCCCTGTTTTAGATAGCTCAAAGCCCTATCCTTAGAAAAACCTTCAACCACCCCTTTTATTTCATAGGCTGAAAGCACCCTTGAAGGAAGGCCGTTTTTTTGAAAAAAGTCCTGTAATAAAAGACAGTTTATCAGGGTGGCAAGCATGCCTGCCTGGTCAGCTTTAACCCTGTCTATTCCTTCCTTCTCTGCACTAACTCCTCTTAAGATATTCCCCCCACCAACTATTATGGCTAACTCAGCTCCAAGGGCTAATACTCCCTTTACTTCTTCGCAAAGAAACTTCACAAGTTCTAGATCAATTATAGATGAACCATCGCCAGCCAAGGCCTCACCAGAGATCTTAAGCACTGCTCGTCGATACTTAAGCATGCTTTTCTATTCGCCCACTTGAAATCTAACAAACCTTCGAATCACAATCTTCTCTCCTGTTTTAGACATAAGTTCATTCAAAAGGTCTTGGATTGTGAGCTCAGGGTTCTTAATAAAAGGCTGTTCAAGAAGGACATTTTCTTTATAGAACTTCTCAAGCTTACCCTCAACGATTTTAGGAATAATATTCTCAGGTTTTCCTGCCTCTCTCAGTTGTTCTTCATAGATCCTTTTTTCCCTCTCAAGAACCTCAGGCGGAACCCCCTCACGAGTGATGCTAATAGGATTTGTGGCCGCAATCTGCATGGCCACGTTGTGGGCAAATTCTCTAAACTCATCAGTCCTCGCCACAAAGTCTGTCTCGCAGTTTATCTCAACGAGGACTCCTATCTTTTTGTTGGCATGAATGTAAGCCTCAACTATCCCTTCTTTTGCCTCTTTACCAGCCCTTTTGGCAGCGATGACAAGACCTTTTTTTCTTAAAATATCTATTGCCTTTTCAATATCACCACCTGCCTCTTCAAGAGCTTTTTTGCAATCGGAAAAACCGGCAGCCGTTCTTTCTCTTAGCTGTTTAATAAGTTCAAGCGAAATCTGGCTCATATCTTAAACCTCCTCTAAATTTTAAAAAATTATTCAGCTAAAAACTTCTCTGCTGCTTCTTCGTAAGATATCTCTTTTTCTTCTTCCTCAATGATTTCTTTTAAGATGTCTTCTGCCTTTTCTTCAGCCTTAAGAAACTCTTCTTCAAGAGATACTTCCTTGTCAGTTTCTGCTGCAACCCTCTCCTTGTAGATCTCAATTCCCTCAAGACAAGCATCGGCGATCTTGCCGGTGATAAGCTTTATCGCCCTTATGGCGTCATCATTCCCTGGAATGATAAAATCAATTAGGTCTGGGTCGCAGTTCGTGTCAACGATTGCCACAATAGGTATCTTAAGTTTACGAGCCTCTAAGACGGCAATTTCCTCATGCACTGGGTCTACGATATACAGAGCATCGGGAAGGGTTTCCATATTCTTTATTCCAGCAAGGTTCCTCTCAAGCTTTGCCTTAAGACGTTCAAGCTTTAACCTTTCCTTTTTAGGAAATCTCTCTATCGTGCCGTCAGCAAACCATCCTTCAATTCTTTTTAACTTTTCAACGCTTTGCCTGATGGTTCTGAAATTGGTAAGCGTTCCACCAAGCCAGCGATAGTCAACATAAGGCATTCCACACCTTTGAGCTTCTTCTCTTATGGCATCCCTTGCTTGTTTTTTGGTGCCAACAAAAAGTATTTTTCCACCGTTTGAAGTAAGGTTCACCACAAACTCATAGGCAATCTCAAAGTACTTTAAAGTTTGTTGAAGGTCGATGATGTGGATGCCGTTCCTCTCACCGAAGATGAAAGGCTTCATTTTAGGGTTCCATCTACTGGTCTTGTGACCAAAATGGACCCCAGCCTCTAAGAGTTGTTTCATGGTGATGTGACTCACTGTTAAACCTCCTTATGGGGTTTTTTATCTTCCGCTCCGGGTGGAATAAAACCAAGCATCCCTTCCGGGACACCCCATCCTCGGAGCGTGCTTATTTTGCTAAATTAAATCACCAATTTTCTTTTTTTCAACTGTAGCTTATAATAATTTTCATGCCGCTTATTACCTTTGAAAGGGTTACAAAGATCTATCCTCCCTATTTTCGTGCTTTAAACAACATTAGCCTAAGCATTGAACCAGGAGAATTCGTGCTTATAACCGGACCAACAGGAGCTGGGAAAACTACCCTTTTAAAACTAATTTACCGTGAAGAAGAACCCACGGACGGTGAAATTTTCTGGGAAGGGCTGCCTTACTCATCCCTAAGCTATAGCGACTTCTTAAAAATAAGACGGAAAATGGGAATAATCTTTCAAGATTTGAAGCTCTTCGAAGACCTTTCAGTTTATGAAAACATCAAACTTTCTCTTGATTTAACCGAAATAAGCCTGCCGAAAAAACGAGCGAAGGTCATAATCTATGATTACCTCGAACGATTTGACCTATCCTTAAAAGCAAATAAAAAGGTAAAATTCTTATCAGGAGGAGAAAAACAGAAGGTTGGTTTCATAAGGGCGATCATCAAGGACCCGGATTACATCATAGCGGATGAACCAACGGGTAATATCGACCCGCTGAGCATTAAAGAAATCTTATCCATTCTAAAAGAACTAAACCAAAAAGGCAAAACCGTGTTGCTTGCAACTCATGACCCAATTATCATCCAACAAGTGGAAGCTAAAGAAATACACCTTCATAAAGGAGAGCTAATTCCAAAATGTTGAAAGCCCTCATGAAACTCGAAATATATAAAAATTTTTTTTATTATCTGACTTTATCTCTTTTTCTTTTCTTTTGGTCCTTCAGTTGTTATTATGCCTTGTCTTTCTATTCTTTAGCCATCGAAAATTTTATCAAAAAAAGTCAAAACATAGAGATCTACCTATTTTCAAATGATGAGAACTTACTCGACAGAATAAAAAGAGATCTACAAGCTTTCGTTGAGTTTAAAAAAGAAATTGATTCAAAGGCTTTGAAAAAACAAATTTTTGAAGAGGTTGAGAGCACTAATATTACTTTAGACGAAGAATTGATCCCAAAGGTAGTTATCTATAAGATTAAAAATTATGAATACATACAAGATATCGATAAAATCTTGAAGCAATTCAACAATGTTTATTACATAATAGAAAAACCGCCTATCTCACCTCATAAACTACCATTTATTTCTATTGGCTTAGGGATAATTTTATTAATTTTTTTCCTTCTGTATTTGGCTCTTTCTTTTATCTTGATAAAACTTTTAATGCTTAGAACTGAAGAAGAAACTAAGACTTTTCAGTTGTTAGGAGGCTCTACTTTTAAAATTAGCTTAGCAAAAATTTTAGTACTCTATTTATTTCTTCTAATTTCAACTTTTCTATCAATCTTTTTGATATATTTAATAAACGAAAAATTTAAACTTTTAGAAAGTTTGTTTAACATCGACATTAAAACTATTGACCTAAAAATTCTATCACTTGTTTTTTTACAAATTTTTATTATTCAACCTTTATTTATCTTGGTATCAACTAAAAAATGTTAAAAAAAATAATTTTAGTTCTTATTATTTTTCTACTTTTTCTTGAACCAATGCCTTTATTTTCAGAAGAAAAAGATGGTACAATTGAAAAAGAAATAATGCTTATAGAGAAACATTTAAAAGAAATTAAAAAAGAAGAAGAGAAAAATGAACATTTTTATAATAAAACAAAAAATGAGCTTAGCAAAATCATAAATTTATATATTTTCTTTGAATCTAAAGAAAGAAAAAACTTAAGAAAAGAAAAAATATCAAACAAAGATTTGACAAAAAAATTAATGGAATATAATTTTTTCTTATGTGAGAATATAAAAATAAATCTCTCAAAAGCTAAAGAAAATAAACAATTATTGTATGCTAAGCTTACAAAATTAAAGGAAATATATGCTAAAAGAAAAGGTGAACTTACACCAGAAGGTAGACCAGATGTGGTAAAAATCTTAGATAATAGAATACTTAATCCAATAACACTTGAAAAGACTAAGGAAGGGCAACACAGAATAGTTCTTAAAGAAAAAAGAAAGGTTTATGCTCCTATCTCAGGAATAGTTGATAAAATAACCTTTACTCAGGGTGTATTGGGTTTAAAAATAAAAAACGAAAAATGTTCTTCTTATTTATGGGGGTTGAGCATCTTATCCGTAAGCCCTGGGCAAAATGTTAAATTAGGAGAGATTATTGGAGAAACAGAAGAACCTTTAGAAAAGGATTTTCAATTTGTATACGAGGTATTTTGCCATAGATGATCAATCAGATTTTAATATCTTTTCTTCTATGTAAGCAAAAAGTTTGTTTGAAATGTATAGACCACAACCTAAAATCCATCCTTCATGCTTTAGTATCACATAACCTGGCTCGATAGGAAGGACAATTTCTTCTATCTTTTTTCTTTCCTTTAAGAGATTAAATTGCTCCCTTGTTATTTCGACAATGTTTTTGGTTGCCCATCGTCCGAAGCGCTGAAGAAAGGCTGAAGTTGGTTTTAAATAATGAGAAACCTCTCTTAAAAACAACAAGCCAACCGTTTCTGGATTAAAACTCTTTAACTTATCCCAAGGGGCGTTCTTTGGATAGAGCCAAAAATTCGATGCTCCCCTTAACATCTCATAGTCTTCAAATAGAGAAGGAGAAAGTCCAAATCTTTTTTCTAAAAATGAAAGAACAGCTTCTCTTTCCTCTCGACTTAAGAACCTTGGGAATTTTTTAACTTCTTTAGCCATATGTCAGCCTCTTTTTTGTTACCCCAAGGACTTAGCCCGAGAAGTCTTCCCTTTTGCCCTTCCCCCGAACTAAGGGATGCCTTGCTACCACTCGGCAGAATAGGGTAAAGGTTTACTATTGCTATTACAAAAAAGTTTTATATAATTTAGCCTTTTAGATAAGTCTTACAAGATCCTTCTTAAGGAGAAAGGATGAACTCAAAAGCCGAAAGATACAAGTCTGCGGGGGTTGATTTAGAGGCGGCAAATCGGCTTGTGGAGATTGTTAAAGAAAAAGTTGCGAAGCTTCCCCAAAAAGGGGTTATAGGTGGGATTGGAGCTTTTGCAGGCTTGTATTCTCTTGATCTTTCCTGCTGTGCCAACCCTCTCCTTGTTGCCAGCACAGACGGTGTAGGAACAAAAATAAAAATTGCCATCATGGCGGATTATCATGTATCCGTTGGGATTGACTTAGTAGCCATGTGTGTAAATGACATCATCACCCTTGGTGCAAGACCTCTTTTCTTCCTTGACTACATAGCCATGGGTAAATTTAACGAAAAAACCTTTTCGGAAATCCTTGATGGTATAACTGAAGGATGCAAAATATCTCAATGTGCCCTACTTGGTGGAGAAACCGCAGAAATGCCCGGCATATATGGAGAGAAGGATTATGACCTTGCTGGCTTTGTGGTAGGAATTGTGGATCGAGATAGAATGATAGATGGGTCTGAAATCTCAACCGGCGATGTGGTCATTGGGTTAGCTTCAAACGGCTTACATAGCAATGGGTTCTCTTTGGTCAGAAAGATCCTTTTTGAAGAACACAAACTTAGCTTAAGCCATGTGCCAGAAGCCCTTGGACTACCCCTTGGGGAAGAAATTCTAAAGCCAACTAAGATCTATGTTCCGACAATTCTTACTCTTTTAAACCGGGGCGAAAAAATAAAAGGGATTGCCCATATTACTGGGGGGGGACTGGTTGATAACATACCGAGGATCCTGCCTCAAAACTGTAAAGTAGTGATAAACAAAAAGGCCTGGGAATGGCCACCTATATTCAAATACCTTCAGGAATTGGGAAACATCTCCGAAGAGGAAATGTATCGCGTGTTTAACTGTGGAATTGGCATGGTTCTTATTGTAAAAAAGGATGACGAGCCTAGAATTAAGGAATTTCTTTCTGCCTGTGGAGAAAAATGCTACACCTTGGGCTGGGTTGATCGAGTAAATGCCGGAGAAGAACGCGTTGTCTTTGTTTGAGGGCTAAGGGATGTATTTTCAAGATGTAATCGCTACACTTAATAAGTTTTGGGCTGAGAAAGGATGCGTCATACTTCAGCCCTATGATGTGGAAGCTGGGGCAGGAACCTTTCATCCAGCAACTTTCTTAAGAGCCCTTGGGAAAAAACCTTGGGCTTGCGCTTATGTAGCCCCATCAAGGAGACCAACCGATGGTAGATACGGAGAAAACCCAAACAGGCTTCAGCACTACTATCAATACCAAGTTTTGATAAAACCCTCTCCCGAGAACATTCAAGATCTATATCTTGAAAGTTTGCAAAGGTTGGGTATAGACCCGCGAGACCATGATATCCGGTTCGTTGAGGACGATTGGGAATCGCCTACGCTTGGTGCTTGGGGACTTGGGTGGGAAGTTTGGCTTGATGGAATGGAGATCACCCAGTTTACCTACTTTCAGCAGGTAGGTGGCTTTGAGTGCTTTCCTGTTTCCGTCGAAATTACCTATGGTCTTGAAAGGTTGACTATGTATCTTCAGGGTGTAGAAAGCGTGTTCGATATTAAATGGAATGAAAAGGTCTTCTATAGAGATGTGCATCTTCCTACCGAGGTGGAATACTCTATCTTTAATTTTGAGGTGGCTGATGTCTCTTTATTAAGAGAGCTTTTTGATAAGTATGAAGCAGAAGGTAGAAGGATCCTTGAGTTAGGGTTAGTCTTTCCAGGATACGATTTTGTCTTAAAATGCTCCCATCTTTTTAACCTCCTTGATGCTCGAGGCGCTATCTCGCCTATTGAGAGGGCAAACTACATAGCCAGGGTCCGAGCTTTAGCAAAAAGAGCTGCTGAAGCTTATTTAGAAAAATATGAGGGTCAAGGATAGGGATGAAAAACCTTCTTTTTGAAGTGCTAACCGAGGAACTACCAGCAAGGTTTATTAGATTAGGAATCAACTCCTTAGCCGAGCTAACAGAGAAGTACTTAGTGGATTATAGGCTTAAGTTCAAAGACATAAAGACAGCTGGAACCCCAAGAAGGCTTGTTCTTTTTGTGGAAGGACTTAGCGAGAAGCAGGAGGACCTTGAAGAGGAGATTATCGGACCGACAACTAAGGTAGCCCTTGATGAAAATGGAAACTACACAAAAGCAGCGCTTGGCTTTGCGGCAAAGCACGGAGCAGAACCATCTGATCTTTACATAAAAGAAACTCCAAGGGGAGCTTATATCGCTCTAAAAATCAAAAGGATAGGAGAGGAAACTACTAAAATTTTGCAGACCCTTCTTCCTAAAATCCTTTTAGAAATTCCTTTTCCAAAGAAGATGGTCTGGGGTGAGGTTCGGTTTCCCTTTCCAAGACCAATTAGGTCTATTCTTTGCCTTTTTGGAGAGGATATAGTGCCTCTTGAAATAGCAGGCTTAAAGAGCGTAGACTGGACCTATGGACATAGATACTTAGGGGCAAAAAAAGTTAAGCTTAGGAGCGCTGACTTTGATGAATACGTCAAGCTCCTTAAGGAACATTGGGTTATCGTTGACCCTGACGAGAGAAAAAGAATTACCGAGGAGGAAATTAAGCGAATAACTCAAGGGAAAGGTTTCCCTGAACTTGAACCCCATCTTCTTCATGAGAACGCAAACCTTGTGGAATATCCCTTCCCTACCCTTGGGTCCTTTGATGAAAAATTTTTGAGGATGCCTGAAGAGCTAACTAAAACCGCCCTTCAAGAACACCAGAGATACTTTTTACTGAGAGACAATAACGGAAAACTTCTTAACTATTTCGTGGCGGTAAACAACAATCGCGTTCGGGATGAAAAGGTCCTCATTGCCGGGCATGAAAGGGTAGCCAAGGCTCGTTTAGAAGATGCTCTTTTTTATTACGAGCGAGACTTAAAGCAATCCTTAGACCAATGGGTGATAAACTTAAAGGGTATTGTTTACCATGTCCGGTGCGGGACCTTATATGAGAAGACAGAAAGGTTAAAAAAGCTTTCGGTCTTTCTTGCTGAGAGATTGGGCATTGCACCTGAGTTAGAAAAGTTAAAAAAGGCAAGCCATTACGCTAAGGCTGACCTTGCCTCGGAGGTGGTGAAAGAATTCCCAAGCCTTCAGGGTATTATGGGAAAGTATTACTATCTTCATCATTTTGGAGATGAGGTTGTAGCAAGAGCGATTGAGGAGCAGTATCTTCCTAATCCAAACGATGAAAGGCTACCAGAGACAACGATTGGAACCATCCTTTCTATTTGCGACAAAGTTGACCATATTACCGCACTAATTGGGGTAAACGAGAAGCCAACAGGAGAAAGCGACCCTCATGGATTAAGAAGAGCAGCTTATGGTGTGATAAAAATACTACTTGGGAAAGAACTTGACCTTGAGCTTGAACCTTTGATTGAGAAGGCTTGCGATCTTCTTTTACAACAGGGCTATCTTAAAAATCAATCGGCAAAAGAGGAAACTATTGAATTCTTGAGAAAGCGGCTTGAAAGCGAGTTTCTCTCTATGGGTTATCCTAAAGGACAGGTCTTTTCTGTTATCAAGTTACATCTTAATCCCTACGATCAATTTTTGCGCTTAAGGGCAATTTCAAAGCTTTCTCAAGGTAAAGAGTTCGAAGACCTTTTAGTTCCTTTCAAAAGGGTTTACGCCATCCTGAAGAATCAGGACATAGATAAGCTTCTATCACCCAATCCTTGGCTTTTTGAGCTACCTTCAGAAAAGAACCTGTTTGAGGCTTATAAGGAGATTGAGGAGCCTTATTTGTCAAAGCTTAAAAGTAAAGCTTATGAGGATGCGCTTTATTTTTTACTCAAGCTAAAACCCTTTATTGAAGAATTCTTCGATAAAGTCTTTGTGATGGTTGACGATGAGAAGGTCCGCGCAAACAGACTATCCCTTCTCAAACAGGTATTTTCTCTTTATCAGTTCTTTGCCTATTTCGAAAATCTTGTTTAATTTTTAAAAAAGGCTATGAAGAACTTACCTTTAAAGAGCGTGATCGTTGGCACAGCTGGGCATGTAGACCATGGGAAGTCAACTCTTATAAAAGTCTTAACTGGCATCGACCCTGATAGACTGAAGGAAGAAAAGGAAAGAGGCATAACCATAGACCTCGGGTTTGCACATCTTATTTTGCCTTCCGGTATTCTTGCTGGAATCGTTGATGTGCCAGGTCATGAGAGGTTCATTCATAACATGGTTATTGGAGCTGGTGGAGTAGACATTGTTATGCTCGTAATCGCCGCTGATGAAGGGGTTATGCCTCAAACGGTTGAACACTTAGAAATCTGCGAGCTCCTGGGAATTAAAGATGGTTTCGTCGTCTTAACGAAAGTAGACTTAGTGGATGAGGAACTTTTAGAACTTGTTACTGAAGATGTCAGGGAATTCCTTAAAGGAACTTTTCTTGAGGGGGCTCTTATCATTCCCTTTTCAGCGGTTACCCTCCAAGGCAAGGAGGACATTATTAAAGTCCTTGATGAAAAGGCAAAAAAGGTCCGAGAGAAACCGATTCACAAACCCTTTAGGCTTCCCATCGACGGAGTTTTTACAGTAAAGGGTCATGGCACGGTAGTAAGAGGGACCGCAATTTCAGGAGAGGTCGCTGTCGGCGATGAGGTAATGGTCTATCCCCAAGGCATCTTAACCAAGGTGAGAAGCATACAAGTGCATGGAAAGCCAGTGGATAAAGCTTACGCTGGAATGCGCACCGCCTTAAATCTTCTTAATGTCTCTAAGGATGAGGTCGAGAGAGGAAATGTAGTCTCTTTACCTGGCGTATTAAAGCCTACCCAATGGCTTGATGTGGAGATAAAAACGGTTAGAAAATTAAGTAAACCTCTTAAAAATTTCGAAAACCTTTTGCTTTACATTGGAACTTCCGAGGTTTTAGCTAAACTTATCTTGGTTGTAAAAAATGAGTTGCCAGCAAACGAGAGGGATGTTGCCCAACTGTTTGTTAGTAAACCCATTGTTTGTTTTAGAGATGATCGGTTTATCGTTAGAAGACCCGGGACGAATGAGACGGTTGCTGGTGGAAGGGTGCTTCTAGCAGTTACTGGAAGAAGAAAGCGCACCAAACCCTGGGAAAGGGAAGAGCTCTTGTTTTTAGCTCAAGGAGACCTTTCTGAAATCGCTTACTATCTAATTAAGAAAAAGGGACAAAGAGGTTTAAAGGAAGAAGATTTAAGCTATTCCTTATCCGTCTATGGTCAAGAGCTTGAGCACATAATAAAAAGTTTGAATGAAAAGCTGATTATTATCCCCGAGGGGCAGACAAGATATCTCTTTGCGGAGTCAGCCTTAGCGGAGTTAAAAGAAGAGATCCTTGAGAGGTTAGAAAAGTATCATCAAGCTAACCCGCTATCTCCAGGATTAAGCAAAGAAGCTTTGAAGAGCAGGCTTTCTGATGAGCCAAATCACTTACTTTATGAAAGGGCGCTTTCCCAACTCTTGCAAGAGCAGAAGATTCATAAAGATAAGGACCTGTATCTTTTACCGCAGTATCGTAATGTAAAATCTACTGAATTAGAGGAACTTAAAAAAAAGGTCGAACAAACCTTCTTAAAAGAGGGGCTTACTCCAAGGGATGCCGAAGAGATTTTACTTGATTTTGGTGATAAATATTATGTAGCTAAGGAGCTCTTTAAGCTACTACAGAGAGAAAACATTCTCATCCCTTTAACTGAGAAGTTAGTTTATCATCGCGATATTTTAGAAGAAGTAAAAAGAAAGGTTTTTGACTACTTTGAAAGGAACAAAGAGCTAACCGTCTCTGCCTTTAGGGACTTATTTGGGGGTAATCTAAGCAGAAAATATCTTATACCACTTTTAGAATACCTTGATAAAGAAAAAATTACCCTTAGGGTGGGCGATAAAAGGGTTCTACGAAAGCCTCTAACCCAAGTTTTAACAACTAAGACTTAGCTCCGAAAATCTCATTTTATGCACTTCCCGGACGCAAGCCCAAGAACCTTTTCTTTTGTCTTATTTGAGATCCCTTGCTACTTACGTAACTCCGGATGACAAAAAGGGCGTCGCCCTGAGGTGTAAGGGCAAGTAGTCTCCTCGCATTATGCCGTCCCGGATGAGCCGCTTGCCTCTACATGTCTTACTTATTTTTCGCTTTTTTTCTTTGTTTTCTTTGGTTTCTTAGACTTCTTTTTTTCTACCTCTTTAGCTATCTCATAGAAATTTTTCAGCTCTTCCTTAACCTTTTTATGGAATTTATCTGGTTTCATTCCTGTAAAAAGCTCTATAGCATCGTCTATATGCTCAATTTGGTAGAGATGGAACGTTCTCTCTTCAATGGCCGAGAGCACATCTTCATCAAGCAGGACCTCGTCATAATTTTGAACCGGAATAATGACCCCTTGGGTGCCTGACATTTTAGTTAGTTTACAAACTTTAAAAAAGCCTTCAATCTTTTCCTTTATACCGCCAACAGGCTGAATGTTACCAAACTGATCAATAGAACCGGTTATAGCCAAATCCTGCCTAAGTGGGACCTTGGCTATGGCAGAAAGCAAAGCTAAGAGCTCAGCAGCTGAGGCGCTGTCTCCCTCCACAAACTCATAGCCCTGCTCAAAGGTAAGAGTTGCCGATAGTTGTAAAGGAAAGTCTCCGCTATACTTATGGAAAAGATAGGCAGATAGAATGTAGACCCCTTTAGAATGAATGGGACCGCTAAGGTCTATTTCTCTCTCTATATGAACTACCCCTTTGCTACCAGGGTAGACGGTTGCAGTTATTCTGCTTGGCTTACCAAAGGAATAATCTCCAAGAGATAAGACACTAAGTCCATTGATTTGCCCTACTTTTTTTCCTTCAACGGAGATTATGATCTTTCCATTCTTTATAAGCTCTAAGATCTTTTCCTCGATAAGGTTTAGACGGTAGATTTTTTCTCTAATGGCTCTTTTTATATGAGTTGCTTCGATAAAATCACCTTCAGCGTAAGCATTTGCCTCTTGGAGTAGAGTGGAAAGTTCTGCAAAATTAAACCGAGCCTTTTTTAAATTTCCAGCTTCATAGATAGAAAATTTCAAAACTTCAGTTAAGGCTTCGGGTGTTAAATCCTTTAACTTTTTATCAACGATTATCTTTTTAACGATGCTAGGAAAGACTGAGAGAAATTCTTCGTCAACAGGCACGTTAGCATCAAATTCAGCTTTAATTTTGAAAAGTTCGGAAAACTCTTCATCATAGTTAGTCAATAGGTAGTATAGGTAGGGGTCGCCTATAAGAAAGACTTTGGCTGAGAAAGGAATTGGTTCAGGGGATAAGCCTACATGCGGAACGGGTATTTCTTCCATCATTCCGCCCATGATAAAAAGTTTTCCATGTTTTATGGTGCGTTTAAGCAGGAAATAAAGGGCGGGATTTTTTAATACCTCCCAGAGGTCCAAGATCAAGTATCCACCGTTAGCTTTATGAAGGCTTCCTGGAGTGAGGCTTAAATGGTCAGCATAGAGGATCCCCATCTCAGCGCGGTAGTTAATCTGACCAAAAAGCCCCTTAAGAGTGGGAACTTTCTCATAAACAACAGGTGCTCCCTTTAGCTCCGAGTTATCAACCAAGAGATTTGCTCGAAAAATATTGAGAGCTCTGTTTATCCCAGACTGAGCCATCAAGTTCCCTTTGGCCTTTTCCCATTCAATAAAAAGATGAATGTTTTTCACAAGCTCCTTTTTTAAAGACCCTAAATATTCAATAACCTCTTTAAGGTCTTTGAACTCCTCAAAAAGGTCTTCTAAGGCCTTATTTATTAGTTCTTCTGCTATTTTATTTTTTAGGTTAATAAGAGCATCTCCAAACTCGGCATCTAAATCCCTTAGCCTTCTCATGTATTCTCGCATGATTGGCTCAAACTCTTGAATATTTTTTTGATACTCTGCCCTTATCCTTGGGTCTTTAAGGAGCTCCTCTTCTGAAACCGGAGTTTCAATGCGAAAGAGAGGTAGCAAACGCACCCCTTGCGGACTAAAAAGCACCATTAGATTATGTTCTTTAGCCTTTTCAGTCAACTCCTGAATAACCTCTTCCTTTTTTTTATCGATGCTTTTGGTAATGTTAGCGATCTCTTCTTCATACTCTTTACCTTCAAAGGCTCTAAAGGTCTCTCTTTTTAAAAACTCAAGGGCGTTCTCTATCAACTCAACGAACCTTTTACCCTTCCCGGGAGGGAAGATCAAAGCTTTAGGTCTAACCGGGTCATCAAAGTTATTGACATAGCATACATCTTGAGGGGTGGGTTTACTGCTTGCAACTTCTTTCACTTTGCGAAGAGTATAGGTTGTTCGCCCAACTCCTGGGATTCCGCACACATAAACATTATAACCTTCGTCATCAAGCCCCAAGGCTAGGTTAAAAGCCTTTTCAACACGACCTTGATGAGGAAAAACCTCTTGAGGTGCTACATCCTTTGTCCCAATTTGAAAGTTATAAGGAAAAGCTAGATCTTCGATTCCGATCTGCTTCCAGGACATAAAACCTCCCTTTTAAGAATTATGCTTATGAATTTTACTAAAATGGAAAATTAAAACAAGGTATTTTAATTATTTAAAAAGAAAATTGTAGCTATTGCAAATAAGGTTCATCACGCTAATAAAACAAAGAGAGTAAGCTCAAGCAAGTGGCTGCTCGCACCTCAAAAAGATTAGGGCTCAGCCAGTCGCCCCTACGATTGACCTTTTGAATTGGCAAACGCCGTTTGCCCCACATTTTATGGGGAACATAGGCAATGCTACATCAAAAATAATTCTTTGACTAAATTTTTTTTGACAAACTAAAAATTAAGTGAAGTGAGATCAAATGCAAATTAAAAAGATGGGGGATTGCTCCCCCTTCCGAAAAAATTACCACCAAGAGATTGTTTTATCGACTTCCCAGATAAGGTCAATCAACCGGTCAAAATCTTCATCTGTTTTAGCGGCAAAGAGGTCAAACTCAACGACCTCATGCCCTTTAGCCTTAATCTTTTCCACAATTTTCTTTATGTCTTCGTTTTCCTTGCTTACCTTGTGACGATATACGCAGAGGATCTTCATGCTCATCTACCTCCTATAAATAAACTTAATTTCTATGCGCATTGGGGTGGAGCTTGAACTTTTTGAGCTGGAAGACCATAACCCACCACAAAGTCACATTCAAGGATCCTTTCAACTACATCATCCAATGTTGCTTCCGCAAGTCCCCACTCTTCAAGATTGAATTTTTTTGTCTCCTCATCCATGGTCTCGGTGACAGCGTAGACTTCGCCTTCCATGTCTCGGATCCAAGCAAGGTTTTCTTCCATGTATTCTGACTTAGCAGGCATCTTTTGATAAAAGATGTAAGAATAGGAATACATGTTTTCAACCGCTAAACCAAGGGCAGACCTTAACCCATCAGAAATGTAAATTCTATTGGCGATCAAAAAACAAACTTTATAACTCATGTGTTTACCTCCTCGTTTGTGATTTTTTTTAAAGGACTAAATACTTTCCCACCTCTTCTATTAATTCCCCATGATAAGCCTGGGTTCTCATCTGTTTTTCAGTGAGACCTTGGTTATGATATTCAGGTTCATACCCTTCGCATGCGTAAGCGGCAACACAAATGGCAAGGTCTTCCTCAGGGACCATTTTTCTAATTGTTTCGAAAATAGGATGATAAGTCAGATGCGTTG
>Ga0080005_129807_pt1 | contig 37419 bp, 64 predicted proteins | sample JossMetagenome_2_FD_69208 | JGI IMG/M metagenome (GOLD analysis project Ga0080005, IMG submission 69208) | Hot spring sediment microbial communities from Joseph's Coat, Yellowstone National Park, USA - JC3_ASED (SPADES assembly) (version 2) | ecosystem: Environmental > Aquatic > Thermal springs >...
ATCCCTAGCGTCCCCTAGGATCAGGACTCCGTTCTCTCCTTTGAAATGCATGTACTCCTTCAGCAGGTTGTCGAGCCAGCTCATTTCACTCCACCGTGCACAGGACTACCCCGCTGGGTGCTTCCACTGCCCAGACCCTGTGGCCCATCACTTTATTGAAGCACTTGTAGTGGTAGCGTCTCACCACCCGGCTCATATCCCTCTCCTCAACGTACTCGGTGTCCGCTCTTATCACCAGACCGCAGTAGAAGCAGGGATAGTCGTCTCCAGCCTTCCTTACTGTGTACGTGAACCCGCCCTTAAGCTTTATCTGCTTTCCGCACTCCACGCCTGCCAGCCTCGTAGTAGTCGGCTAGGTATCGCAACAGCTCGTCGAAGCTCCTCTTTCTGAGCCTCCTCTTCAGCCTGTACAGCTTGAAGTGCGTCTCCTCTGATATCGTGAGGGTTGTGATCTCCTTTTTCTTCAAACTTCCACCGTTAAAGTATCATTAATTAATTACTTTTAAATCACAGGTCAACGAGGTTCAGGGGGTTTATATACCAGTAATTAATTAATTAGTTAGAGTGGTGGTCTAGCCTTGAAGTGCCCGTACTGTGGTGGGAACCCGGTCGTCTACGACACGGGGCTACATGCATACGTCTGCTCCCACTGCGGGGCGGTTATAGAGGAGCATCCTGTAGAGTATAAGCTCGGGAGGGGGGAGCACCCAAATGTGTCTAGGGATGATGTCAGGAGGATCAAGCCTCTGTATAAGATGGGCGACGGGCTTGTAAGGGTGGTTGAGGACCAGTGTAGTCGGCTCGGGTTGAGCAAGTACTTGTGTCTTCAGGCTAAGAAGAGGTTTGAGAGTGCTGTAGCGAATATCGTGAGGAAGAGGCATCTCCAGAAGGTTTACCCGAGGAGGCTTGAGTACGTGTCTCTTGCATGCATCTACGCTACGTTGATTGAGCATGGCTCGACCATATCGATCAGGAGGCTCAGTAGGGTGCTTGGGCTTGAAAACGGGAAGCTGTTCACTGTCTTATACAGGTATAGAGATGAGATAGGCTTCAAGCACGTGGATAAAAGAATGGTCTTCATTAACAGGGTAATGTCGGCGTTGAGGAATCAGCTGAGCGACAGCGAGGTCGACGAGGTAAGGAGGGAGGTTGTGAGGATGGCTGTTGAGGTGCCGTATGCTTCAACCAACCCGCTGTTCTACGCCACCATGCTGGCGATCATAGCGTCCAAGCGTCTTGGGTTGAGAGTTGAGGTTAAAAAGCTCGCCGAGGATCTCGGGTTCTCCCGGTCTCAAATTAAGTCGATCTACACTAGGATTAAAGTGCTTGAGAAGAGGGTTGAGGAGGTGGATAAATTGAAAAAATTAGTATGAGGATATATATTGGTGCACTCCTTTTCTAGCCTGCCTGGTTTAAATTGGTGTGGGTCATAATATACCTGATTTACTAATGCATTCACTATAGCCGTTCAAAGCATGTTGGATAAGGACATCGCTAAGCTCTTCTAAATACTTGACTATTGTTCTCCGAGTTATATTAGTGTTTTCTATTTCTTCAATAATCTGTCTAATTATAATTGACTGGATTTTTACCACCTCATCCGGGTATGCCGACTTTACAGCATTCCTAATGTCTGGAAACTCGTTTGCAACTCTGTCTACTCTATCATATAGGTTCTTGAAGTCGGTCTCAAGCCCGCTTGCAACCCTTTCTAAAACGCTTGTGGCTTGTTTTTTGATTATATCTCTCGATTCCTTGCTGACGAGAATTTCTTTAGACGTATGGAGCAGATCACACGCATGAACTATGAATATACGAGCACCATCATAGCAGGGATCCCCTGCTTGCAGGGGTAGTAATTGACGAAATGACACCCCGCGTTTTTCGTGCGGTGTTTCATTTGGTGGGTCTGTTACCTTACTGAGTGCTATTACTCCTCCGACTGCCACCACGGGTATTGATGCACCCAGCATGCACGCGATCTTCCTGATATCCATCATCGACCACTAGTATAAAAAAAGGTTTCACTCCTTATATACATCATATGCCTGGCTTATGATAGGTTGGAAATAAAGTTCTTAAAAGTGGCTTGTCTTGTAAAGTTACCCTGGGACACTCACTTGCTCGACCCTAGCCACCCTTGGACACGCCTATCTTTTGTGGTTTCCCCGCACATTTGAGGGGAAAGTTTATTAACCCCAGCAATGTAGATAATAGTCTTGGTGGGCGCTTCGTCGAGGCATTCGAGAGAGAGTACGGTGGCAAGGACTGGGTTGACATGCTTGCGAGGAGGGGAGGGAGCAGGACTGCCAGGAGCCTCGGATGGCTCGTCTCCGAGATGATAAAAAACGGGTTGTGGGCTCCCGGTTCAAGGGGCTAGTTTTTTCCCTCACCTGTTTCTAGCGTAGAGTATGAACCACGACATGTTGTCCCCATCCTGCTTGAGGTATCTTGAGTAAAACTTGTATTTGATAGCGTGCACTGGGTTGAACCCGTTTATCGGTATTAGCTCCCGGTAGTGCACCAGTAGATGCTCCGCGTTGATCGCCACAGTTGTCTTGGAGGCGTACTCTATTATCAGCTTCGGTGTGCCAATTAAATAGTTGTACATGTCTCTCTTGTACGCAGTTCTGACATTCCATCTAGGGGGGTCGACCACTACAGCGTCGACGGAGGGCATTGCGAGCTTCCCGTCTCGTACCAACGAGTATAGCTGGTACACGTTCATCTTGTAGAATATCTTTGGTTCTACAACCCAGTCCCATTTGACTGGGTCAACGGCGATTACTTCAACGTTGTTGCGACACAGGTAGTAGAAGCGTCCTTGACCGTACGTCACGTCGAGTATCCTCTTCAGGCTGTATTGCTTTAGCAGTGAGCATACCACGTGGCTGGTCGGGTACTTGGAGTAGTGTCCTCCACGGCTTTGTATGTCCCTTTGATCCACTTCCTCAATTATCGGCTGGCTCCCGCTCGCCATTGCCCGCCGACCCCGTGCCAAGCCGTGCTTTAAGTTTCGCTAGGGCTGACTCAAGCATGTTCACGGTTGTTTTAAGCGTTCCAGCGTCCATTTTCATGTGTGTTATGGTGTTGAGCAGGTTGTTCAGGTATGATACGGCTCTTGTGCTGTCGTGCAGTCCTTTCAGCGTGATCCCAAGGTTGTAGTGTGTCTTGGTGACGTACTCGTAGTAGTCTGGACCAAGATAGCACTTTCTAACCTTCTTCTTGATCTTACCGCCCGACTTGACGTAGCCCTCGTAGTGGACAGCATAGTAGTAGACCCTGCCACCCCTTACCACTCTCTCAATATAGCTGTACGGCTCACCACACCTAGGGCAAATCCTCAACAAGTCTCTTCCAGCACGCCCCCTCTCCTGCGACAAGCCCACCCCCACCTTTCCCAACAGATTTGTTGGGAAAACAGCTTAAAAACCTTTCGCTCGCATAGCCCCCGCGGTTCGGGGACAGTAAGGTTTATATATAAACCAGTTCTTATTTATAGTATGGGGGTTGGAGAAGATGGCGATTGAGATCCTGGTTGTGAGGGCTCCCTGTTGCTACAGGAGGCATGAGTGCTGGTCTAGGGCTGTGTACGTTGTGGATGTTAACTCGAAGAAGATTGTCTTGAAGATACCGTCATACCGTTGCGACCGGGGCGAGGGGGCTGTATACCACGTCCCCGTGTCGCAGAGCATCGTTGTCGCGGAGCACTATGTGAGCAAGAGCGGGAGGCAGTACACTAGGGTCATATTCAAGCCGGTCTACATGAGCGAGCAGGACGCTAAGTCCTTGTTAACCGAGGTGCTGGGGGCTGGTGCGTGATGAGCGTTAAGCCACGCATGGTGTTCTTGAACGCCCTGCCGTTGAACGCTATACCCTACAACTCGTTCGTCGTCATCTGCCGGAGGGTTAGGCTTGAGGCGTTGAGGGATCTCGTCGCGGACAGCGTTGTGGAGAGCTACATCAGGCACGAGGCTACTCTCAAGGTTGTCTCAAGCGTGCTCGGCGTGGACTTGAAGCCTTCGAGCGGTCTCTACTCCTACATCCCCGGCGACGCCCTGGCCGTCATCACACTGAAGAAGCCTGTCAGGGGGCAGGAGGTCGTCGAGGTCAAGCAGGAGGATCTGGACGTCCTCCTCTGCCTGGTGACCCGGGACAGTGGTGGGGGTGATGGCGGTTGACCGGGGACGTTAAAAGGTTCGCCGACTATGTGGCTAGGTGGACGATGCTGGGCGATATCACGTCGGGTTTGTCGGAGGTCAAGGGCTATATCAAGGATAACCCTAGGTTGCGTGAGATCGCTTATAAGATAGAGCTGTTCGACGACTTCGTCTCAGACCTCATAGCGTACTTGAATAGGGATAAGTGGTATTTCTCGATCCACCTTGAGGGGAAGTCCGGGGACAGGTGTATGGTTAAGGTTATTGGGAGGAGGGTTTCGAGGGTCGTCGACACGTGTAATGTGGACGAGGCTCTCCGGAGGTTCTTCGAGGACGGTAGCGTTGGCGAAGAGCTTGTAAAGGAGATCGGGAGCACGCTTAGGGACGTCTCCGCCGGGATGAAGCTGTACATGGATCTAATCGGCAGGCTGGACGATGTTGAGAGGAAGGTAGCCGAGCTTAGGAGGATGATGTGGTGATCCGCGTGGTGTCCAAGGAGAAGTCTAAGATCATGGGCGTCGTGTTGTGCTCGTATGTGAGCCTGGAGACGTATAAGGCGGTGGTGGAGAAGGCTAGGTCGATGAACAAGTCTGTTTCAGCGTACGTGCGTGAGGTACTGGAGAAAGAGATTTGGGGAAAAAACAGCTAGCTAGAAGACAATGGAATCGGGTTTTTCTTGAACTCGCTCATCAGCTTGCTTATCTTGACGATGAGTTCCGAGGTCTCGTATGATTCTGTCATAACATATGATAATGCGTCCCGCATGACGTATGTGAGATGAGCCCCGAACTCCGGGCTCTCGTCTGGGAGTTTATAGGATAAGTGCACTAGCTCGTGTCCGAATACTGCTAGATACATTGATAGGCACTTGGATGAGCTTTCTAAGCACGCATCCAGCAGGTATTCAAGGTTTATCTTTATCGTGTTGTTCTCCTCATCAGCGAGCCCCGCGACCGGGCTTCCATTGGGCAAGGTCACGGCGTACGCGTACACTACTCTCGGTTTACTTGCATAATGTCTGCGATAGACTTTCATCGCGAAATCTTCTAGTAGATTCACTAACGCACGTATAATCGGGCTCATCTTTGCTGTCACTTCTTTCCCGGTGGATTCTTCAATTGCTTTTCTAATTCTAGCACCTGAATGGAGGATGAGCTCTAGGCTCCATCCAACGTGTAGTGGGCAGTAGATGTGTTTGATTCCTAGGTAAGTTGCTTTTGTATGATCGCTCTCCGACGAGATTACGGCGACGTCCCGCCCGTACAGCTCGTCGAACACTTCGTTTATCACTTCTCCGTATCGACTGCTGAATACATCGGTTTCTACCTCGACTGGTGGGGGTTCCATGCGGTTTGGTTTGACGTTTTCAACCTTGTATACAGCACCATATCCAGCACATACGTCGATCACGTTCTTCATCAACTCTTTCAACAACTCTCGATCTGCCCTACTTTTCCCAGCGTTCTCCTCTACGTTCCGCCAGAACCTTTCTACCTCGGTACTCACCGAGCTACCGGACGGGATCCTCCTGGACTCGTCTATTTCAACGTTGAACAGATTGTAGGAGTAGAACGACGACATGGCGGATGCGTCCTTGAACGTAGTCACGTATATGTCCCTAACATATATCCACCCCTCGTCGTCTGTGCACCTCTTGTTTATTAACTGCCTCCACTCGTATGACCCCTCTGAAATCGAGAGATGTGAATACCTTATGCAAGACGGGTCCAGTCCTTGCACGAAGTTCCTCTTGTACGTGTTGCATAGGTTCGCTCTACCATGTATTACCACCCTGGTTCCGCTTATCTGCTCTTGCGTCTTCTTGTAGCACACGCACAGCACGGGGAATATCTTGTCCTCAAGAACCTTCTCGACCGTGGTCGGCTTTATGATCTTGTCCCTTGAGTGAATTGAGACATCTATCCCCTTCTCCACGCTCGCCAGCAGAGCTATCTTCATTCCCTCCCCGAACTTCCCTCTTTGCCACGGCTTCTTCTCCGAGGTTCCTATTAGGAGGTGGTATGTTGCGAGTCCTCGACCGTTGTCCTCTATCACCGTGTCGTTTCCCACGGTTCTACACGGGTACTCCATTGGGGGTAGCTTGGTTACCTCGTGTATTTCATCTAGTGCGTTCTGCATAAACTCCCTGAATATCTCCCACTCGCCCCAGTTCCTGGTTCTCGCGTATGCTAGTGTTATACCGTACTCTATACCACCGTCAAAACCCATGGTCTTACATTTTTCCTCGCATGAGACCATTTAAGCCACCCCACAGGGCTATTATCGCTGGGAGGAGTGCTACTAGGACTATTGTCGAAAAAACGATTATGTCCATCGGTATAGCCGGCTCCTCGACCTCCCTCACTCTTATGTTCACAGGCTGGTTTATGCTCTTATGATACTCCGTGATAGCCTTGGCGAGCCTTTCAGCCTTCTCCCTGTCGCTGTAGCTCGCTATCTCCCTTGTCACAGCGTACTCGTCAACCGCCTCGACAACGTACTTCTTCAATTACTTGCCCTCCTCCAGCCTCTTGAGGTACTCCTTGAGCTTCTTGAAGTACATTCCAGCCTCATATGACTCCAACGCCTTCTCTATCTCATCCCAGGTGTCAACTGAGACGCCCTTTAGGGTTACCGTGTCCACCACCTCCTGTTCCAAATCTGTATTCTATCCCTAAAATATTTTAAACCAGTAAGCAAGAACAGTATAGTGGTGGTGCGGATGTCTCTGCTGGATAAGATCAGGAGGCTTGAGGACTTCCTCAGGAGCAACCCTGGCTTAGCTGGTGTACCAGTGTTCCTCGTCAACGGTAGACCCGTGTCCCTGTCTGAGGCTCTTGCGATGCTACGCTCAAACGTGAACGTGCCCGAGGTTCTGAGTGGTTTGCAGAGCCTTGGGTTGGATGGTGAGGAGACGTGGATCCTGGCGGAGGAGTTCTGGAGGAGGGTTGCTTCTGCTAGACCGGACATCAGCATCATGATGTTGCAACCCTATGTGCCAGCAATGTCTCCTATGGAGGCTCTCCAGCATATTAGGGCTAGGGATGAGATCGGTGCTAGGCTTGTCCAGATGTATGCTAACATGGTCAACTTTATTAGGGCTAGGGCTGGCGTGTGATGCCACGGCTGAATACGGTAACAGTGGTTAGATCAGACTATGACGGTGCAACAGCGGTCGCTAGCTCGGTTCTCGCACGTGCCATAGGGTACATGAGGGCTAGGGGGTTTAGGGTAGACGACCTGTACGGGAGTAACGCCACTCTTGAGAATGTTGTGAATAGCCTGGACTCGTTGGACAGTATTTTCTTTACTGGAGTTGGACATGGAGACAGAGACGTGTTCACGGGGCAGGATCGCAGGGCAATGTTCAGGACTTGCTCTGATGTTGACTACAAGCTTAGGTCTAGGGTTGTGTTCTTGCTCTCATGCTTAACTGGAGAGAATCTGGGAGTTGACCTAGTTAGGAATAAGGGGGTTAGGGTGTTTGTTGGATACAAGGTTGAGTTCACGTGGGTTCAGTCGAGGGTTCGAGACCCTCTTGCCGATGTTTACGCTAGGTCGTTTTTCGAGCCCGTTCTCGAGTTCTACTATAGACTGGCTGACGGTAAAACCGTGAAGGAAGCTTACCTGGCTTCGATTGATAAGTGGAATTACTGGATTGACTACTGGAGTAAGAGCAACGACCCCGTTGCTCCCCTGATTGTGCAGACCCTTGTGTGGGATAGGGATGGGCAGGTTCTGTACGGTGATGAGAATGCCACTATAGGCACGCCTACTCCTATCCCACTATCTTGGTGGGTTGCCTCCGGGATAGCCTACGGGCTCCCGTTGTTTGCCGTAGCAAGCGTTATAATCCTGGATATGCAAACCAAGTCTAAGGTGGTGTGATGGGAGACTACACTCTAGTATCGCTGATAGTCCCGAGCACGACTAATACTGGCTCTGTGGAGTTTAACCTGGCGGGATATTACACAAAGAATGCTGGATGGTCTAACTTTGCTGTCGGCTTGTGGTATGACAGCGGACCATCAGACTACATTACTATCACGGTTGACTCTACAAGCCATAGAATAAACAAGGGTACTGGGCTGGTCTTCTACATAAACAACCCTAGTGTCCCAACAACGATAACCAGCAGGGGTACCATAACACTCCCATCGCAAGGCGATTATACAGTTGTCGGGATTGCGGGCTACATCCAAGGCGGTGCCTTCTATGTTGACAGCAGGGATCCTAAAACAATAACTTATACTGCTGGTGCACCGACTCCCACGCCTACTCCAACCCCGTCTCCACCTCCCGCTATTCAACCCCCGTCTGACTGGGTTACAATGGCTGTTGTAGCAGGGTCTGTAGCTGTATTGGCTGTGGGCGTGGCGTTAGCGTTAAAAGAACTGAAAACAAAGAAATAGGAGGTGATGTTATGGTTGATGCGATGGAGTACGCGAAAGAGATTTTGAAGGTGGAGAACCTGCCGGCAGTCGCTATCGGTGCTCTCGGGGGTCTCATCGCGACTGGCATTGTTGTAGGGGTGAAACAGCTCATTGAGTGGGGTAGACCACAGGTCAAGGTTGCTACCGGTATCGTGGACACATTGCTCGGAGGCTACCTTCTCTACACCCAGTTCACGGGTAAAACAGGTAAACCGGATCCATTCCTCGACACGGTTAGAACCACGTTCGGTTTCCTCGACCTTCTCGTGGGCTTATCTGCAATAGCTTCAGGTGTGTCGGGCAAATAGCTTGGATGTGTAGAGGAAAAAAAGTTTTTTTATTTTCTCTTCGCTAGTATTTCAACAATCCTGTCAACGTCTTCGGGCTTCTTAGCGAGCCTCCCTATCTTCACGCAGTCCCTTGGATCCTTGGATTTAATCTTCTTTACCACCGCGTCTGCTATTTTCTCTGCTAGCTTCTCGTCGAGGTTCTCCCTGTTCTTCAGCACGTTGATGCATATGGCTTTCACCTCTTCATCCGTGTATGGCTTTATGTTCACTACAATAAACCTTGACAACAGCTCTGGTGGGATTCTTTTAGTAGTGTTGGCGGTTGCGATGACCTTGCACACGCTGGGGCATTTTACATATGCTTTTTTGGTAGCCATCGTCACGATAAGCCTTTGCGACTCCATCCACGAGAGCAATACCGATAGATCTAGCGAGTTCTCTATCTTATCCAGCTCGTCTATGAGCATGATCTCGGGCTTGTTCTCGGTGATGTAGTCTCTTAGTCCCGCACGCGTGCTAGCACCTGCTAGCAGTATCTGTACGTTGTAGTGTCTTGATATTGCCTCAAGTATCATCGTCTTAGCGGATGCGGGCGGACCCACGAGCAGTAAGTGTACTGGTTTATCCGACGTTAGCACGTCTAGGGTCAAGTCTTTAACGTCGTCTAGCCCTACTATGTCGCTGAAAATCTCCCGTGTCGGCTTGGCGACGGGTTTCTCCTCGACCTCCTCGCCGATGACCTCGATACCCATCGACGCGACGTCTTCAATAGCCCTCATGGTTTCGTCGTACACTCCGTAGTGTGTCGACGACCTGGATTTATACAGTATTTCCACGAGCCCCTGGTCGTGTAAGGCTCTCATGAGCCAGGGGGGTACCCCGAACTCCCATCCCTCAAGACCGAAGACTTTCTCCCTCTTACCTTTACAATCGTACTCGAAGTCGTTGACCCACTTCGGGTCGGATCCGTCCTCGCACTTAACTCTAGCCTTGTAGTCCGCCCACCTATCGTATATCCTCTTGAGGTATTCAACTATCTCGGGGTTTTTAACCACAAGTGTTTTAAGCTTCTCAACAGCATTCCTTTTCATATATGACCACTAGGTTACTGTACGCCTTCTATGTTAATGCAGTACGTACCGGTTCCTATTTTTTTTATCAAGTTCTTCTTCAGTAGGGAGTTTATTGAGCTCTGCGTCGCCATCTCGGCTTTCCTATCGTTCAAGTTGAACGTGTTCATTATGAACACTTTAACCATGTGCCTGGTGACACACTTGTTTCTCGCTATGAAGGACAGTACTTCCTCCATATACTTATATTTAGGCATGTGCTCACCTCTATTTTATTATATTACTAAGGCATTTATAAAGTTTTACGATAGCAATACCATTTGGTTTAGAAGAGGTTTTTAGGGAAAAAAAGTTATCCAAACAGCTTTTTCTCGGTATATGCTTTCTTCAGTTTTTCAATGTGCTCGTTTAGTACTCGTATTACGCGGTTTATCTTCGATACTAAGTCGTCTAGGTTATTCGTTATAACGCGTTTCATATCTATGTATCTGAAGACATCATATAGAGTACTTCTTTCTTCGCGGTTTAGTATTTGTCTGTAGTAATCGATGTAGTTGTATTTGAGTTCTCCCAGCATCTCTCTCAGAGATTTCTCTAGGCTTTCAACGCGTTCTAGAAGCGTTGATAGTTCAACGTCTTCACCCAGCTCTATTACACGGTAGTTTTCAATGAACTTCCTGAAGAAACACGCTAGCCTCGGGTATAAGCCTGCCAGTGTTGTGGGTTCGAAAGATAAAATTCTCTCGTCTTTCTCTACAACGTTGTAGAATAACAATGTGGCACTTTTCATTATGTCGAGTTGATCGAGGTGGATGTGTTCGCTTGGACCAATACAGTCACCTCCCCCGTCTATTGCCTGCTTGCTCACGAATACTGACCCGTACGGGGTTCCAACAATGTAGTATTTTTTTGACACGTAGATCTTATTGGAGTCGAATTTTATGTTTTTCCTTATGAAAACCGGTGTATCAGTATACTTGATTATGTAGTATTTTGCTTCCTTGCTTCGTTCAGCACGACGCCTAGCGATCTTGGCTTCAAGTATTTCTTTAACAGCGTTCTCAAACCTCTTTCTGGCTTTTCTCGTTTTAATAGCGTTTGCAACCGCGTCAGCTAATTCCTTGAACTCCTCCTCGCTCATCCACTGGTTTAGTTTTGATTCGAGCAGTATTCTAGCATTACCTCGTATTGCTATCTTGAAATCATCGCCAAGCCTGAAAATGATCGACGATTTTCTGTTTTTGTACTTTGCTTGAACCCATCGAGGTAGCCTTGTCCTCCGAGCACTCTTTACTATACAAAGTGATCTCCCGTTGGATGGACGCCATCGGTATACTTCGATTACAGCATACCAGTACTTCGTCATATCAAGTACACCTCATTATTATATTATGATTTAGGGGTTAAAAAACTATTTTATTGCGGGAAAAGAGTTGCTTCAGCTATCCGTCTACGTAGTTCCTCGATTTCTTCCTCAAGCACGCCAAGTAGATCCTGCAGTATTTTTCTAGCAAACGGAAGGCGGGTTTCGAAAACACCGTCGGGTAATCCTAGCGTCTTCAAACTTTTTCTAATTTGTTCAGCTGTTTTCTCAGCGTTATAAGATACGCTGGTGTCTCTAGTAAGATATTTTAAGCGATACGCTAGGTGCAAAAACTCGTTGATTTTATCTTCTATTTCACGATGCATCTTTAGTAGTTGTCTAAGCTCTTTATTATGCTCGAATAACATTATCCTGTAGAAGGCGATGAAGAAACATGGTGGGTCTTCAAGACATCGAGGCTTAAGGTTTTCGTCTAAGACGATGGTGAGCAAATCGATCTTATATGTATGATTACCGATGTAGACTATTACTCCCGTTTTCCCGAGTTTAAACTTGATATTGTGTATATTGAAGCAACATGATAGAATCATGTTTAGCCTTCTAATTACCGTGACACGATAATGTTCAAGTCTAGCGGGAATTTTTAACACAAGTCTAATTACTCCCTTGTCATTGTAGAATTCCGCGATCTCAACATCATGAAACAGCCATGCTGAATATCCGCGATCCGTGAAAATTTGGTCTAGGTAGTGTTGCTTATTGTGTGTTCTACATGGTTTCCCGTGAACTGGCTTTCTATTGATGAACGCCTCACATAGTCTGCTATAACATCTAATTCCAAATCACCTCAACATAATTCTATGGTTATCACGTTTATAAACTTTTCTCAAAAGTATGATAACATGCTCTTATGAATGGAAGAAAACAAGAACGGATAGGGAAAAAACTATAATTCGATTTTAATACGTGTTGGCAAATAGGATGGGGGATCTCTATATGTTGTCACGGCTATTATTTTATTCGCGTGTTTTTTGAGTAATGATTCAACATCGTGATTGTTAACGTCGTATATCTCCCAATCGCTCAGTATGATTATCGCGTCTGCATTGCTGTATTTTTCATCTACTAGCTTCAAAGCCGGGTATATCACGGTTCCGCCACCACCATGAACTTTCACACTACGTATATCAGTATATCGTCTTATCGTGAACACATCGTGAACTTCAGCATCCCACGTTATCACTATAACTTTTTCCGCGACATTACGAACTATAGCGTAGACCTCGCTCACAAACTGATTTAGCGTTTTTTCATCTATGGACCCCGAGGTATCGATCAATACAACTATATTGCTCATACCGTATAGTTTTTTACCAGGGTATTTTTCGTGTTTTCTCGATGGTCTCATCCATGTTCTTCTTACGTGTTTCATAATATTATCCGTTAATGCTGACCTAATAACACGTCTCCAGTCGACTTTACTCTTTAGTATTTCTGTTATCAACCGGTCGAGATCACCACTCGTGGCACCAGCTTTTTTATAAAGTTCTTTAACGACTATTGCTGTTTCAAGTGTTTTTCTTTGAACTCTACGCTCTATTTCTTCATCGCTTGAACTCGATTTATCTATGTTTTCATCCTCTTTATCGCCTTCATTTATTACATCACCTCTATCACTGTCTTTATCGTGTTTTCCATTGGAATGTTGTTTATTGGCTTGTAAATCATTCATTACACGGATATTTGCTGGTGTTTCAACTTTATTGTTCTTTTTCAATATCTCGTGCATTATTTCCTCGAAGCTCTTTTTTTCAGCATCGTAAACATTAAATAGCTTCCGTAAGTGATATGTTGTTATGTATCTTATCGACTTAACGTTTTTAGCGTATTTGTCAATATACTGATTCGCCTTGGCGTCTGCAACAATATTTGCAATGTTGTGCAGTATCGGGTTGGATGAGTATTTTTTACCCCGGATAGCGTGTTTTAATATGATATGCATTAGCTCGTGAACTAGGACGAATGTCTGTTCTTCGGGAGTTAACTTAGAGAACCTGCTTTCATTTATAAATATCGAGATGCCATCCGTGTAGGCTATAGAGTTTTCGTCTTTCGTAGAATAGATCCATGTTCTCTTCAACAATATGCCTAAAAAAGGATCGTTCACCATTAGAGCACTTATGATGTTCTTAACGTTTTCCCGCACGCTCATTTTTACACGCTCATGTATTCTGCTATTGCGTCTACGAGTTTTCTCGCTATCTCGTGGAAGGTTTTCTTAAACTCGGATCGCTTGTTTGCGTTCATCAACAATATCATTATGACGAGAAATTCGCGGTGTTCATCAAGCAGATACTCTATGAACTTAGAGTATTTCGCCTTCAACACGCTTATTGGTTGTTGTGATAGAGCGTTTATTATTAGTGATTGAGCGGATATATTGTATTCATCGAATGTTGACGGGTCGTCACTAATTTTTTCGAGAGCTTCTGCGACATCGATATTCGCGAAGTACATAGCAATGAATTTATCGCCAACATCCTTCCCAACGCTACCATATATCACTGATTCCGCTAGCTCTTTGCTCTTCACTTTTTTTAGCGTTAAAGCTAGCTGAGTCCAAGATCGAGGCGTCGGGAAGTTAACAAAGTCTTCGCTTGGTGGTTTAAGGAAGTCATCTGGGTTTGTCTTAAGGTATACTGCTACAAGCTTTTCCCAGTCATCACCATATCTCTTGTTCATATACTCGATCCACTCATCCACACTTGGAGGCGAAACGTTTATTACGATCATTCTGTTTCGTAAAGGCTTCGGTAGTGGTCTAACAATCTCGCTCCATTCAGGTGTGTTTCCAGCTAAGATGATTTTTATGTTTTTCGAGAGTTTTAGCTGGAATCCAGCCTCTTTTTCGAGAATTAGTGAATAATACATGCTTATTTGATCATCACGCTGTACATTCGTAATCTCATCTATAAATATTAATCCGTGTATATCTGGCAAAGTCAATATTTTTAATATTTTTGGCGGGAGAAACTCTACATATCCATCCCTCTCTCTAGGTATACCGAGGTCTTCAGGAAATATGTGCGGAGCAACAATACGTATATACACATAGTATTTCCTTGGATCGCTTATTATATCGTTTATAGTCGCACTATCGGCCTCTCTTAGGTCTACAAAAAGTTTGCCTAGTTTTTTTGCCTCGTCTCTTGCTTTCTCCATTACTATTTCAGTTTTTCCTACACCTGGTGCACCGAGAATCAGAAGTCGATCGATCAGTTCTATTTCTGTTATTTTCAACCCAATTACACCTCATTAATATCTTATGAGTATTTGGTTTATAAATATTTCGGTTATCGAGGATAAGTGGGGAGAAAAAGGGTTTACTCGGGGAATAGTGTTTTTTCCGCGTAATATTTCTTAACGTTTTTTAATATCGTATTTGTTTCATCAAGCAATTTTTTCAGTTCACGCTTAACAGATTCATAGTCATCGTAGTTACAGAGCTTATGGTTAATCAAACAAGTTTTTTCTATGAAATCGACTGCACGGAGATAGAAGAGAATATCGTAATCACGCTTACCCGATGGGATTAGCTCAAGCATTTTCTTAAGCTCTTCTAGTTTTCCGTAAAGCTGTTTCGCTAGTTTCACGAGGTATTTTACTTTTCCATCGTTCATCGCATATATTACTCTCGTGCTCTCATCGACTATAACATCGACAACGTTATAGTTCTCGTCGAGGCATACATCAATCAATGAAGTCTCATATGTTCTAGAGCCGATCTTGAAATAGCCGTAGAGCGGTTTACCTTGAAACTCATCGTATTTCACGTGGAATGTAATCCCAGTATTAAAGCAATTGTTTAGAATGTAGTTTATCCGCGAGCGGAACATCATCCAAGCCAAGATTCTAAGAATCCTGAAGCAATTTGGTGCACCGTAATCTAGCAATCTTGCTACAACATAATGCTGGTGAACCCATTTGCTCACATCCCCGTTCACCACAATCGCATCCATTACCCCTCTTCTTTTCGTGTTTCTCTTGTTCTTGAACGCATCACATAGTTTTTCAAGCTTCACAATTCCACCTCAAGAATAAATTACGTTTATCACATTTATAATCTTAACGTGGAACCGATAAGATGAGAGAAAAGAAAAAACAGGGAAAAATTTAATTTGAGGTCTTCAATAGATGATCGCCTAAAAGAGAAAAACACAATTTGATGTTATGAAAAAAAAGTTATTGAGGGAATAGTTCTTGTGTTGTTAACGCTAGTTTGAGATTCTCGATTATTTCATCGGCTCTCTCGATCAACATTTTTATGTGTTCTTTAACGTCTTCATAGCTGTACGTTTTGTATAGCCCCCACGGTAAACCGTATTTTTCCATGGAACCGCTTTCTTCGATGAGCATCTTAGCATCCGCTATGATGTTTTCATATTCGCTATCATAGTTCTCGATTTTTTTCAACAGCTCATCAATCTCCGCGGTCTTTTTTGAAAACGTGTTGTAGAGTTTCCGCAGGTATTCGAGTTTCTTGTTGTGCATTATGAACTCGATTTCCTTTTTCTCGTCAACTATAACGTCTACATTTTCACCGTTCACGACTATCTTAATTGTGTTTGTCCTGTAGGTTTTCCCGTTGTACACTACATAACTATACACTGCATAGCCTGGAATTCTATCATATTTTAAACGGAATTCAACGTTATCGATCTTCATGCAGTTGAGTATGAAGTTTAGTCGTGATATTGTTGTCACAGTGTTATAGCCTAGTGTACTTAGCTCTAGCTCGATGTGGTCATCATAGCGTGTCAGTATTGCTATTGGATGCCCGTGCAGAAGCCACATCGTCGTCGATTTGTCTGTTATCACCTCGTCTTGGTAGTGTCTCCCGTCGTGATATTTACACTTGAACGATCTCGCGTGACCCCCTCGCTTGAATGCTTCACACAATTTACTCCAGTAACTCACTTTTTTCACCTCATGAACAACTTATGTTTAAAACCCTTATAAATTTTACTGTAGAAAACGTGGTTGAAGCGACCGCCTATGAAAGGGAAAAATTTAATTTGAGGTCTTCAATAGGCGATCGCTTCAAAAGGGAAAAATACAAACTGGAGAATTGAAAGCAGGGAAAAAATAATTTGAAGTTTTCAACAAGCGATCGCTTCAAGGGAAAAAAATATTCTGAAGAAAAAAAAGGTTTAGGCTTCAGCAATATTGCAGAAGCTTGCCTTCTCGAGCGGGATCGCAATAATATCAATGACATTCGTGTCGAAGACGAGCAATATTACTTTTTTACCTGTATTTGTCTGGATGATATAACCATCGCCATCCTCATCGCAGTCAATTTTTCTCTTACTTAGATTTTCGCCGATCATTTTGAATATTTCACTAGCAAAATCGTCTATTGCCTCACCGTAAAAGTTGTACTCGTAGTGCACGCCATAGAATGTCGTGTCATCATCATTGCTTTTGTTTTCGACGATCTCGTTGACAAGTTCTTCAAACTGTTTTATAGTGTTATTCGCGGTCTCAATAATCTTGCTCAGCTCGTCCTCACTTATCACTTTTTTCACACTTTTTCACCTCATGAATAACTTATGTTTAAAACCCTTATAAACTTTTCGGCTCATTCCCACTTTCAATTTTTATTTTTTTGTTTTTGAACAAAGTAATACTTTGTCTCTTTCCTGATTCGCGGGAATCAGGAATAATTTGAAACAGTTTCAACAATTCTTTTTTCCAGGTTTTCTTTCGCGAGGTTTTGTTTCCGCTTTCTTCTTTTCGGGTCCTCCTTTCTTTTTTTACGGGTCCGGGTCCGGGGGTTCGGGGGTTTCGGGGGGTGTTTTAGGTCTTTTTCCTCTGGTCCTCTTTACTGGCGACCAGCCTCCTTTTCTTCACCTCATCGTACATGCTGAGTGCTAGCTCTACTGCGTTGACTATTGACTCCTCGTCCAGCTTGTTCAGCCCGGCGACTATCTTGCTGAACGTGTACACGATGCTCCTCCTAATGGCTTCAGACCTGCTACAGTTCCATATTGCGGACAGGGACTCAAGCATCGCGACCTCGTACTCTCCGAGCCTTAGTGTGGTACGATAGGGCATCACATACCTAACCCTGTTCCTAAGGCTCTCCTTCATTGTCTGACACCCTAGATAAATTACAGTTGTAAACACTTAAATATGTGTGACATGTAAAACACTCAATGGCAGGCGGTGCAAGACATGTCGTTGGATCTAATAGAGGAAAAGTGGTATAAGAAGGTGTCAGCTAGGTCTAAGAAGTGGGAGGCGAACGTAAAGAGGACTGAAGCGTTCGAAGCCTACGTAAAGAAAATAGCGGAGCTCATCAGGAAACCCGAGGACGAGGTAAGGGCGAGCGATTCAGCTAAGGCTTGGGCAGACTTCCAGGCTAGGGCGTCTGACTACAGACCGAAATTCGAGTCCGGCGTCAAGGTAGCATACGAGACTAAGAAGTGGAGCAGGAACTACGCGTCAGCCTTCAGTAGAACGCCCGCGTAGAGCGTAGCGTCCACACCAAACCCGGCTCGTACACAAGACAATATATTTTTTTCATTTAACAACTCCTCAACAAGCCGTGTTCTCACAAGACTACTGTAGGTGTCTCCATCCCTAGTGCTCTCGACGCTATGTGTATGTACATCATTGTCGTCCTTGGATCAAGGTGACCCATGAACTTGGCGAGCGTGATCAGGTCAACCGGCTTCCCCTCCCTCATGTACTTGATCACTATGTTGGTGCACCTTGAGTGCCTTAGGGTGTGGAAGCTGTACTTGCTCGGGTCGAGACCAGCCCTTCTCAAAGCCCTCTTGAACCTGTCTTGTATTGCCCTCCTCGATATGCAGAACACCCTGTCGCCCGGGCACCTCTTCTCTGATATATGCTTGTTCAAGATCTCCCTCGCCTCATCGGACAGCTTCAGCACGTACCTGTTGGGCTTCCCCTTATGCTTCTCCCTGTACACGACTATTTCCCCGGTTCTCGGGTTGTATTCGCTACGCTTCAACATGAGCAACTCGGATACTCTCAGGGCTAGCTCGTAGGCGACTCTGAGATACGGGTCTCCGTCTACAACCCTGAGGACAATGTCCTCGGGCAACCACTCGACCTCTTTGCCCTTGGGCGACGGGATTGGAACCCACTTGGCTAGATCATCCTTACCGATGAACTTCATGAATGACGATATTGCGTGGCACCTGTTTTTCACCGTTCCCTCGCGGTACCCGAGCCCGTCCCTGAGGTACATAACGTAGTTCATTATGTCGTCCCTGGTTATCTCCTCCGGCTTCTTACCGAGCCATGTGAGGAACTGATGTATGTACCTAGCGTTCTGGTATGCCGTGCCCGGAGACCTTCCTCTGAGTATCAGGTACTCGTAGAACTTCCTGGCCGGCTCAAGCATCCACTCCTTACTCAAGACCCAGCTCTACCTCCTCTTTAATCCTGCGGTACCTTCTACCGCCCAGTCTTGTCTCCGGGTAGAATATTTGCTGTGGGTGGAGCCATCCAGGGTCGTCCTCCTTGCCCGGCACTATTCTGTATATTGACTTGTCGAACCCGCCTCTCGAAGACGGCTCGCTCCTGACCCTCTGTATTAGCCCGGCTCTATGCAACAGGTAGAAGTAGTATACGACGTTCTTATACGACACGGTTGGCTTAATTTTTTTGAAGCACTTGTAGAAGTCGTACGGCGACCCCTCGCCCATTTCCATTAGGTACTGCCTTATCGCGAGACCAGTAGTGTAGAACTCGAAGTCAGGGCACTTCTCCTCCTCGTGGACGACGTACTCGTCCATCCGCCCACCATTAGTAATTAACAAATATAAGGTTTTTATCCCTAATTTATACTGGTGGGACGATGAGCATCACTCAGAAGACTACGATAACTAACATAATATCGCTTATGGGTGCGACCCTGCCGTTGTTGTTTACGGTGGCAGTCGTGACGTTGGCGATGCTTGGCAGGGATCCTTCAGAGGTTGAGAGAGAAGTGGAGGAGCTGGCTAAGCGTATAGCCGAGTCAGAGTGGGCGACAAAGCTTGCAAGAGCGATGGCGACGACGCCGGAGGCACAGGAGAAGGTTAGGAAACTGCTCGCAAGGGAGTTGGCGAGGAAGATTGTACTCGGTACTTCACGCTTGTAAATAACTACTTTGTACAGGTAGTACCCCTAAACTCGTTCAAGCGGATGAGCGTGGTTAAGGAAGACAGCAATTAGTGTGTGTTGCCCGAGACCTCTCGTGGTAACATCTCGTAGTAGATTGAACGCGGTTTAAGATTGATGGCTGGCTCGCGTGACCACGGCTACGCGGATCTATAGCAACGATGTCGGCGGGCACACGCTCTAAGACGTGAACAGTGCAACCTAATGCCACACTTCTAACATGTATTCCTAGCAAATAATACCCGGAGTACCAGGTACACCAATCGTGACACCAGTTAAACTGTTCAACTGGTGCACCAGAGGAAATACCAATTTATTAACCCCAACCGATAATAGTATGACATGGTGGTGTCATGTCTGAAGAGTTAAACGAGGAGGAGATTATCAACTTCATCAAGAGTGCCAAGGAGAAGGTAAGGGTGTTCAGAGAGGGGCAGAACAAGATAAGGATCGACGTGGATGATCAAACGAAGAGGGTTCCGTACAGCGAGGAGTTGATGAAAAAGCTTCAGGAGGTTGCCCAAGAGGTTAAGGAGTCGATTAGGGCTAGCAAGGGCAAGACAGCAGTCACAGGTATGTCGGATACATCACTATTTACTGTTCAAGTGAGGGGTAGGAAACCTCTCGTAGAGCAGTTGATGGACAAGCTAGCGTGGCTTCAGGGTGCCATGCTGGACATAGGTGCCGAGGCTTTCATAGCCGTGCTGATGGCATCTGGTGAAAACCCTGACAGGATACCGGAGATAATACAGGGTTTTGGGGACAGGGATAAGTTTGTGAACTATGTTCTTGAGAAGCTATACAACTTTATTTCAATGGCTAAGGCGTATCCCGAGGTGCAGTCTATTAAAGAACAACTGTGGGACAGGGAGGTTAGGCTATCAATACTTGAGGACAAGGTCGACGAGCTGTTCGACTTGTATACCAGGGTAGTCGAGGAGATGAAGAAGATTAGGAAGAGGTATGAGATAGCTGTGGCTCTAATGGATGAGGAGCAACGACACAAGCTCAACAAGATCCTGATGGCAACAGAGCTTATTAGCCGGTCTGGAGAATCAGGAAATGGAGGTGGGATGGTTGAGTGAAGTAAACCCGTTAATGGAGGTAGCGGTCGCTAAGATATCCAAGAAGTACAACATGCCTCCAGAGCAGGTTAGGGCGATCCTGCAACCGCTGTTCGCGAAAAAGGATGTTGTAAAATCGTACGAGGAGCTCGCGACAAGGCTTGACTCTCTGAAGAGCCTGCTTGATAAGTTGCCTGAGGAGGCTAGGGCGGAGCTTATGGTTAACGTCGTGAGGGAGGCGATATCATCCTCTCCGAAGCAACAGAGCCCAACGGATGTGATCGCTATAAGAGAGGTCTTGAGAGAACTTAGGGATGATGACCCTGACACGAAGAGGCTTGAGGAAGAGGTTAAGGCGTTAAAGGAACTTGTAATGTCGCTTAAGGAGCAGATGTCGGCTAAGTCGACGTTGGACGAGGTTCTGAAGAAATTCGAGTCATTGGAGAAGAGGATCGAGGCTCTTGAGGCAAAGATGTCGCAACCACCTGCAACCAGTGTTCAAACACATGCGGGTGGGTTGGAAGAGCTTAAGAAGATGTTTGAAGAAAGGTTCAAGGCTCTTGAGTCAACTGTAGCGGAGTTAAAGAAGCAACCTCAAGCCCCCAGAAACATGATCGCTGAGGCACTCAAGGAGCTGGATGAAACGATAAAACTTGCTCAACAGTACAACCTGATAAAGCCTGCTACCACAAGCGAGACAAAGGAGTTCAATCCAGACCAGATGGCTGAGGTGCTGAAGAAATATGGATATAGAGTAGAAAAGATAACTCCCGAAGAGCTGGACAAGGTGATACAGGAGTATAAGGAGAGGATCAAAGCTGAGATTGAGAGGGAAATGAACATGGATAGAATGAAAATGGAGACTGCGGTAAACATAATAAGAGACGTGATAAAAGAGATTGGCGGACCAATAGTGAAGACGATAACTGACGTGCAGAAGGAGTATCTTAGTAAGTCGCTGTCGCTTAGGTTGCAACAGCTGGCTCAATCTCAACAGCAGGTGCAATCCCAGCCGAAGCAGGAGCAGGTGCAACCGCAACAGGAGAGCAAATAATCTCTAAGGCTGATGCTGAATGGACTACAGGGATATCGCGAACAGGATAACAAGCATGTCAAAGAACGTTCTTGAGGATGTCGTTGTAGACTTAGTGGACAACTTCATGAGCAACTTCATAGAATACTTCGCGTATACCGTAGCGTCTAATTGGGATGAGGTGCAATACAAGTTGCTTGAGAAGAGGCTGGAGCCGACGACTGAGAACATTCTCTCAGTTCTAGAAGAGCTGTCCGATAAGATTGATGTCGGTGCATCTCTTGAGAGTGCTGATGATAACACGAAGAGGGTTGTGGGTGGCATGCTGTCTCTCGGTATAACACTAGCCAGGAGGATTAGGAGGGACTGGCTTGAGAAGCTTACTTACGAGAACGTGGTTAAGCAGGCGGAGAAGAGGAATATGACAGAGTTGCTCAACTACTTAAGGAAGTACCCTAAGCTCACATCTAAGATTATAGACTGGATAAGGGAGAGAGTGGTATCACAGTAGCGTAAAGTGATGTAGTTGAGCTGGAGAGCAACAGTAGAATGCTTTGTCTCTGGGAATATTGCGTGTGCAGTTGATAATATAAGGCAGATAATAAAGGCATCAATGTCAAGCATTCACGACGCATACTTTCACGCGATGGATATGGTTGCCACCGGCACGGCAATGTTGATGGATGATATAGCTGACTTCGGGAAGACTGATAGACCGCACCACTGGATGTGGGGCTTGATACTGGCAGTGGCTGGTGCTCTCCTGGTAGCCGTGATATTGTTTTTCTTAATATTCCATTCATGGTCTTCTTGAGCTTGTGTCAGACGTAGCATTTTTAAGTCCTTTTGTTTAACTATATACATGGTGTGAAATATGGTGCATCTAACAGACTGGTTGGACGGTTTAATGGCTGGTCCGTCTAGGAAGACGGGGATTCCTAGGGAACAGTTGAGTGCTCACCTTGGCGGAGAGCTGATCGGCACATTACTGGAGGAGATAAGCGGGATATTCGCTAAGGATTGGGCTAAGCCTGTGGTTGACAGCATTGCCGGAGTGATAGCGTTGGGCTATGGTATATATGGTAAGAATGTTGACGAGAGGTTTAGGAGAGAGCTACTGCAGATGGGCGAGCACCTCGCCCTGAGGGCGTTGGAGCTGATTAGGACGCCAGCCTTCTCGAATAAGCTAAAGGATTTCGCATCTCATCTAGCGACAGGTGATGTTGGGGGAGCATTATCGCTTATGATTAAAACGCCTAACGAGGTATTGGCAACACTAGGGCTTGGGGCTAGTTCATCACAGGTTACCACTTCCCAGGCGGTTGCCACAGTAACAACGGCGGTTCCAATCACACCGCCACCACCTCCTCCAGCCCCTGTAGTGCAACAGAAGAAATCTGAGGTATACTAGCAATAGCTGTTAATTAGATCGGTAGAGCAGATAGTTTTTAGTATACCTCACCAGCTTTTTTCCTCAACTTGTCAAACGGAAACAGGTATTTGTATTTATCAGCTAAATCTAGCAGGAATGATAGTGCGTCGTCGTAGCTGTCGAAATCGTTTTCCACCATAAACTTCTTTAACTTGTAAGCTGTTTCACGCCTACATTTTATACGAAGCACGTATACGTCCTGCTCTATCCGTGCGACAAGTCTCCTGCCACCGCATATGAATGGTTTCCCTTCTAGCACACTTCTTTTTATTTCACCAAACGGCACAACACACAGGGGTTCAGGACTGTCTCCCACCACAACTATATTTACATTGTCATGTAGTTCATCCCACTGTTTCCGAGTAAAATAGATGGTGTTTGAGCTTGGTGCCAGGTATTTAGCCTCGAACATTGTTCCATCGGGTAGGATGAAGTCAGGGCTCTTGTTGTATCTGTACCTGACAGCAACCCCATACCTCCTTGTAAGCCACTCTAGAACCATCCTCTCGGATTTTGTCATGGTCTTGCCCATCCTCGGACACCTAAGCTATACTTAGTATACGATACGCTTAATAACCTTTTATCACAGACCTTATACCGAGGTGAAATATGTGAGCCTGCCAGCCGGAAGGAACTATGTAACTGCGGAAGAGATATCGAGCCTGTCTGGAGTGCCCGTGAGTGCACTAGGTAGGGATAAATTCCCGTATAAAGAGCTGTCAGACATTGAAATACAGGTAATAAACAAGGTGTTCGACACAGGGCTTGATGTAATCAGGAAGGTTGCACCCAGTATAGCTGGGGATATCGCCATACAGAGACAACTAGCCATCCTGTTCGCTGGTGTAGCGAAGGCATTAATGGACTACAAGAACTACAGCTTCCCGAGTGTTGGTGCCCAGCTAGGAGTAAACTGGCTGTTCCCGCAGGCTGTCAAATACAACGCCAACGTGCCGACAGGCTATAACAATGACTCATGGGATATACCGATAACTGCTGGAACCCCGGCGTATTTATTGGGGAGTAGCACAGACTACTACACTACGTCGAGCACACCGAACCAGAGGAGTGCTATACTGATATTCAACAACGGTCTCATAGAGGTTGGCTCGACTCCTAGTGCGGAGCAATTCAGGCTGATAAGCGTTGCCAAGGGAGACTACGGGATATACACCGTATCCCCTCTAGTGGAGATCCCAGTTGAGCCCACCAAATCGATATACCAGTACCCGACACCCCTCGGAGCACTGTTCGTAGACTACCAGAACGGTGTTAAATGGTATTTCATGCCGAGGAGGAGCGGGGTATCGACCATTAAAATGCTTGGTCTAGTGTTCTACGAGCACGCCTTCGCCAGCGACGTCTTGTGGATTTAAGGGTGATAGCTAATGACAGTAGTGGCTATAACAGCTGACGGCAAGAAGCTGGCGACGTTTTCAGTCAGCTCTACGGTAACAGTAAATGCCACATCGACGGGTAGCGTAATCATACCCATATCGTCGACAGAGCTACAGAAAGTGCTAGGCGTAGCCTCGATCACGAGAGTCGACGCCGGAGCCGGTATTGTAGCTGGGTATAACGTAGCCTACAACACTAGAACACTACGATACGAGGTCTCGGTCTCAGTATACAACCCAGCATCAACGTCAGCCACGTATACTGTGACCGTAGAGGGCATCGTGATAGGAGTCTAAAAATCTTTTTTTTACTATAAACCCGCCCATGTGGCGGGGATTCCTATCCTACTTCTTCTTAAGAGATTTAGCAATCATGTATAATCCGGCTCCTCCTATGGCAAGTGATATTGATCCCCAGAACAGTGCCCCCATCCATGGGGATGGAGGCGGTTTCGGTACGATTCGACCCAGCTCACCAAGGAATGTTACTACTTTAGTGACGGTCAGGTAGTTGAAGATTGCTGTTATCGCTACGAATATCACGATAATTACGATTGCAACGAGATTGATCCCAAGCTCCTCTGGGTCGAAGACCTGTACGGTTACAGTCTTTCCATCATCTGATACAGAGATGTAGTTTATGCCTATGCCTGGGTACCTGCTCTCAATCTGCTTAATGAGGTCGTACATTTTGCCAAGATCCTCCCGTTTAATACCTGGGTTAACGGTGTACTGTATCTCATATATCTTGCCTGGTAGGAATGTTTGGTTGCATTTAGCGTTGATATCAGTCTCAGACCCGCCGGCAGTACAAACCAGGGTTTGAACGGGGTATCTTATACCGGCTTCAAACATCGGCATTATCCCACCCACGTCAAATCGTAGCATATGTTTCCGGTCGCGGTAACGTCCCCGATCCAGTTTACTATCACGTTGACTTTAATCGTCTGTACACCTAGACCCCTTAACTCACTATGCACGTCTAGGTATTTGTCTATACTAAGCTCCATTCTCCTGCCTCCGTCGAGCGGGGTTGTAGTGTAGCCTATTCCAATTTCCTTCCCCCCTCTGCCGAGATATGTCGCTGTAACCGTGTTCAATGTAGCGAACCAACCGCTTATTGAAACGGATATACTGCCGTAGACCCTGAACCTTTGCAGGGTGTAGGGTTTGTTCAGTGCTTTCATCTTCAAGACTTCTTCAAATGGACCTGGGGTGAAGAACACTAGATCCCCGCTAAGATAAAACGGGTTGCCGATGGATATCTTACCAGATATACTGGAGCACTTAGTCTCTATGGGCAACCTCTCCACCGCATAAAAACATGTTTATTAGCCTCTTATATGCCTATTTTTATCCTAGAGTGAGTGGAGGTGGTTGGTTGGATAAGGTTGTGGATGAGAAAGGTCTAGTTCAGGAAGGGGAGTACCTGACAATATACATCCCAGCAGTAGACAGGGCACTAGTGTTCAGGGTTGTAAGCAGGGTTAACAAGGGATACGAGGTAATAGACTATGGTCCAATTCCAATTACTGCTGGCACTACTCTGCCTTCATATGATGGTGGCTCAGCTACAGTTCCAGCTGATGGGGTTCTGCCAGCCAGGAGCTATATGACAGGTGGCATTCAGTTCCCTCCGCCTGTTCAGGGGACGTACAGCAACACGGATATGTGGTTTACCCCAGATATTGACAGGAACAGGCTGTACCACATCAAGCTGTATGTTAAGCCATCTGTTATCAGGACTGAGTTGCAGATCCCGCTGAGGGTTCAACAGTACAGGTTCCAGAATGGAAGGGTCACGGTAGGCGTGGACGCTCCATTCGGCTTCTCACGGGGGTTCATTGAGACCGTGCAACTACCTTATGTCCAATACGGGTACAGGTTCGGCAACGACACCAACCTAGACCTGGTGACATACGTCAGGTTCGTGTACGGTGAGTACGAGGTTGAGATACCTAGGAGCGGGGAGCTCATATTCAACATCTTGACCAAGAAGATCCCGAGCTACTGGATTACACTACCGATATCCTACATGGACGTGATGATAAAGGAAGCTCTAAGGAGGACGTATGGGTTCACCGATCCCAACTACGGGTTCAAGCTGTATAGGATTGACGAAAAAGATATAGCTGTAGCAGACTACTCAAATATATTGACCACGCTGGTGGTGTGATAGATATGAGATGGCTCTTCACCGTATATGGGACAGCGTCGCCTACTGAGGGCGGGGCAAGCGGTGATTTCACGCTGACAAGCCCGGATGTAAACAGCTCATTTATTGTAATAAGGTTGCCGAAGGGATTGAAGGCTAAGGTGTGGGCTAAACGGCTGTCCGGGACTGTCGGGTACACTCTACTAATCAATTACACCGCTGATGTCACGCAAACTACACCGAGCTGGACTACGGTTGACGTGGAGTACTTGTCTTCTGCTGGTAGCCTTGAAATTGAGAAGAGGAGACCCATAGTAATCAGCTTCAAGACGGGTAAGGAGGCTATCAAGCTATCCTACTCCAACACGACTGGCGCCGGCTCGATATTTGCGTCCGTGGACATTGAGGTGTCCGATGAGGATGAGTAACCAGCAGACGCAGAGCCAGCAATCAGTCGGCAACCAGCTTGTTTACCTGAAGATCCCGGAGCACAAAATATACCAATGGATCGACTTATTCACATCTATAGCTGAAAGCATGAAGGAGGTCATACGCGGATTAGACCTTGTCTTGCAATACCTGTCTGTGTTAACAAAAATGCGTCCGGGTCAAATCGTTGTTCCAATGCCCATCCCACCGCCCACCCCAGCCCCTGCACCACCGCAGGAAATGATGCAATTCAAGGTGGTGGCTCTCCCGTACAAGGTGGTGCCGAAGGGTTTCGAGAAGTATCCTCTGTCAACCGGTATAACCGAAATAATGCTGGACGGGGATGCATTCGTGTTGACAGCGGACTCGGATATATTGTGGAGTTCTAGGAGAGACGTATTCTACCCTCTGTGGGCTGGCACGTACATGGTGGTGTACAGGAGTAGCGAGTGGAGCAAACTCTATCTTAAAGCTGTCACAGGGACGGCAAACGCGTATCTGTTGACATTAGGTGTAACGAGCTAGAGGTGGTGTGCCGGTGGGCGAGTCCGGGTGGTTTGCGGTTGGTCTGGTGGTGGGGCTTTTAATCGGCTTGCCAATCGGCTGGTTGGTCTCGCAAGTATTGTTGTTACAGAGGAGCAATGGGGCTATATCGTCAGTCGTCTTTGAAAGAGATAAGGATGGCAATATAACAGCGATACATTATGTGCCAGGTGTGCGAAGTGGATAATGAGTTGTTGACGATGGCGATGAGCGTTGTTATGGCAGAGGAGATCGCGAGGAGGATAGCTAAGCAGTCCAGGGCAGTTGGGGAGCCCAAGAGAAAGATGAAAGTGATTAGAGTCAGGGATGTTGAGCCGGGCAACGTGCTGGATGTTCCTGGGTCAGGAGTCTTAAGAGAGTTTGTCGCTGTATCCGGGACGAATAATTTTCTTCTAGACGTCATTGTTGACGGCGAGCTACTAACTAGTGGTGATTTTAATTGGTACAGGTCTATAAGTGAATTTAGCGATTGGATAGATGCCTTCGAAAGCGATGGATCCTTCGTCGTCAGGCTATCCGATATCGACTTCTCCGAGAGGCTTTTGGTGAGGTATCAGCCTGGTTCAGGTTTAACGGGTCGCCAGGCTAGACTCAGCGATATGCTCGCGAAGATAGAGTTTTATTAAATTCAACCTTTTTTACTGAGACAACTCGTCTGGGATTGTAAAAGGTTATTAGATTTCTTGGCAATATCCCATCCCCAGGTGACATAATGTCTGTCCCGAGAGACTTGTGGAAGCGTATTAGAAGGTACCCCAACGTGGTGGGGTACAGCGGGAGCCTCCAGCCCAGGATTAGAGGCGGGGTTGTGGTTACCGATGAGAAATGTATAAGGGTCTATGTCAAGAAGAAACTACCTGCAATCCAGCTTAAACCAGCACACAGGATACCGAGCGAAATAGACGGTATACCAGTAGACGTGGTTGAGGTTGGGGAGATAAGAGCATTATCATCCCCTCCGGACAGGACTAAAAAATACCGACCGCTAGTGGGAGGGATAAGCATAGGTCATTATCTTACTACAGCGGGCACGCTCGGTTGGTTCGCGGAGGATAGTGAGGATGGTGAAATAGTAATGGTTTCAAACAACCATGTTTTCGCGGACGAGAACAAGGGCAAAAAGGGCGATCCAATCCTGCAACCAGGACCCTACGACGGCGGGGTGTATCCGGTTGACCTGGCAGGGCGGTTGAAGAGGTTTGTTAAAATAAATTTCGACGAGTACAACTGCCCCTACAGGAACACGTTATATAAGTTAATGAAGCCATTTGTTTCAACCGAGAATACTGTGGACGTGGCGATAGCCTCTCTAACACAGCCCCAGGGCGAATATAAGATACTGGAGGTCGGTGCTCCAGTTGATAAGCTGTACGATGTCCAAGTTGGCATGAGCGTTATAAAAAGCGGGAGGACGACAGGGCTCACGCAGGGGACGGTGGTTGACACACAGTACAATGGTGAGGTAGGGTATTCCAGGGGTACTGCCTTCTTTGTTGACCAGATACTAGTGCAGGGTACAGGGTTCAGCAAGGGCGGGGACAGCGGTTCACTTATTCTAACCACAGACAAAAAGATAGTTGGTCTCCTGTTCGCCGGCTCCGACAACTACACCGTGGTTAACAAGCTGAAGAATGTTGAGGAAGAAATGGGTATTTCAATGCTCGTGTCTAAATAAAAAATTATAGGAACGGAATGAACCTGATTTTTTTCTCAACCCTCTGCTCCTTACATGAGTTGACTGTTGCGTAAATTAGGTAGGTTACATATATCATTAGTAGCGAGACCATTATAAGAGTATATATTACGAAGTCAACGTATATGTTTGGTGCCAGCCACAATTTATCTTTTATTTCTACTCCTTGCATTAACGTGATGATAACCCACGTCATATGGTGGCATGAAAGGAGCCCTGACAACCCAATCGCTGTGAACTCGGTTGCCTGCCTCACGTATTCGTCTGGTCTAGGCATGCTGAGGAACTCTATTGACACAAGCCACATAATGAACACGACTTCGCCAGCCCACAGGAAGGACTTCAGCGTCCAGTCGTAGGCTAGTGCGTCTGTCAACCCGGTGATGAATCCCAGCAACCCCATCAAGCCTACTGCGACTCTGTACTCATGGTATGTGCAGTACATACACACCAACCGATTTCGTATAATATTTTTCCAGGGTTAAATATTCGTCCCCGGCTCTTATTAAAGGATATAAGGGGGTTAGCGGTAAAAATATGATGGGTGGTATCGTGCTGGGCAGGCTGGCAAGCCTATTGATAATCGTATTGAGCTTGATAACGTTGATTGCTTCGATCATCCCACCGGTGAACATTGCAAGCCTAACAACATCGCTGATAACGTTGTTCGGTGGCATAGCGTTATATGACATTATTAAAAAGCTTGAGAAGGCAGGCAAATAGCATACCGCCGTGTCTTAAAATACAGATAGATTGGGTCGACAATCCAAAACCGATTCATATATTTTTTAACCTTTAAAACATAGATATGTGTTGGTGGACTCGGTGGTCGAGAGCCGGGATATTATAGCTATTGTCGTAATCGTCTTCACGTTCGTTGCGTTGATATTCAAATCACTATCTCCGGAGCAGGCGTTGGCTATAGTTGGGATCATCTTGGGTTACTACTTCGGGTACAGAGCTGGATACGAGAGGGGTGTTTCAGTTGGAAGAGAGGAAAAGGCTTGACCAGGACGACCCCATAGTCATAGACCTCTTGCAGAGGGTTTCGAGGTTGGAGGCGAGAGTGGACGGGTTGGAGAGGACTATCAACACGCTTAAGGATAAGATAGACTCGATAGACGGGAAGACATGGTACATCCTGACGAGCGTGATACTCGCGATCCTCATCGAGATACTAAGGTGGGTCGTGAGGTGAGCACGGGCAGGGTGGATAAGATAACCCTGTGGAAGTACTTCATGTTGCTAAACCCTCCCCCGCCACCCGATCTAGTGCTCCCGTCCGAGGAACCAGGTGGTGAGCCGGAGAAATGGGATCCATTCGGGCTGGACTATGCATTGAGTAAACTGGGTGTTAAACATGATTTTCAACGCAATAGAGATCTCTAAGTTCACGCACGTCGCCAATGGGACTAAGCGTGTTGCCGAGCTGGATTTACATAACATGAAGAGCGTTGTTAAAAGTGTTTTAGTGGTATTGAATAGTACCGTAATCCCGTTAAGATGTTGTAGCATTGTTAACCTGTAGGGGATGGATGTCGCGTGCAAAGCTCGATATGAATTCGATCAGCCCTGCGTAGAACAGCATTAATACGATTATTATGTACACTAGCAGTAGTGCGACAGTTATTTTTTCACTCTTCTCCTCATCTAATGGCGACAGCATTAGCAATACTGTTGTTATCGCCACGAATAGTACTGTCAAGACGAGGATAATTAACTCTACCATTTCAACACCCTGAACTCTGGGTCGTCCTTCCTCTCGCTACATATCCACCAATAATTTGTACCGTCAACGCATAGGATGTCAAGCCTGTGGAGCGTCTTCACACGTGGATCCTTTTCCGCCTCATCATATCCAGCCTTGTTCTTGTTGAGCTCCCTGACAAGCTCCACCACCATCCCCCTGTCGAAGCAGTAGCTCTTACGCTTCACCGGGTCGTAGGAGCATATGATGCCATCGAGCTCGAAGGCAGGGGAGTCAACTGGGATGACGTCACCTGATCGCCCTCTCACAGCGGGCTTTTCCTCAAGCAACCTAGCAATGTACTCGCCGAGAGGCAGACCCTCCCTTGAAGCCATGTCGACCAGCCTCCCGTAGACCTCAGCCCTCAGCCACAGCCTCCTATACCTCTCCCTCTGGTACCTGGAGTAGTACTTCAACCAAGCTTCACCCACGTATAGCCTATATATAGCCTAAATATAAACTTTTCGCTCGTATAGCCTATATATAGGCTATATATACATGGATAGTTAAACCAGCCCGGGGTGTGCTGGTGGTTCATGTTTGTTGGAAACCCGTGTTTTTCAACTGGTGATCATGGTGAAAACACGTTTTCCTCGGTATTTTCAACGAGAGCCATATCTTAGTTGGCACACATGGTTCAACCCAGTATGTGCGACCTAGCTCAACTGCACAACGGGGTTCTTGGAGATGACGGTTGCAACTAATGTTCTTTTTATGAAACCTTATCGTATAGCCTATATATAGGCTATACGTTTCATTTTTCCGCTATCCTGAAGATAGTTTTTTAGGTGTCGAATAAAAATAATCTACGTGGTGAGGTGATGTCTAGTTATCAGACTCATCAGATACGCGTTGATTGGGTTGAGTACAACAGGTATGGGCAAGTGTTGATTTACGGTTCTGTGACCCCTGTTCCACCACAAGGGGCTGTCATCCCGATCTGGTTGGACGACAAGTTCTCGGGGACGGCTCAAATATATAATAGTAGCTTTAAAGCCCTCCTGACGGGCGTCAACGTATCATCGCCTCACACCATAGTTTTGGGCGACGGCTACGCTTACACGCAGGTGAGAATAGATCTGCCACCAGCCCCTACCCAGGGAAGCTATAGCACGATCGTTAAAGCGAGCCCGCAAGCCAGCCAGATGTACGTGGGCAATGATATTGGTAGTGGTGTAAGCGTGTATGCTGTGGTAGCCCCGAACATCCACTATTATCTTAATACCGAGGGAAACATTAGTGTCGACGTGTATGTCAACGGGAGCTTCTATCAAACCGTAGGCGTTGTACCGAACACTTCCGCAATCGTCTTCAACTACATAGCGAAATCGCCTGGAACATATACAGTTGAGGTCAGGTTTAACGGGGTAACGATAAACGGAGTGACATACAACCCGTCTAGCACCAGGTATACGGTCAACGTGATTGCCCCGTGCCCGACAAAAATAGACTTCGACAAACCAATGATAAGTGGATATCAGGTCGCGGTTAAGGGCTATCTCTCACATGCTGTAAGCCCTGATCTAGACAAGTGGGTTCCGCTGGCGGGGGCAAGCGTGGATGTTGAGGTTGATGGACAGCCGTACGCCACGCTTACCACAGATTCTAGTGGCGGGGCAGTTATACGAACAACGTTCAGCTCAGCCGGGGTTCACACAATAGTATTTAGATACAAGGGGGATCCAAGCGGGTTATTCGCCCCGTCTAGTGCTTCGGTAAACGTCCAGATAACAGGTGTCCCGACGCCCCCGCCTACGCCGACACCTACACCACCACCTCCAACCACCCGTAAGTACAACACGTCGATAAAGTTCGTTGACTACCCGCTCACCGTGCAGACAGGGGTCTTATTCAACGTTAAGGTATTGTTGCAGTATTATGACGGGGTTGCGTGGAAACCCCTGCCCAACGCCGTGGTCAAGTTCTACTTGGACGGCAACTACTATACTACTGAGACAACACGCCCTGACGGTACTGCGAGAATTTCCGTTAAGCTCGATAGCCCCGGCACCCATGTGATCAAGGCTGTTTTCGAAGGGTTGGACATGGTCTTTGTATCGTATAGCCCGTCGAGCCAAGAGGTGAGCATTGTTGCGACGCCTCCAGCCCAGCAACCAGTCCCACCGCCCCCGCCTCCACCACCTCCGCCTCCTCCACCTACTCCGCCACCAGCCCCAACTCCGCCTCGGGCACCTCCACCACCCCCACCAGCCCCGCCGTCTATACCGATCAATATTCTAATCGTTGCTGGGGTGCTTGCCGTAATAGCGTTCACAGCATACATGGCGACAAGGAAGAGGGCTAGCTGAGAAAACCCGTTTTTCCACGTCAACAAAACATTTCCAGCGTGAAGAACCCTCTGGATGATTCACCTATTTAAGAGTGTTAACCACATATTTTAACTGAGGTTGAATCCCGTGCGAGGTGTGTGCGTGTGAGTGGGGTTGAGATACTCAACTTTCTAAAATGGAGCTTGGGTGTTATAATTAAGCGTCTCGAAGAGGAGGGAGTTCTATCCGAGCCAACGTTCAAGGACCACAAGTTCATACCAGAAGTCAACGTGTCTGATGCCGGCGTGAGCCTCCAGATACCAGGTCTCTTATACAAGGTCAAGGTTGTGGGGGACTACCCGGTGTATCTGAATATAGATAGACCGGTGGGAAGCGAGTATAAGGTCGTGTACCCTGGTTCCTACTACGTGATACCTAGAACCGGCACCACACTCTATCTTAAGGCTCCATCCGGGTTCAGCACGAAGGTTGCGATCGAGGTCTTGAGGTGACGTGCATGAGGTTCGAGATCTGCATAGACATGGATCCAAGCGATTTCACGTTGCTGTTGATGATCGCGAGGCAGGATAACATACCTCTCGACGCCCTGATAAAGAAGATAATAGCGGACTACGTTGCCAGGAGGCTGGCACCGGCTCAGCCCATGCAACAGACCGAGCAGTTTAAAAGCCCCCAAGAGGAAGAGAAAAAGAGGTGATAGGTAGTGGTATTAGAGTTCCTCGACCCCGCATACGTTAAAGCCAAACTGGATCAGCTCGACATCTCGCTGTCTTCCCTGAGGGATGCGTTGAGGGGTCCGGATGCGAGGACTCTCACAGACTTGTACAACGTTGATAACAGCATACTCTCGAAGCTAGATGTAGCGTTGAGCACTAGGGCTTCCGAGGCAACGCTGTCCGCCTTCAGCGGTAAGTTCCCGTCCGCCGTAGCGTTAGCCGACAACCTGGCGAACCCGAGCTCAACCATCGTCGGTTCAGCCTTGCTGGGCTTCGACGGAACGTACTGGCGTAGGGTTGCGGTTGACACTTCGAGCAGGCTGAGGGTTGTCGCCGAGGTCGTAGCCAACCCGCCCAACCTCGACGCCCCGATATCAAGCATCGTGAGCAGGTTGCCGGCGTCGCTTACTAGTGCAGGGAACTTCAAGGTGGCATTACTGGAGGACGGCGTCGGACTGCTGAAGGACTCTAAGATACCGAACCCGCTTGGCGTGATAACCGGTCTAGACGTGGTGGGGACTACATCAAACGCGTTGGCGGTCGTGGACATGCTGACGCCGTCCAGGCAACCGTACACGATAGCGGGCATAGCTGTGTCGACGACCGAGGGGTCGACGAGCATAGCCTCCCCGGGTGCCAAAATACTTGTGATAAAGAACAAGGGAGACGTCGACGTGCAGATAGGCATAAATGGTAGCGTCCCGACGACCAACCCCTTGATCGTGAGGGCTAGGACGATAAAGGTGATACCTCACAAGGGCATCACGCAGGTCAACTACAAGGTGGCGACTGGGACGACCACTATTGACATAGAGTACTACAACTAGGGTGGTCTAGATGAGCTACGAGATACCGCTCCCAATGCCCGACCAGCTGACGAAGAAACCGATAACCAACGCCTTGGAGCTACACGGTCACCTTGAGAAGAACGGGTTCAAGCCGATTGCGGTGGTCGTCGACAACGCTAACGCGAGGGTGGTTGTGTACTTCAGTAGCGAATTAAGCGACAGGGACAAGAAGAGGCTCGTGGACACGGTGGTGGAGTTCTACAGGAAGTGGATAGGCGTTGAGAAGTGAGCGAGTACCTGGACGCAACATACCTGAGGGTGTTGCTCGAAAGCTCGGCTTTCCTTAAGAGCGGTGGCGGACTCAGCAAAGCAGTAAACGTCCCGAGCGACCTATACGCGGTCGTCCCCTTCATGGTTCAGCTAGTGGTGGCTTCCGAGATACTGGTTGAGGGGGAGGCGTACGTGGACGGGGAGCTGTTTGTGACCTAGGTGGGCGGGATGGGCAGGATAAGGATTAGGGGGGACACGTCAAGCAAGATATTCAAGATATTCGAGCCGTCGTCAGGGGAGATTCAGATCGTCAACGAGAGCGATAACATAACGCTGGCTAGGATTAACCCGACATCCATTTACGACGCTGGCGGTGTCCAACTATCATCGCATGGGTCAAGGCATAACAGGGGGGGTGCAGACCCCGTAACGTTCACGACGGGCTACGTGTTTATAAACAAGGCGGGCTCGTCTGCCTCGGCGGGTACCGGAGGGGCATACGGCTCGGAGTCAACCGTGACGCCCGACACAGGCTTCAACTCTATAATACCATTCAAAATCAGGGCGGTTGTAGGAGGAACCTTCGCGTCTGGAGAGACTGTCACAATAAGATATAGATTTTATTGGAGCGATGGAACAACAACAGATGTAACAACATCTGTATCAGCAACAGGAAACTACGATCTAGATATGCCCACGATAGCTCTAAACCTGAAGAACGGGGTGTACTGCACTAAGATAACCGTGGCGGGAGCATCATCAGCATCATCAACAAGTGTAACAGTTCAATGTGCAGTCTACGGGGTGCAAGTGGCATGAGCATTGTGAGAACTATAAAACCGCCTCTGAACAAGGCGATGTACTTCAACGGGGTGAACGCATATATTAACGTTGCTTCATCGCCCTCACTTGCTCTCTCATCGCAGTTTACGCTTATGGGCTGGTTCCTCTTCCCACCAGGAATACCAGGTGGTAAGGGGGTTGTGCAGAAGAATCCGCAAGCAAGAGATTATGACTACATGTTTTACCTAAGCACTCTTGGCGCTCCAGGTGTCTACTTCAAGAACCCTGCTGGTCAAGTATTCTACGTACAACTCGGCGTTGATTATAGAGATAACAGATGGCATCACTGGGCAGGCACTTTCGACGGCAGGTACCTCAAGATGTACACCGATGCAACCCTCAGAGCCACTACTGATACAGGTGGCACAACTGTTAGAACATCTAGCACACCTCTCGCAATAGGGTATGGATGGGGTTACTACGTCGAAATGTTCTCACCACAAGTGCTAATCTATAGCCGTGCTCTCTCAACCTCCGAAATTCAGCACAATATGCTCAATCCCAACAACCCTGTTAGAGACAGCTTAGTATTGTGGCTAGATGCACGTGCTTGTGATGCTTCTAAAGGTATATGCTATGATCTCTCTGGCAACAGTAACCACGGAACCATGTACAACGTCTCAATTGTTACACTTCCCAATCAGATAGCTCCTGGGATGGTGATGTAATGCTCACGCTTCAAGACCTGCTCAGAACAAGAACAATACAGCCACAACTAAACAAAGCAATGTATTTTAACGGGACGAATGCCTATATTGTGGTTCCAACACAGCTAATCGATGTGCGTAAACCGTTTAGTGTTATGGGATGGTTTAATCCTAGCGATATCATAGGTGATAGAACTCTCTTTGAATTTTATGGAGCAACTAATTCGAGAGTGAGGTTTGCTATTAGGAATGGAAATACGGCTATAAACGAGATTTTTTCTCCAATCACTTATAATAGATTCTTGTGGGGAAGCATCAAACAGATATATGTTAGAGAGTGGCACCACTTTGTCGCAATAGTTAATCCAACCGGTTCAACTAACAATTATCAATATATAGATGGTGTGTTACAATTTACAGGCATTTCTGACCCAACAAAGTGGTATCAGTTAAGCCAACCTATTAAGTTCACAATAGCTTATCCTGCTTACTACTGTACATGGTGGTATGGTCTTATAGCTCAAGTTCTAGTCTATTCACGTCTTCTTTCAGCTTCTGAAATCATCTACAACATGCTTAATCCCAACAATCCGATAAAAGATAATTTAGTTCTTTGGCTTGACGCACGTGTTTGTGATACATCTAAAAACATTTGCTGGGATTTGAGTGGAAACAATAATCATGGGACTATGTATAATGTTCAAATTGTTTCGCTTTCTAATCCTGTTAGAGTAGGTGGCAGTCTATGAGCTCTCTTTTATCTCCTCTAGATCTCTCTCCTCCGTATAGTGTTGAAGGAACGACTTCTTCTACTGTTGGATCTCCCACGCCGATATCTATCAGAGGCAATGTTTTTGAGATTGTTGTCTGGAACCGTAGTGCCGACTACGATATGTATGTG
>Ga0080005_106030_pt1 | contig 37319 bp, 32 predicted proteins | sample JossMetagenome_2_FD_69208 | JGI IMG/M metagenome (GOLD analysis project Ga0080005, IMG submission 69208) | Hot spring sediment microbial communities from Joseph's Coat, Yellowstone National Park, USA - JC3_ASED (SPADES assembly) (version 2) | ecosystem: Environmental > Aquatic > Thermal springs >...
TTCACATAACCCTTGAGCCCCTCATCTGCTTCAGCCCCTTGCCCACACCTTGGGGGCAACTCCATGTGGTTGCCAAACCCTCATCAATGCGGGTTCACAGGGGTTTTGAAAGCACTGGGTGTTTATCATGGTTATAAGCTTTAGAGGTTTGTGAAAATGTTGCACAGCTAGACCAATGCATTTACAGCTATTCACAAGTATATACAGCTGATGCAGACCCAGCCACGGCTGGGGTCTACCCTGATCTTTAACTTAACTGCTCCTTTCTCGTTGTAGACTTCGACTAGGTTGCCCATTTCAATATTGAGTTGCTTAGCATCTTCAGGATTTATGAGTAGATCGCTGTATATAGATCCGTAGACTTCTTCGAATTGTGTATGAGTGTAGAGGGGATGTGTAGAGGTTATTAACAGAAGCTCGTTTTCCTCAACTCTATCTCCTTTGGGTGGTGTTGGTAGGGGTGGCAAACCCCCTTTCAATGCACCTATACTGTAGAGCTCTATCTTTCCAGAAGGTGTTTGATACACATCCCTAGGCTTTGGTTCTAACTCTGCAAAACCCTCTTCAACAAGCTTCTTAAAGACCTTGTCCCCTAAGGCAGCTCTAAACACTTCGTGGGGATCTGGGCAAAGCTCTGAGTAGTTACTTGGTGCAATTCTCTTAGCTATTTCACACATTAGCTGGTATTCCCCAGAGACTCCCAGAGAGGTTCTATAGCAGGTTTATTGAGATAGGCAACGCTATGGCTATAGCTAAAAACAGCATCAAGTTTTTCATAGAATGTTGGTGCAGGTAGAACAACATCTGCCAGCCTTGCAGTATCACTCCAATGAGTCTCGTGAACAACCACAAAAACGTCTTCTCTCTTAAGCTCAGAAACAAACCTATCTACATTGGGTAGAGTTGCAGCTGGGCTGTGGAGATGTATATAGACAAACTTGTAGTTACCTCTGTATATCTCTTCACCTACTCTCTCCATACTTATGATCTTTCTAGGCCTCCAACACTTGCTACTCTCAACATCAACAAAGTTTATTGATAGCCCATCAGTATTGCTATAGTAGAAACCCCAGGAAGAAGTCTTGGAATAATAAAGGTTAAGGATAGTATTATAAAAAATGTTATAAATCTTGTGAGAACCTTTCTAATAACATACCTTACCTATGGCAACAATTCTCCATATCCCATCAAGCTTATCTCATCTTCATTATCCATCCTATTGCGAATCCTATTATTAGCAGTGCTATTGCTATTGCTATTGTTGTTGCCCATTCTGTTACTCTTTGTGTTACTGTTGTTGTTGCTGTCATAGTTGCTGTCGATACCGATCTCACTGTTGATATCACTGTTGACACTATTGTTGTTGGGACAACAACAGTTGTTGTAAATGTTCTGGGAGCTGTTGTGACAGCCGGAGGAGGCGCAGTAGTGGTAGTAGCTGTAGTTGTAGGTGAAGCAGTCGTCGTTGGAGTTGTTGTGATAGTAGTTGTTGTCAAAGTTCATCAATAAGTTGTAAACTTATATCAACTCTTCAGCAAGACCCTATAAGGGTTCCAAGGTTGCTACATGATATGGAAATGCATCTAAATATGTTAAAGCTATAGAGGTAGATGAGTAAATTGAGTTAACTGATTATTACTATAAGTTATTTCTATATATTATTTAGATGAAGTAATAGTTTAATTAAATTAAAGTTTATATACTGGTTTTATCAATATATCTTACACGGATGTGTAGAATGTCTGTAAAAGAGGAGTTGTTTAAGAGATTGAAGGAGGCTGTTGTTAATGGGGATCCCGAGGAGGTTTCAAAAATAGCTAAGAAGGTTGTTGAAGTTGGTATTGATCCTCTTGAAGCTGTTGAGAAAGCTCTTGTTGTTGGTGTTCTTGAGCTGGGGGATAAGTGGGTTAAGGGAGAGGCTTTCATAGCTGATGTTGTGGCTGCTGCAGATGCTATGAAGGTTGGTCTCTCTATTCTTAAAAATGAGATTGTTAAGAGGGGTAGGAGCGTTAAGTATCTTGGTAGAATTGTTATCGGCACTGTTGAGGGTGATATACATGACATTGGAAAAAGCATTGTTGCAACTCTTTGGGAGGCCTCAGGTTTTGAGGTTATTGATCTAGGTGTTGATGTGCCTCCAAAGAAGTTTGTTGAAGCAGTTAAGCAATATAAACCTGATGTTGTTGGTATGAGCGCATTGCTGACTACTTCAATGCTTAAACAAAGGGAAACTATAGAAGCAATAAAGCAAGCTGGTTTAAGAGATAAGGTGAAAATTGTTATTGGTGGTGCTCCAACGACTGAGGAATGGGCTAAAGAGATTGGGGCTGATGGATGGGCGCCAGATGCTTTTAGTGCTGTTCAATTAATTAAGAGGTTGTTTGGTATAGAGGGGTAAGTGGGGTAGTTAGCCTTGGCTAGACCTAGGATAGAGGTTTTGAGTAGAGACGAGGTTGAAGAAATACATCTCAGATCTCTCAACATTCTCAATAGAGTAGGTGTTAGGATAGAGCATGAAGAGGTCCTCAATATGCTTAGAGATATTGGGGCTGAGGTAGACTTAAATAAGAAAATAGTCAGGATCCCAGAACACATTGTTAGAGAGGCTTTGAAGAGAACTCCTCCAATTGTGAGGCTTTATCATCGCGATGGAAAAAACTATGTTGAGCTATATGGATGGAGCACATATTTCGTTGTAGGTTCTGCAGCGTATTACTACATAGATTGGAGAACAGGTGAGATTAGAAGACCTATGACAAGGGATTTAGCAGATGTTGCAAAACTTGCAGATGCTCTTCCCAATACACATATAATGTCAACAGCACTAGTTCCTGCAGACATACCTGAGATTGTTGCTGATAGGTGGAGGATGTATGTAGTTTTAAAGAGATGCTCTAAGCCAATAGATACAGGTGCTTTTACAATTGAGGGGGTGCCAGATGCTGCAAAACTCATGAAGGCTGTAGCAGGTGAGGAGAATGTTAGTAGAAAACCTTTTATGATATTTGCAATATGCTCTTCACCACCTCTTAAATGGAGTAGTCTTACAGTGCAAAATCTCATAGACTGTGCTAAATATGGCATACCTGTACACATAATACCAATGCCGCAGACAGGGGGAACAGCACCTGCAACATTAGCTGGTGCCGTGCTACAGGCAAATGCTGAGTTTCTCTCAGGCGTTGTTATTGCACAGTTTACAAAGCCAGGTACACCAATAGTCTACAGCGGCTCTCCAACAGTATTTGACCAGAGGTTTGCAACCTCTTGCACAGGTTATATAGAGGTTGGGCTCATGTCTGCTGCATTCTCACACTTAGCGAAATTCTATGGTGTTCCAAGCGCTTCTTACACTATGGTCAGCGATGCTAAGACCTTTGATCAGCAAGCAACTTTAGAACCAGCTTTCGGCGCGTTAATATCTGTTCTCTCAGGCATAAACATGGCTATAGGCTCTGGAATGATGCTAGAGGAGAACGGCATAAGCTTGCTCAAACTCGTCATAGACGACGACATCGCAGGCTCGGCTCTCAGGTTTGCAAAAGGTATACAAATAGATGTTGAGACGCTTGCAGATTGGTTGATAGAAGAGGTGGGTCCTGGCGGGCTATTCTTAAAGTATAGGCATACACGTGAATGGTGGAGAAAAGAGCACTTCATTCCAAAGCTTTTAGACAAGAAGACTACAGACACGTGGAAGAAAAGCGGCTCTAAAACTCTGGACACTGTTGCTAGAGAGTTTATTGAAAAGGTGTTGAAAGAGCATAGTGTAGAGCCTCTACCTCCAGATATTGAGAAGAGTCTTGATAATGCAATGCTAGAGATATTGAAGAAACATAAGGTAGAGAAAGTGCCAGAGATATAGGGGTTAGAATATGATTAACTCCACGCTGAGAAGGGAACTTGGAGTAGTTCTGCTTACTGCTATAGGTATTGGCGCTATGGTGGGTTCCGGCATATACACTACCCCAGGGCTCATAGCATCAGTTTCAGGACCTCTCTCAGTGCTTGCAATAGTTTTGATAAGTGTGATAACAGCTATATTGATGTACATACTTGCAGAACTTGGCAAAATATATCCAAGGGCTGGCGGTATATACTACTTCTCTAAAGAGGTTTTAGGAGATCTCTCAGGATTTATAACGGGTCTTAGCTACTACTTTTGTTGTTTTATTGGAACAGCCGCCATAATCTATTCATTTCTTCTATATCTCTCTTATTACATACCAGGCATTGCTGTAGGATTGACTCTTACACCACTAGGCATAGCCATAGCCATAGCTATACTAGCCATAGTCACAATAATAAATGTCATCGGCATTAAGTATGGTGCAGGGCTAAACCTTATACTAACACTAGTAAGAATGGCCCCTCTCCTAGCATTTATAGTAATAGGGTTCAGCAAAATAAACACTAACAACTTTCAACCACTTGCACCATACGGCTTTGGGAGTATAGGACTAGCTATAGCCTTCGGTTTTTGGATGTTTGTGGGATTTGAAAGCCTTGTTCTAGTTAGTGAAGAGGTTAAACAGCCTGAGAAAGTTATAATGAAATCAGCTATAGCAACTGTGGTCATAGTCTCAGCTATCTATATACTACTAATTTCAGCGTTTATCGGCGCTGTGAATTGGGAGGGGCTTGGAATAGCTGAAAAGGATTGGAAATCCCTAGGCACTCTCTCTTCGCCACTAGCTGATGTATCTAGGGCTCTAGGGGTAATGGGGTTAGCCGAGGTCATGGTTCTTGGCGCAGTAATTGCATCAGCTGGTTGCTTTAGTGATTGGGTCTTGCTTCAAGGTCGTGTAGCATATGCACTTTCACGTGAGAATAGGCTTTGGAAGCCCTTAGCATATGTGCATCCACGCTTTGGAACACCCTCAAATGCCTTGATATTCTCATCAATTCTAACAGCAATAATCATGATACTGATTCCAAGTTTTCCCAACGTAATATTGATCTCAATGATAACTGAGTTCATACCATACGGTATTTCAGCCCTAAGCTTCGCGGTATTAAGGCGCGTGCCTAGGTTAATGTTGTTAGGATACATAGGCTTTGTCATATCAACACTATACATATACTGGGCTTGCTGGCCATGGACACTAACAGGAGTAATTATAGCTATGGCAAGCCTTATACTATATTCAGCTCTTGTAAAGAGTGCAACATATTTATCGGAGTTAAAGAAGAATGCATGGTATATAGCATATTTAATTGGATTAACATTGATATCTCTACTTGGTGACAGGACTTTTGAATACAATAACTTCTTACCAGTATCACCACTCAATGTATTTCCAATGCCTTACGATACAATTACTGTAATAGTGTTTTCTACAGCTATATTTGCATGGGCTTATAAAACTCAAAAACAGTTTTTAAATTAGTCGTAGTTCAACTACATCCACTGTGAATATGTTTCAATATAAGAATAAAAGCATTCAATTGTTTCAAGAAGTCCACTGGCTTTATTATGGAAGAGGAAGTTTTATTGGCTTCTTTTCTGCACTGCTTATATATGTAGCTTCTATTATTTCTTGTGCTTTAACAGCATCATCAACTGTTATAGTTGGTTTTCTACCCATCTTTATAGCTTCTATTATATCCTCTAAAGGATGTCTGATAAATATTTGTGGAGGATTTGGTTTAATCCATGCATTTCTATCCCGAGAATAATATATGGTTCCCATAAAAGTTTTTAGAGCTGTTCCTTTACCTCCATATACTTGTATATCTGGAGACAATGATGGGTTTTCTGCTACCTGTACCCAACCACTTTCTAATACTGCTACTGTTTGTTTTGAAAAAGTGATTACTGCTATACCAAAATCATCTATGTCATATGTCTTTGTCAAGTTCAAATCAATTCCCCAAACCTCTACAGCTTCATCATTTAATATATATCTCAATAAATCAGCTGCATGAATACCTAGATCAAGCAGCCCTCCACCTCCAGCAAGCTCTTTTACTGCGAACCAAAGGCTCCAATCTTTAAACCATTTATCTATGGCCCCCGAATGCGCTATTCTCACTCTAGCTACATAGATTTCGCCAATTTCATTACTCTGCAAAATCTCTCTAAGCTTTACTATATCGGGATTGAATCTATGTCCAAATCCTGTTGTAAAGAGAATTCCATGCTTTTCTACATAGTTCTTTATCTCTCTAGCCATCTGAATATTTATTCCAATAGGTTTTTCGCAAAATATGTGGATACCGCTTTCAGCAAGTATTTTAACATATTCCAAATGTTTCACAGTTTCACTATCTATGACAACCAAATCCGGCTCTCTTCTTACAAGTCTCTCTAAAGACTCTACATATTCAAAACCATATTTGTTAGCATAGTATAAACCTCTATCTCTATTTTCATCAAATATGCCAACAATGTCAACATCATTTCTAGACCTTAGGTACTCTGCATGTCCAGGTGCATGGACATGAGCAAATCCTGCAAAGCCTATCTTTAGCTTCATGGCATATCGCCTTAATTCATAGAAATCATGGCGTTATTTATTATAGGTTTAATCTCGTCAGGCACCTGTATCTCAACTTCTTCACCACCATTGTAAGCTGAACGATAGACTGCATCCAATATTATCATTTCATATACATTTTCTCTCGGGTCTATAGGGCTATCCTTTATCGGGTCTATAGAACTCTCTAAACCTTTCCTGATCACCTCAACAAACTTCCCTATTTTATCTATCCACACATCTCTTTGTGGAACCACAACCCTTGTTGTGGTCATAAAGCCGTTCTCATCTCTGAAAATTTCAAGTGGGTAAAGCTTTATACCTCCCCTTAAACCTAGGTAAAATGGTCTGCCCAGATCATCATTATGCATAGCCCACGCAACTTTAAGCCACAGAACACCGCCATTCCTAAGCACGATTCTCCCTACAGCAAAATCCTCAACATCGAATTTTTCAGTATTCCACGGACCAAACCATGGACCTACCTGACCCCACATACTCAGTACTGATGATGCCTCCCTACTCTTACCTAGTGCTGTGTATATGTGGCCGCTTACCTTTGTCACTTCGGGGTAGCCAAGTATATACATAGCATTGTCAATTGCATAACAACCTAAATCTAGTAGTACGCCTCCACCAGCTATCTCCTTACTTATGAAAGTTGTGAGAGGTGGTATACCTCTCCTTCTCTCCCTACCCTCTACGGTTTCACCATAGTAGAAACCTTTGAGAGTGCCTGCCTCAGCAAACCTTCTAGCCGCTATTATTTCAGGTGAGAACCTGTTTTGAAAACCTACAAACAGTATCCTTCTATACTGTATAGCTGCCCTAAGCATTTCAAGAGCTTCCAAAGCTGTAACTGCCATAGGCTTCTCAACAAGTACGTGAACACCCCTCTTAAGAGCGTATATGGATGCCGGGGCATGAACCTTGTGCGGAGCACAGACGCTTACACCGTCAAGAAGAACCTTGTCAAGCATATCTACGTAATCCTTGAATACATTCTCTTCCGGTATCCCAAACCTTCTAGCAAACTCTTTAGCTCTTTCAATATCAATATCAGTAACAGCTTCAAGCCTCAGAAACGGGATTCTTCTATAATACTCTGCATGAACTTGAGCTATACCACCTGCACCCACAAAACCTATCCTAACAACATTCTCTTTACTCAAATTATCACCCAAGCCTCTACCCACACTACAGCAATGTAGCAACATTATAAGCTTTATCATTTATCATAAGCTAATAATTATTCGTATGAAAGTTTTTAGATGCTCTGAGTTAAAGCTTGATAGGGTTTGGAGGCCATGTCCTTCCATATAGCATTGCAACTCTATTCCCTGCGTGAAGAGATTTCAAAAAGGTTTTACGAAGTGCTTAAAGAGGTTGCTGATCTAGGTTTTGATGGCGTTGAATTTGCAGGGTTCTATGGGAAGGATTCAAACGAGCTGAGAGAAGCTTTGTATAGGCTTGGGCTTGGGATTGCAGGCGTTCATACTCCAATACAAGCCTTTGGCGAATCAGAGATAGATAAAACAATATCATTTAACCTAGCTCTTGGGAACAAGTACCTCATAATACCAGGACTTCCCCCAGAAATGACGAGAACAAAAGGTGACTGGATAATGTTTGCAGAAACCTTAAACAATCTTGCAAAGAAGCTTAAACAGTATGGCATGAGGATAGGGTATCACAATCACTGGGTAGAGTTCACACCAATTGAAGGCGAACTTCCGTGGGACCTAATATTTAGTAGAACCTCTGAAGATATCGTGATGCAGATAGACATTGGTCACGCTCTTAGAGCAGGTCTCACAACAGATGATTTGATAGAGGTCATTAAGAGATATAGAGGAAGAGCTGTATCGGTACATGCAAAAGACTACTCAAAGATAAAGGGATATGATGTAGTTATAGGAGAAGGTGATACAAAATGGCTAGATATATTAAGGGCGTTGAGAGATTATGGAGGAACTGAGTGGATTATAATTGAGCAAGAGACATATCCATATAAACCACCACTAGAATCTATAAAGAGGTCCCTCAAGAACTTGAAAAACACACTTTCAACATTATGAAACACTGTTAAATGCCATAAAGAGGTTCTCGCTATTTAGTGACCAGAGCTGCTCTGTGAGGTAATGGTTTATACTCGTCTAGAGAGGGGTCCGGCAACTTAGCTGGTTTTCTAAGCTCAGCTGATTTATATGCCGCCATTAAGAGCTCCATGACCAATAGCGCGTCTTCAAGGTTTTCTCGTGGAAGCATTTCTTTTGAAAAAGCTTCTACCATGTGTTTATCTTCAGCTACATATCCATATGTTATTGCCTCGTCTGGTATAGCAGGCATGAGTCCTTGTTCTGCTGCCTGCTTTTCTACAAGATCTTCTCCAGCAGGCCCCTTAACTTCTCTACTAAAGAATATGAATAGCTCTGGTTGTAGCGTATTTATCTGCATGTAGTACTCTGGTCCAAATAGCTCAAAGGTTAGCCTAAGACCAGGTCCTACAAAACACCACGCATTACTCGATTCTGAGACAACTATCTGTCCATCGCTCGTCTCATACCTCACAATAGTCCTAGCATAATCTTCAGCCGGAGCTTTAGAGTAATCTACACCAGCAAACTTCTTTAACTTCTCCACATAGTCTCCCCTAGACCATTTCAACGTATATACCTCTGCATACACCTCAACTGGTTTAAGATCCTTCTCACCAAGCTTAGTCAAAAGATATCTGCCAGCCTCAATGCTATGACAACCCATATCAAGCAAAACACCGCCACCAGAAAGCTTTGGATCCCAGAACCAAGGGCTATGAGGGCCTCCATGCTCTTCAGCAGCCCTAGCTAAGTAGGGTCTTCCAGCTATGGCAGCTCCACGCCTCCACGCAATCTCCTTACCCCTTACTACAGAAGGCATAAACACCTGGTTCTCTAGATATCCATGAAGAAGCCCAGCTTTTTTCACAAGCTCAACAATCTGCTTAGCTTCATAAAGATTTCTAGCTAAAGGCTTCTCATATGCAACAGCCTTGACAGATGCCCTTCCCTGAAGAACCTCCTCAACAACTATTTTAGTAACATCAACTCTAGCAAAGTTGGGCGCCAGTATCCAAAGAGCGTCCAAATGCTCTTTACTGAGCATCTCCCTCAAATCACTATAATAATTAGGCTGCGGTAAACCAAGCTCAGATGCCAGGGCGAAGAGATCCTCTCTTCTATGAGGACTATACACAGCACTAACTACAGCATTTCTAATACTTGCAAAAGCCCTCATGTGAAACTTAGCAACAAAACCACTCCCAACAAAACCAACTCTCAACATCTTAAAACATCACCTCTAATCTTTTTAGCTTTGTAGGGCGTTAAATTTAAACTACGCAAAATAAGAAAATAAAAACTATAAATTGAAGTAAGTAGTGAATTGAGTAAACCCAACAAAATCAAATCCATTTTGACACCATTGTGCTATGGTTTTGCTTCAAGCTGTAGTTATCGCTATTTTAGGAGGTGTTTCTGCTGGTAGAGGAAATTGGGTAGGTGCCATTGGGACGTGAAAAGCTTAGGAAGTAGAATTACTTTATGAAATAATGAATTGTATTGGTTTACATCACTAAGTGTGAATTTTCTTGGATTTTATAAAGAGCTGCTTGATGTGAGGTGCAGCTACTTTTTACCAATTCTATTGCTTCAGATGGGCACATAGATAGACATGCTGGTGTTAGTCCTCCTTGTCTGAGGTGTAAACAGAGGTCGCAGTTCACTATATCTCCTCTGCTAATCCTAATGGCTCTTACTGGGCATGCATAGATGCAATCCATGCACTTGTCGCACTTCTTTGCATCGATGATAATCTCACCTAGACTGCCTCTAACTATTGCATTTCTCTTGCACGATGACTGGCATTTTGCATTTGCGCAGTGTAGGCATGATGTTGGGAATACTAATCCCTCATCCGTCTTCTTAATCCTTATATATGACCTTCCGTCGTGAATAAAGTTGCACACAGTGTTGCAGGTTTCGCATCCAATGCATTTGGTGTAGTTGAATACTCTTAGAAATGGCGATGTGGATAGACATGAAACTGCATCTACTTCTGCATATTTGTTCAGAAAATCGCACATTGATTTAGCCATGTCATTGCTCCACGGCTCAAATACCAGCACGGTTTTTTCAACAGGTCTCAGTTTTCTCAGCATATCCTCAATCCTCAGTTTCTCTCCTGAAAGCACAGAATCTATTATTTTCACAGCCTTTAGTGCATGGTCTATCGCTAGCCCTATTTTCGAAGGACCTGTAACTACATCGCCAACAGCAAAAATGTTGGTACCAGGTATCCTATAGTCACTTCCAACACAGAGTTTTCCAGATGAATCAACGTATTTAGCTAGGCTCCCAGCGTAAACTGGTGGAGTTGGCACTTCGCCAATAGCTAGTATCACGAGATCTGTCTCTATAACAAACTCTGTTCCAGGAATGGCTATGGGGCTGGGTCTACCGGTTTCATCAGGAGGCCCCAGCTTAGCTTTTACAAATTCTACACTTTTAGCATAGCTGTTCTCAACAATTATTCTCTTGGGCTGTACAAGCTCAATCCATTTGACCCCCCTAGCCATGAGCTCTCTAATCCTGTAAACCCCTGCAGGCGCTTCCTTAATACTCCTTCTATACGCTAAGTAAACCTCGTTTAAACCCATAGACAAACATTCTTCAGCAGCATCAACAGCTGAAAGACCTGCTCCAATGACTATAGCCTTTTTAGCGCTAGTAAAACTGCTATTACTAGCCAAACCCATTTCAGCTAATCTTCTACTATACAGAAAGTTCAGTGCTGTGGTAACATTCTTTGCATTCTCGCCTTCAACTCCTAAACGCCTCGATCTCCAGGTACCTGTCGCAACAACAACAGCATCGTAAGTTCTTGACAATTCATGTAGGTCTAACCCTCTCTCAATAAATTCATCCCCTTCGTCATGGCCGCTCCCCGCAGCTACCTTTGTCCTTAGGCAGAACCTTACCCCAAGGTTTTGCTCAAGATCTTTCCAACCCTCTACAACCTCGTCGACAGATATCCTTGAGCGTGGAATGGCAAAGGTCATCATCCCGCCAGGATATGGAAGCTTGTCATACACATCAATTTCGTAACCCCTACAAGCAAGGTAACCAGCAACAGCAAGCCCTGCTGGGCCAGCTCCAATAATAGCAATCTTCTTTTTAACTCCTCCAACAGGTTCCCTACATAAGAACGCAAACTTCATCCTGCTTCACAGCAACTTATTCACTGAATCAACAGTTTAAAACCTTTTAATGCAGCTCAAAGACATGGGGAAGAGTTTGCGCATAAATATAAATATCTACATGGATCTAGCAAAGAAGCTGGGCTGGAAAAATATAGAGCTAGTTATCGATAAAGAGAAGACAACTTTCAACGAGATTTTATCCACAGTTAAAGACTTGAAAGACGCTATTATCAATCAATTAGATGACTACATAATCTTAATAAATGGCTTAAACATCAAACTACTTAAAGGGCTTGAAACTGAGATATTAGGCGATACAACCATAGATATATTTCCTCCTGCAGCAGGCGGTATCAACAAACATTAACTGTAGTGTAAAAACTTTGAACACCTTACAACTGAAAGCCTCGCTATTTATGGTGGAATGGAGGAGAATTTATAAGCTCTATGATAATGGGTGTAATTGTCTCCAAATCCATTGCGGAGTCAGCAACTACAAAACATGAAGAGAAGGACTCAGCTCAATGGGAGGTCTATGATTACCTCAAATGCTCTGCAGATGTGAATATGAATAGTTGAGGAGAGTTGTTGGGGGTTCGGGTTTCATAGAGCTTGGTATTGTTTGGTACCAAGCCCTCTACCCTTGGCTTCACAGCCCTCGAGACCCCTTTCATCGGGATCCATATCACTGGGCTCCACCCACTCGGGGTGACCCCTGCCTACAGCTCCCTCTTCACCGCTTTCTCTGGGTCATTGCTGTGGGGTAACCCCCACATCCTGGCTTCTCCTCAAACCCACCTCTCTTGGGTCTTCGCGATATACCCGCATCTCGAGGCATCTCCCAAATAGTGGAGGGATCAACAAACCTTATAAACCTATATGAAACTAGAAACAGCTACGAAGGGCTGCTCAAGAGCCTTCATCTCTTGGGGTGGGAGAGATAGTCGAATCTATAATGAAGGTTTATATATTAGTTCTCACAAAATATTCTCTAGGTGTGAGTTATGCCTCTTGGAGGTTACATGGGTAGGGTTCTAAGGGCTAATCTGACAGAGGGCAAATTACTGGTTGAAGATCTGCCACCAGAGGATGTTCTTAGGAAGTGGATTGGTGGTCGTGGTCTTGGAGTGTACTACATTCTTAAAGAGGTTAATCCAAGGGTAGATCCGCTCAGCCCTGGGAATAAGGTTGTTGTTGCTACAGGTCCCTTAACAGGTGTTACAGGAATACCTTAAGCTGGCAGGTGGTGTTCAGTCACAAAAGCTCCACTGACAAACACTATTCATGATTCTCAGAGTGGTGGTAAGTTTGGCCCTAGGCTAAAGTTTGCCGGCTTTGATCTGATAATTGTTGAGGGTAGGGCTGAGAAACCAGTTTATCTATGGCTTCACGATGGCAGGGCAGAGCTTAGAGATGCTAAGCATCTTTGGGGCAGAGACACTCATGACACGACAGACACGATTGTTGAGGAACTCACACCTGAGGTTGGCAAAGATGAGAGTAAGAACATTAGTGTTGCTTGTATTGGCCCGGCTGGAGAGAGATTGGTTAAAATTGCATGCATAATTAATGATAAGAGCAGGGCTGCTGGTAGAGGTGGTCATGGAGCTGTTTGGGGGAGTAAAAACCTCAAGGCAATAGCAGTATATGGGAATATGAAGCCGCCTGTAGCTGATGAAGAGAGGCTTGAGGAAGTTGCTATGAAGTCTCTGGATGTTATAAAGAAGTCTCCAGTAACATCACAAACTCTACCTAAGTATGGAACAGCTGCTCTGGTTAACGTCATAAATGCGCATGGCATCTTTCCAACCAGAAACTTTAGAACAGGGGTGTTTTCAGAGGCAAGCAAGATTAGTGGTGAGAGGATTGCTGATGAGATAATGGATTGGAAGATGGCTGAGGAAGAGGCTTGTTGGGGTTGTGAAATAAAGTGTGCTAGGTATACAAAAATTGCTAAACCTCCATTCACAGGTGAGGGAGGTGGGCCTGAGTATGAAACGGTATGGGCTTTGGGTGCTGATACTGGTACAAGTGATTTAGCTGCAGTAGCTAAGGCTAACTACCTATGCAATGAGCTTGGCTTAGACACAATATCTATGGGGGCATCAATTGCAGCATTGATGGAGCTTATAGAGCTTGGCAAAGTTCCTAAGGAGAAGTTAAGGGGGTTAAAAGTTGAGTGGGGCAATGGAGAAGCTCTAGTTGAATTAGTGTGGAGAACTGCTTACAGGTCTGGAATAGGGGATGATCTTGCCGAAGGTTCTACTAGGCTTACAAAGAAATATGGGGCGCCAGAGCTAGCTATGGTTGTTAGAAGCCAAGAGCTGCCAGCCTATGACCCCAGAGGTGTGCAGGGGCATGGACTTGCATATGCTACTAGCAATAGGGGTGGATGCCACTTAAGAGCGTATCTAATAGCTCCAGAAGTTGTGGGAGTGCCTCAGCTTATCAACAGGTTTGAGACTAAGGGCAAGGCCGAGTGGGTTAAGGAATTCCAAGACGTGTTTGCAGCAGTCGATAGTCTAATTGTATGCAAGTTTGTGACATTCGCCTACTGGGCAGATTTAATGGCTGAGCAACTATCAACTGTAACTGGGTGGAACATAACTGAAGAGGAGTTTAAGAAGATAGGTGAAAGAATTTACAATGCTGAAAGAGTATTCAATATACTGTCCTTTGGTGATGGCGAAGAGTATGACACACTGCCAAAGAGGTTGTTAGAGGAGCCCATGCCTGAAGGACCTTCTAAAGGATATGTTGTTAAACTGGGTGAGATGCTACCAGAGTACTATAGAGTTAGAGGATGGATAAAGGGAAGACCCACAAGAACAAAACTTATAGAATTAGACTTAAAGTGGTTAGCTGAGTGGTTAGAGAAAGAAGGGCTGTTACCAGCTTAGTGAAGATGAATCATAACTATTTCTACAAAACCTTTCTTCTTTTTCACTTCACTAAACATATCTCTAAAATCATTTGAAATAGTCACAAGAGATTGAACCATTAGACTGTCTCTAAATTGTATCCTAACGAAATTTAGACCTCCTCCCACCATAAAGAATGAGTATTCTTGAACAGCTCACAAGTTCCTCACATCTATTCGTGTTTACATCTACAATGATCAAAGATCTCTATGCATTTCATGGTTGCTGAATCCGCATCCCACATGGGTTTGAAGCAGCTACATTTCTGGAACCATTATGCGGGTAGATATTTCTAAGTGATTTATAAATGCTGAGGTAAATCTTTTTACTGTTTGCAAAGAGTGTGAGCTTTGGGTAATGCTAATAAGGCTCTAGTGATGTGCTTGTTGCTGTTGTTCGTGAATTGAGCTAGTTAAAGCTTTTTATTCTGGGTCTAGTTACTGCAGGGTTTTGGGTGGTTTTTATGAGTGTTTGTGTTGTTGGTTTGGGTTTGATGGGCTCTGCCTTGGCTCGCAGATTGAAGAATGTGGGTTTCGATGTTGTTGTGTTTAATAGGTCTTTGGATAAAGCTAAGATGCTGGCTAAAGAGGTTGGCGTTGGTTTTGCTGAGTCTCCTGGGAAGTGCTGTAAAGAAGCTGATGTAACTGCGCTTTTTGTTGCTGACGATGAGGCTCTTATCGATGTTGTTTTAATGCCTGGTGGAATTGCTGAAGAGGTTAGGAATAGAGATGTTGTTAATATGTCAACGGTTTCCACAGCTATATCGCTGAGGATATCCCGCGTTGTTGAGAATGGTGGTGGTAGATATGTTGAGGCACCTGTTTGGGGCAGTGTTTCAGAGGTTCTCGAGGGGAAGCTTATAGCTATGGTTGCAAGTAGTAAGGAGCTTAGTGAGAATGTGAAGAGGTTTTTGTCAGCAGTTGCACAGAGAACAATAATTGTTGGCGAGATTCCGAAGGCAATGGCTTTGAAGCTAGCTTTAAACCAGCTAAACATGGTTGTAGTAGCAATTTTATCAGAGACACTACCATTCCTAAAACTCTATGGAATAGACTTCAAGATCTTTGAGGAGCTTGTCAAGGGTAGCTGGATGGAGCCAATAGTTTCAAGGTATCTCAAAAGAGCTATTGAAGAACACCCACCCAGATTCAAAGTAGAGCTAGCCGCTAAAGACCTCCAATGCTTTATAGAATCTGCCAGAATACACAAGCTCAACACACCTATAACAGCAGCCACCATGCAGAGATACCTAGAGGCAACCATCAATGGATATGGAGAGAAGGACTATCCAAATATAGCTAAGTACATACTAGACACACTAGAAAAACTAAAGAAACCTTAGCCTCTGACCTCCTCCCTGCCCTGAAGGGCGAGAGCTCCCTTTGAGTGACTCACAGGTTCCCCTCATCTATTTGGGTTTACATCTGTAAAAACCTTGTTTTATTCTAGTCCTCTACTGTTGTTTTTTCAAATGTTTTTACTGCTGTGACTAGCATGAGGCTTGTGAAAGCTATTAGTATTGCTAAGTCTGTTAATGGGTTCATGTATTCAAACCCCGCATTTGCACCTGCTAACCAGTAGCGTACTGCATGAACAGAGTATGTTAGTGGATTGAATTTTGCTATCCATTTCATCCACTCTGGCATTGTTGTTGGTGGGTAGAATACTCCACTCATGAATATCAATGGCATGGTTATTAAGTTTACAACCATTTGGAATCCCTCCATGCTGCTGAACTTTAGCGATATTGTTGTTCCCAGTGCTGTAAACCCTAGTGTCATTATGAATACGTAGAGTATGGCTATGGGGGTATTGATGAGGTTAATATTATTCGTTAGCAATAGGCTCACTAGCACTATTAATAATGATTGTATTGCTGCTACAATACCGTCTCCAACAATCCTACCAAGTATCACAACACTTCTTGGTGCTGAGGCTACTAGGGTCTCTTTCAGGAATCCGAACTGCTTATCCCATATAACACTTATGCCAGAAATAAAGCTAGCTATAAAAGCTGACATGACAACTATTCCCGTTATCATGAAAGTCACATAGTCTACCCCACCAAATAACTGCTTAAAGTAGTTTTCAATAGCCTTCACAATAACATCCGCTACTGACGGCATGTTCGGAATGCCTGGCGCTGTTGGAATACTCTGTGGGCTAAATATTCCTCCCCAGCCAAGCCCTAGAAACACCATCCATAGTAATGGGTTTAGTACTGTCATCACTACTCTCGATCTATTATTCCACCATCTCTTTAGCTGCCTGTAAATCATAGATGCAAAGGCGTCGGAAGAGCTCATCGGAATCCCCTCACCCTCCTTCTCTGTGGTACAGATGGCTGCTCAAGAGAATCCCTCAACTCACGCCCTGTTAAGTGCAGAAACACCTCATTCAGTGTTGGCCTTCTGTAACTCGCTTCAGCAACCTGGAGGCTATTCAGACTCACAACCCTAAACACCTCGGGCAAGGCCTTAGAAGCGTCATCAACTACTAGCTCTAGCCTATTGCCATCAAGCATACTGCATGCCTTAACAAAGTCAAATAACTTACAGAGATTGTTATCGTCACTGATTTTCTTCAGCGTCACATATATTACATCCTGCCCCAGCATTGATTTGAGCTCTTCTGCTGTGCCCATGGCTAGCACCTTTCCCTTATCCATAATAGCAATTCTGTGAGCCAGCTCCTCAGCCTCATCCATGTAATGCGTTGTCATTAGTATCGTCATGTTGAACTCCTTCTTCAGATACTTTATATAGTCCCATATCTTTGCCCTAGACTGAGGATCCAAGCCGATTGTGGGCTCATCCAGTATGAGTATCTCTGGCTCGTGAAGTAAGCTCCTAGCTATCTCCAGCCTCCTCCTCATACCACCACTAAAGTACATGACCTTCTTATGGGCATACTCCTTTAACTCTACAAGCTCTAACAGTTTCGTTATCTTCTCATGTAGTTCCCTCCCCCTCAACCCATTGAGTCTTCCATGAATATACATGTTGTCATAAGCTGACAACTGATTATCAAGACTTGGATCCTGAAAAACCACACCTATCCTCTTCCTCACTTCATCAGCATTCTTAACAGCATCATAACCTGCTACCAGAACTATCCCACTAGTTGGTCTAAGCAATGTAGCTATAATGTGAATAGTTGTTGTCTTACCAGCCCCATTAGGACCAAGTAAAGCAAATATCTCTCCCTTCTTAATGGTGAAGCTAACGCCATTAACAGCTACTACATCTTTAAACCTCTTAACAAGATTCTCAACAACAATAATCTCGCTCATCGAGAAACACCTAAGCTACTAATCTCTTTCAAAAAATTCTCAACAGATCTCCTCAGCTTATCTACATCCTCATCGCTAAACCTATCAATATTCCTCATAACCTCTCCAACCCTCTTCATAAACTCAATCAAACCACACTCCTTAAGTCTCGAAAACTTCTTATCAAAAGACTCTAAAGCACGTCTATTGCTCTCAAGATACTCCCTACCCTCCTGAGTAATCTCATAAACCACAACCCTCCTACCACCAGTACTAGGCTCAGAAGCTGAAATAAGCCCCATATCAACCATGTTTCTCAAAATAGGGTATATAACACCAGGACTAAGTCTAACATCAAATAATTTCTCTAACTCCTTCATAATCCTATACCCATGCATATTCTCTTTGCTCAGCAATTCAAGAATCTTAAGCATAACATAGTCCCTCACAAAGACTCTTACACTACGCCTCTCATACCACATAATATATCGCCAGATATATCTCACAATATTTATTAAGAGTTACACTCAAGAACCCTAGCTTAAAAGCTTATATATAGCAAAGCATCTTCAAGGCATAGCCAAAGCAAGAATGTCATGCTAAAAAAGTTTTGAGTTTACTTCATCATTATTACTATTTTTAGAGAGATGAGGATGTCGTTGAGGCAGTTGTTTTTACTATAGCTTCAAACTTGTATACTGCTAGCACTTTACAACCGAAAGCCTCGCCTTTTAAGGCGGGGATGGGTAGAAAAGCTTATAAACTCTCTCTATCTAATTGCCCTCAGTGATGAGTATTAAATACTTTGAGCCATTGACGATGATAAACAGCCTACTCATAACCCCGAGTCCCAAGAGGGATAGGGGTAACGGGCCGGAGACCTGGCCCGGGATTGAACCCTCGAGAAGAGGGGATGTAATCCCAAACCTCCCCGCTCTAGGGAACCCTCGCACTTTAGGACGGGGAGGAGGTCAGCTCCCTCTACATCTACATACACCACAGCTCTACCTCCATTACCATTGCACAGTGTGACAACAGCCTTTGTAGCTCTAAATGTTACTGATCCATCTCCTCCTACAATCATCGTCGCAATAGGCTTTATGTTGATAATGTTATATCCTTGATTAAGGAGTGTAGCTACATTTGAATCTTTTTGAAGTATTGATACAACTTTTTGCTTAAACTCGTCACTAATAACCACCTCTAAACCTCTAGCACCCCAGCCAAAGGCCCCTCTAAACCTTGAATTCCATGCGAGTGGCACCCATATTTTTGATACGCCTTAGGGGCTTTCAGAGCCACCCCAGGGACCCCATATCTTGGGTTATTGCTGCCCTTGGGGAGAGCCCTCTGCAGCTCTTCACCCCTCACAGGGAATCTCATCAAGATGTATAATAATGCAACCTTATAAACCTGGTGAAACTCGAAACAGCTACGAAAGGCAAACCATTTTCTCATTGGTTGCACCAGTTAAGCTCATTAATTTTAACAACATTGTAACTGTGTGTATTAAGAACTTCGTGGTGGTAGGCTATGGATCTACAGGATATGGTGTGGATTGATAGTGTTTTGAGTATGGTTAGGTTGAGGAGGCCTCTTATCCACAATATAACGAATTTTGTTGTTATGAATACTACTGCAAATGCTTTACTAGCCTTGGGTGCATCACCAATAATGTCTCACTCTGTAGAGGATTTAGATGATCTTGTACCTGCGGCTGACGCTATTGTTGTAAACATAGGGACTGTTGATGATTACTTTGCATACTCCATGCTTAAAGCTGTTCAGCTTGCTAAATCATATAAAAAGCCTGTTGTGCTAGACCCTGTTGGAGCTGGAGCAACTAAGTTAAGAACCAGGGTTGCTCTAATGCTTCTTAACAGTGGTGGGGTAAGCGTTGTCCGCGGCAACTTTGGCGAGATGTCTGCTCTTGCTGGTGAGTATGGGAGGACTAAGGGTGTTGAAGCAACTTTTTATGAGAGCGGCAAGGCGGCTAGGCTAGCTCTAGAAGTTGCGTCAAGGTATAGCGTTGTTGCTGGCGTTACTGGACCCATCGACTATGTTAGTGATGGTAAAAGGGTTTTCGGTATTGAGCTTAAGAAGAGTTCAAAAAGCCTAGAGCAGGTCATTGAGAGGGTTACTGGGTTAGGATGCATGGTATCAGCCCTTATAGGCGCTTTCATAGCTGTTGAAGAACCTTTGAAAGCTTGTATAGCTGGTATAGCAATGTTTAAGGCTGTGTCTCTATATGCTGCTGAGGATTCTCCCTACCCAGGCTCATTCCATGTAAAGCTCTATGACTGGCTATATAGAATTGATGGTGAGGGTATAAGGAGTGTTGTTAAGGTTGATAAGGTTGAGCCTCAGGGAGAAGCTTAGGCTTCTAGTTATAACTGATAAGAGGCTTAAGCCAAGTATTGTCAAATCTGTTGAAGATGCTTTAAGAGGTGGAGCAACATCTATTCAGCTAAGGCTGAAAGATTCTTCAACTAGGGAAATGATTGAAGTTGGGAGAGAGATAAGGAGGTTAACAAGGGATTATGGAGCTCTATACTTTGTCGATGACAGAGTTGACGTTGCATTAGCAACTGATGCTGATGGTGTTCAGCTAGGGCCTGACGATATGCCTATATCCATTGCTCGCAAACTAGCCCCAAACCTCATAATAGGTTCTTCTATCTACAGCTTGGAAGAAGCTGTAGAGGCTGAGAGAGAAGGGGCGGATTTCCTTGGAGCAGGCTCTGTATTTCCATCACCAACAAAAGCTGATGCAAGGATCATAGGCTTGGATGGGCTTAGAAGAGTAGTTGAAAGAGTTAAGATACCTGTTGTAGCTATTGGGGGGATCAACGCTAGTAATGCTGAAGTTGTTTTGAGAACAGGTGTTGTTGGTATAGCAGTGATATCAGCTGTTATGGAGGCTGAAGACGTATATAAAGCAACACTTGAATTGAGAAAGATTGTCGATAAGGTGCTAGGCTGTGACAAGTAATCTTGATGAAATTGTTAAGAAATTAGCTAAAAAAGTGAAGAGGCATCCTAAAACTCTTCTCACATGGTTTGATGATGCTGGTGCTATAAAGGTTGGTGATAGGTACATAGCTGTGAAGGTTGATGGCTTTGCAGCTTCTAGAGCTCTATACCCTTGGTGCACTTTTAGAGACTTTGGCTTTAGAGGGGTTACAGGAGCTGTCAGCGATGTTATTGCTAAGGGCTGTAAACCAGCTGTGTATGCAGTGTCAATAGGTGTTAAGCCTGAGCACATAGAGCTTATTGAGGATATTTTCAGTGGTGTGGAGGAGGCTGTCAACCTCTATGGGGGGTATATAGAGAACATGGATACTAATGTGGGTTACGATGACTGGATAGACATTTTTGTAATTGGGGAATGCAGCACACAGCCCATTCAGAGACATGCAAAGCCTTTAGACATTGTAGCTATTCCTAGGAGACTTGGACTTTCCGTGGTAGCCTATATAGAATATGTTGAGAAGAGAGCGCCCTCATTTGAAGAGGTTAAGGAATTTTCATGCAGACCACGTGCATGCACAGAAATAGCTAGTATTGTAGAGGAGTGCAGAGCATGCATAGATGGATCTATAGATATTAGCGATACCTTTGCTGAAGCACTACAGCAACTAAGTGAAGTAAGCAATGCAGGTCTCTACATAAATCAAAAACCGTCAAACATGCTACACCACCTAGCGATAAGCTACGCAGAGAGCAGAGGAGTAGACCTAATGACTGTAACGCTAGCTTCAAATGAAGAGTACATCCCAATCCTAGTAGTAAAGCCTGGATACGAAGAGCATGTAATTGAATTGCTTAGAAAAAAAGGCTTAGAGCCCATATTAATAGGCTTTGCAACACATCAAAAAAGCGTTTCATGGCTTGGAAAACCTGTGCCAAAGACTATATGGGACTACGCATCAGGGACAATAACACATATAAGCACATAGCCAATTTATAGGTCTTCACAGCCCTTTAGCTTAACTTTTCCATAATGTCTACATACCAGTCATCAACTATGAAACAGCCCACGCTATAAAAGTTTGAAAACCCTCCTCAACGTAATGCTTAGAGATCTCCAGAGCTTCCTCAATACTACCCATAGCAGTTACCCTTAATGCTAAGTATGTAGTGTTTACTTCAACTCTAATAATTCTTTATGTTTTTGTCATTTATGAGTAAAGTCTATGAATTTGACTAAGGCTATTACAGGTTTGAGGTGATTTGTATTTAGTTATGAATACTTGTAAATCTTGATATCTCACCTTTTCACTAACAAAAATTTGAATACCCACAAATCCACTACACACCTCTGGATGACCTGTGCTACAGTGATATAGAGAAAGAGTTGGATAGAGGGCTCCATGATGTTGGGCTTGGCAGCCATTCACGGCCCCGTGGAGATGTCTAGATCTCTGTGGGTGGGGTGGAAGCTGCTGGATGCATGAATAGACATGAATCAATGAGGATGAGCATCTAGAGACAAACGATAGCATCTGTTGCATTAGTGATTATAGCTTCCCTTCTATATCCATACCTTAATCAGTTGGGCTTTCTCAGCACATGATCTCACTTTAGGGATCTTGACAAAAGCTTTTACATATGCACTTCAGCAACGTTTTTCTCCCTAGGCTATGTACAGTAGATGAATGCCTCCTATTTCCTAAAATCTGGAATGTTCTTGGGGATGGTGAACAGCAATTCAAAACTCCTTAACAATGCACTCTATTCCCTCTCCTTGAATGCAAAGTAAAACCAGCATTCCATTACCATTGCAAAGCTTAAGAATTCTAAAAAGAATGTGGAAATTTAATGAAAAAGCTATGTAGTCACACTGGCCTTGTTAGTGTCGCTGGGCTAGCTTCAATTTTTATTTCTGCTATGAATTTGTAACTTTTCTCTATAACTATCTCCAGCTCTTCATCAGGACTCGGCTTGCCGCGAACATATCTAATGGTTTCTACAGTTAGTCCTCTTGAGGCATATTTCTGAATAATTTTTGATATATCAATTGATTTGCCATAGCAGAACCTACAAAACTTTACAAGTAGGCTTTTTGATCCGTAGTTTCGAATAAAGCTTTGAATTGGCGCGGTCTCAACGCAGCAATCCCCTATCCACATTCTTTCGCCAGAAAGAGGCTTATTTGACACAGGTTCTATTAACTGAAACAGCTCATGACAGAACTCCATTATATAGTGCATGTAAACAACTACTGAGCCAGGGTACATAGTAATTATCTTCTCCATAGTCTTCTGAACCTCCTCCTCACCTACATTCTCCTTCTCAAAAACTCTTAACAAAATAACCTTTAACCCTTGTGTCACAATGTTATTAAGTAAGTTGCCAGCCGGTGATAAGGGTTTGACGATCCATGGTTGCCTCCCAAGGTGGGTAAGGGGCTTGGGGTTGTGCGAACCTTGATAGATCCCGCAATAAAGCTGTGAAGTCTGACCCAATGCAGAGAGCCAGGGATAAGAAATAAAGTATCCATAGACATACACAGATGATTGCCTTGGGGAAACGCTATTAATCTGAGGAATTTAGGTCATAATTCCAAGTTTTGTTGCATATTCTTTGAGTCCTAGCTCCTCTATAACCTCTTTTTGAGGAATTCCGTTCTCATCCCATTTCATGTATTCGTAGTATTCTTTTAGCATGGGCTCTAGTTCGACTACTTGATCTTTTGAACCCCCCTCCTTTAAGGGCTCCCTTAGGAATCTTTTTGGTATGGTGTCATGCTCTTTTGTTACGCCATTTGCTATGTTGAATAATCTCTTTAGTGTGAATATCCTTCTCCCGATTTTTAGGAGGTCTGGTAGTAGTTTTTTGATTCCTGTTACGTATGTGTAGAGGCCTGCTACGTGTGCAGGTGGTATGTCTACGAATTTGCAGAGGCCCATGCTCTCTAGGACCTCGCTCCATATCTCCATTGTGGCAACCATCCACCCCTTGCCTCTGTATGTAAATCTGTCAACTCTTTCATAGATTTTGAGATCGTGCACCCTTTGCCCCTGCTCTATTCTGAAGAACAGTCCGTATAAGTGGTCAGCACCTCTATTAGAGGTTGCATATTGCAGACCCATACCTTTAAAAGCTCTTGGGTCGTGCATGGGCATTTCAGTGCCTTTTACATGCATGCAGTACTCTTCTGTGCCTCTCCCAATGATTCTCGATGCTTGCCTGCACCCCTCTGCCAGCACACTTCCAAATCCTATCCTCCTACCCATCATTTCAATAAGCTTCAGAACGGTTTCCTTATCACCCCACTTCAGCTCCAATCCACCAGTATCCATTGCTGTAATCAATCCTTTTTCAAAGCACTCCATAGCCCATGCTATTGTAACGCCAGTAGATATTGTGTCAAGGCCATACTTGCTACAGAGATAACTCACCTTAGCAAGGTAATGTGGGTCATCTATCATGAGAAGGGTGCCCAGAGATGCAATGGTCTCGTATTCAGGAGCCCTAACCCTTCTCCCATCAACTTCAACAACTTTCCAGCACTTCACAGGGCATGCCCAGCAACCATATACATCAACAACTATACCCTTCTCCTTAAAGCTCTGACCAGTGATATTCTTGTACCCTTCAAATTCACCAACGGTAAAGTTCTTGATCGGCATGTCTCCATATTCATAAAACTCCTCAACCTCACCAGCTGTACCAAAAGCAGCTAGTATTTGTGCTGTTGGTGAGGACATTATTAGTGGAAGAAGCCTTGAGAGAATACTTGAAACACGCTGCACATCCTTTACCCTTACCTTTCCACTACCTCTAACAGCTATAGCCTTAAGGTTTTTAGAACCCATAACAGCACCCATACCAGTTCTCCCACCTATTCTAGGCCCATTTGGCTGAATATCTGATGCTATACATGCAATTCTCGATAAGTTCTCTCCAGCAGGTCCAATAGCAGCAACCTTCACACTGCTATCACCAATCTCCTTCTTAATACTCTCATCAGTTTCAAACACATCTAGCCCCCAAAGCTTAGATGCATCTCTAATCTCTGCAACGCCATCATGTATATAGAGGTATACAGGTGAGGATGCCCTACCCTTCACCACCACACCATCAAAGCCACTCTTCTTGAGCTCAGGCCCCCAGTACCCGGCTATGTGAGACTCTCCCCATGCCATGGTTAAAGGAGACTTTGCTGCAACAACATATCTAGAGGATCCATATACAGGTGAGCCCGTTAAGGCACCAGTCATGAATACGAGAATGTTGTCAGGGCTTAGAGGATCTATTCTAGGATCAGGAATTTCTTCAATAATAATTTTTACTGCTAAACCTATTCCACCCAAAAACTTGTCTACATCTTCATATGCAAGCTTTCTCTGCTCAATCTTTCCACTGGATAAATCCACGTAGAGAATGTTCCCAGCATAACCGTAGTACTCAGCCGACGTTGCGAAACACCATTAGCCAAGTTTATAGAGCTTGTAGTAGAGTTCAACCTCTCTCTCAGGTATAACAGGAGGCTCCTTGCCTAAGGCCATGGACACGAACTGAGCCATTGCAACTTCTTCAAGCGTTTCAGCAATGGCTTCAGCCTCATAAAGGTTTGCACCCATTGCAATAATGCCATGGTTTTGGAGGATAAGGGCTCTTGCTCCTGTAGATGCTTTTTCAGCAACAAGCTTTGCAAGCTGATCTGTTCCTGGAAATGCGAAGGGAACTACCTCAACCCTCCTCAAAACCATAACAGCTTCAACAGTTATAGGCTTTAAACCAATGCCAGCAAGTGCAAGTCCTAGTGTCACAGGGTTATGGGCATGAACGACGGCATTAACATCTGGTCTAACCTTGTATACAGCAGCATGCAAAGGCCACTCAATTGAGGGTCTTCCAAAACCCTCAATAACATTTCCATCGAGATCAAGCTTAATCAAGTCATCTGGTGTAAGCTCACCTTTAAATATACCTGAGGGGGTGATCCAAAACTCCTTTGCATTAGGCACTCTAGCACTAACATTACCCCCAAGTGCAGATACCATGCCTCTGTTAAACAAGTTTCTCATAACTTTGCACACATCATTCTTTAACTGCTCCTCTGGAATTTCAATACCCTCACTCATTATCAGCACCTCAAAAGTAGGATTATGACCTCAGATTTTTAAGGCTTGCTATCAAGAATACTACTGGTGTAATCTGTGAAAAAGAAGATATGTGTAAAGCTAAAGGTTTTGCCACCGTTCACACCAAATTTAAAAACAATTGAAAGCATGTTGCACTTAGAGGATGGCCCCACTCTAGCAAAGCTACTCACTAAAGCATCTAATCAAGGCATTCTAGAAATCAATAAACTCATAGAAGGCGACGAACTGAAAGACAACATTGTAATACTGATCAACGGCAAAACAATATTTGACTTAAAGCAGGAACTAAACGATGGAGATAGAGTAGTTATAATGCCCCTAGCACCCGGGGGATAAACACCCAATTATTCGATCTCAATTCTCTAGCAATACTTTTGTATACTTAATGCAGAATAGAGCTGTGAGTGTTGTAGAAGAATACAGCTTTTCATAGTCGCAACACACAGAACTCTAATAGCTAATGCAAATCCTTGGAGTAGAGATAGAAAGAGATTTTAGTGCTCTCTTTAATTATGCTTTCAATCTTTTTACATCCTGCCTCTTTAGAAGGCTTCTTAGTGTTGTAAGGGTTGTTAGACATGTGATGAAGAGCATTGCTGAGAGTGTTTTGAAAAGCTGCGTATAGCCAAGGATCTCAACTGTAGGGCCTAGTACAGCGTTTGATACTATGCTTGCTAATGCAAAGCTAGAGCTGTTTAAGCCTAGTGCTGTCCCCCTACTATCAGCGTCAACAACCTCTACGATGAGTACTGAAGTTGATATTATGTAACTTGCCCAAACCATGCTATACATAGCCATGGCTACTGCAGCTCCTGCATAGCTTTCCACAAATGTGTTTATGTAGAGATATAGAGACATTGCTGCTAGGCTAAATGCATAGATGTATATAGTGTTTCCATGCTGCAACAGTCTGCTTATAGCTATGATAGCAGGTATTTCAAACCAACTGGCTAAGCTGAGAGTAGTTGTAGCTGTTTCCTCCCCAAGCCCAGCAACATAGGCATAGTATTGCGGTACATAAATATTTTTGACAACGTCACCAACCATGAATAGAAGAGAGGAAATGTACACTACAAGAAACCTTGCATTTGATAACACATTGAGAAGAGGCTTTGCAGAAAAACTTCTTCTACCACCAACAGCCAGCGAATTTGAAGGAGTGAGTAAGAAGGATAGTGATGTAGAGATTGCTAACAAGGCAAGGGACACCACAAGCACCACAACATAGATAGAGATAATGCCATAACATCTAAGCAGAAAGCCAGCGAAAAGCAGTGGAAAGGCCCACCCAAATGAGGCGCTGGCCCAATACCACCCCATAGGCTTACCCAATTCACCTGGATTCAAATCAGCTACTAAAGCATAGGAAGAGACTCCAATAGCACTACCACCAAAACCTAGGAGAATAAATGACACTACAACACCATAGATATTCCCAGCAAGCATAAGTCCCAGCACAGAAAATAAAACCATTGACACACTGCCAAGAAGCATAACAACATGTCTTCGTCCAATAGCGTCACTTACATAGCCCCACAAAACCTGAGAAACGAGACTAACAAGACTTGAGGCGGCAGTCACAAAACCAGCTAATGTAACTCCCAAACCCCTACCAACTATATACAAGGGAATAACAGGGTAAGTCAGGCTACTAACAGCCATTAGCAAAGCATTAGATGCATAAAGCATACATAATGCCCTAAACCTAGTCACACTACCTCACACCACAGGGATACATAATAACAAATAGTGACAATCCCTTATAAGCTAAAGATCTCCCCATCAAAACACTAAGAGTATTAGCAACACCACACTACCTCTCCATATTAAGCACATCTAATTCCCATCAACACCTGCTTAACATTGACTTTCCTAAACATATTTATCTTAAGATAATTAAAGCGTTGCGCAAAATGCTGTACCATGAATCTCCAAGAGAGACAGCTTATCATAATCAATAATTCAATGCAAAAATACCATAGTTATAGTCTTTGTGATTTAGAGTGAGAGGAAGAGGTTACTATTCGTAGTGCAACTCATCAAGGAGCTTCACTGCTTCTTCTCTAAGCCTCTCACCCTCACCAGGTTCTATAATTGATAGAGGCACTTCTACTTCATATCCCTTTTCTGAAAAAGCTTCTATTGTTGGTATATACATCCAGTAAGAGTTGAAGTAGCATGCAACCATAGTGTATTTGAATGGACTCCTGTTCTTTATGTACAGCTGATGCTCTACAAAGACTTCGGCTGGGAGAAACACCATAGCTACTTCATTGCATATTCTCAGCACGGCTATGGGTGCTGGTAAAGCTCTCTTTCCATCTATTTCGTTAATAATTATTTTGGCCATCTTAAGCCTCCAAGCATCATATACCCTGCCTTGCTTTTCTAATTCTGCTATTGCTTTATCCACGTCAAAGCCCTCAATAAACTCCATAACCTCTTTTCTAAGTTTAAGATTGACTACAGATGATTTATAGTCAACTACACACTTACTTAAATCTATTCTTTCTCCAAGTTCAATAGACTTCAAGGTCTCTAAAGCCACTATTCTCCCATATCGCTCAACCTCATAATAACTACCACCTCTTCTATCATAAGGCTTGCCAATATCTGTAGTAACAGTATATGGGTTGATGTTACCACAGCACCCATTCAGAAAAATAGCCTCTCTCCCAGCTAAGTACTTGAAGAACCTCTCTACAGCACCAGGATAGTCAGAAGATATGCAGAGATTATCTGGCCCCAGTATAACTGGATGTGATGTGAAATTTATCACAGAAGCAAAACCAGTGTCAAAAACAATTACATCGGGATCTATAACGCCACCCAAAGGTTTTCTACGATTATACACAAGCTGAGGTAAAGAACCTCTACCAACGATAGCATGAGGGACATTCCTAACATTGCTTAAAGAAGCCTTCACACATCCAACAACGCTCTTCACAAAATACTCTCTATAAAAACTATCTGTAATTGGTGAAGGCGCGGCATGACTGTGTGATGCGCCTAAAAGAACCTCAACACCACCCAACTCCCTAACCATGCCATTAACATCCATATAAACGCTGTAGGGAACTCCAATAAGATCAACAGAAACAACACTAACAAACCTATTACCCCCAACATCAAAAGTTAAACACTTAGCGTAGAGATCATCATATATACATCTAGAGAACTCTAAACGCTCCTCATACCCCTCTAACCTAACACCTATAGGAGGAGTTATAGCAGACCTCGCATATCCTATCCTCAAAACATCACTCATTGAATACACCAACTAAAAACCAGCAGCAAAAGCTTTAAAAATTACATCATCATCAACAATAAATTAATTTGACTTTCCTATAGTGAGAAGCGTACAAAAATACCATAAGAGGCGTTGCGAAAACTAATGAAAATTTTGTGCTAAAAATAAGCACTATCCAAAAATACAGTGCGAAATAAATTACCTAAATAATATTCCTAAATTAATACTTATTAGTATACCTGAAATAAAATATAGCTCTGAAGACAAAAATCTTTGAAAATATGGAATACGATAGAAAGTTTTAAGATAATGATAAAGCTAGACAACAGGTCTGCAAAGTTTGTTGCCAGTGTTTGGTTAAAGTGTGTAGTAGTTATTTCATCCTATCATAGTTTATGAAAACAATATTCAACTTGACATTACTTACTAAATCTTACCCCTCTTGTTAATGCTGCTCCTGCTGCTACCAATACTGTGCCTGTTACAACCCATTGATAATACGGATTTACTCCAAGTAGTATAAGTATATCTTGTATCAGTGTTAATATATAAGCCCCAATAAATGGGCTAAAAGGGCTTCCAGAACCACCAGCAAGACTAATACCGCCTAGTACACATGCTGCTATAGCATTTAGCTCATATCCATAACCAATATAGCCCCAACCTGATTGAAGCTGTCCTAAAACAAATATGCCGCTAATGGCATAGAATAACCCTGCTAAGCTAAAGGCAATTATTTTGATTAAATCCGCATTTACTCCAGAGGTTCTAACAGCCTCTTCATTCCCACCAATGGCATATATGTATAAACCCAATGATGTTCGCTTCAATAGGAAGTAATACACAGGTATTAATGGTATGAGGAACCATACCATTAATGGTAGCATGAAGTATTGTTTAACCAGTATCCCCAACTTTGGTAATTCTCCTCCTGTTATACTATAACCTCCAGTTATAATGAATGTGAGTCCTCTAGCAGCTAATAGCATTGCTAGGGTAACAACAAATGAAGGGAGCTTAGCTTTTGTTATCAAAAGCCCATTCAATAATCCACATAAAATACCAATACCTAATCCAAGGGTTACAGCTATACCCAATGGAATCTTCATATATACAACAATATATGAAGTTGCAACTGCAACTAAACCCATTATAGAGCCTGGCGAGAGGTCTATACTGCCCATTAAAATTATCAATGATTCGCCTAATGCTAGAAAGGAGATAGGAAGATACATTAATAGTACAACAACTTGGTTGCTAAATGTTATGAAACGTGATGATACCATTGTACAGGCGATAAATAATATTAATAGAGAAACTATGGGTCCCATAAGTTCATGTGAGGCAAGGAATGTTTTTAATGTAAACAGAGTGTCTCTTATACTACTAGCACGTAGCTTTGCCACGTACTATTCACCTCAGTAACTCTATAATATCTTCTCTTTTTAAATTAATATTATTCATCAATTTTACTATTCTTCCACCACTTAAAACAATGACTCTGTCCGATAGAGATAAAACCTCGTCTATGTCAGATGATAGTAGTATTATTGAAAGACCTTGCAAAGGTAAGTTACTTATTATCCTCCTAATCTCAGCCTTTGTACCTATATCAATTCCAAATGTTGGTTCATCAAATATTAGTATCCTTGGTCTCAACTCTAGAGCTTTAGCTACAATAACTTTTTGCTGAGTTCCACCACTCAGATTGCCAACCCTAAATTTTATTGAAGGAGTAGAAATGTTTAGCATTCTGATCCATGTTTCTGCTATTTTATTCTCTATTCTAATATTACGTAAAATGCCCAACTTGCTTATGTCTATTGCTTTCGGTAATACTATGTTTTCGGCGATGTTTAGTAAAGATACTACACCTAATTTTCTTCTGTCTTCAGGTAAATAAAATATTCCATATCGCATAGCGTTATTGGGATTCTTTATAATAATTTCTCGATCCTCTAAAATTATTTTACCTGAAACAATTTTTTGCATACCCACTAATGCTTGACCTAACTCGCTCTTTCCTGCACCTAAAAGACCTGTAACTCCTAATATTTCACCTCTATATAAATCAAATGAAATATCTTTGAGCTGCACTTCAGCTGCTTTAGATGGGGCTGTAGTGAGATTTATAACCCTTAAAATAGGCTTAGAGCTGTAAATCTCTTGACTCCTCTTTTTATGCACATAAAGTTCACCAGGATCTCTTCCTAGCATAGCACTAACTACTTCATTAGAAGACGTCTCCATAATGGATTTTGTAAATATTTTCATGCCATCTCTCAATACCGTAACCCTATCAGCTATCTGAAACACTTCCTCAATGCGATGTGTTATAAATATAAATGATTTCTCTTTTTTCAACTCTTCTATGATACTGAAGACACGTTTTGTTTCTAAAGGATTCAGAGCACTTGTCAGTTCATCCACACATATTATACTGCTATTCTCTGCTAGTGCACGAGCAAATTGTATGAGTTGCTGTTCAACAACTCTTAGATCCTTTACTTTTGTTGTGGGATTAACCCTAAGACCTACTAGCTCAAGGTACTTCTTAGCTTCATCAATTAAATACTTTTTGTCAATACCTTTATTAAGTTTGAAGTGAGATATAAAAATGTTTTCAGCAACAGATAGATTTGGTATCACCATGACATCTTGGTGTATTAATGTAATTCCATACTTTTTTGCATCTCTAGGTTCTCTAATCTCAACTTTTTTCCCATAAACAAATATCTCTCCTTCATCAGCTTTAAAAATGCCATTTAGAACTTTGACAAAGGTGGATTTTCCCGCACCATTTTGACCAACAATGGCATGCACTTCTCCTTCTCTAAGATCAAAGTCGATACCTTTAAGAGCAATGACACCAGGAAATCTCTTTACTAACCTTCTGGTTGATAACACTATCCTTGAGTCCATATTTTTCCCTTCCAGCCTGGAAAATACTTATGTAAAAGTAAGGGTTTTCGAAGTTTTAAAAAAATATATGTGAGTTATTGATTTATATTTGATTACCATGTAAATCCTGGGTTATTACTCTTTAGTGCGTTGATAAGCCCCATTACATCAGATATTGGTCTCACATTTTTAGTGTATGTATTTGGTAGGGGCAGAGGTAATTCGCCTTTAACTATAGATACATATGTATTAACATTTTCCTTTGTTACTAATGGTGTAGGCGTTACTATCCAATTCTTACCTCCGGCAGCTTTCACAGGGTCAAAACCAAAGTAAAGTCTATAGAATGCTAAGAATACCGAATAATAACCCATAACAAATGGCGCTTGAGATACTGTAGCATACATTTTGCCTGCTTTTATTGCATCTATAGCCTGAGGTATGCCATTAAGTCCAACAACTATAACATCCTTGCCTGGCACTAGTCCTGAGTCTTCAATAGCTCTTATGGCGCCTATCGCTTGCTCATCATTTGTTGAGATAACCGCGTCAAACTTTTCTCTTGCTAAAACAGGTAATGTAGCACTGTATCCTTTATCAATGGAATCATAACCACATTGAACATCAACTATTCTTACAGTTCCATTAGCTATGAATGGTTTTAGTGCTTCATAGTATCCCATCAACCTTAATACATTGTTTGCTGCTGTTGTAACACCATGAATTATGAATATCTTCCAAGGCATCGGCTTACCACTTTCACGAAGAGCTTGAATTGCAGCAAGCGCTTCTGTTTTCGCAGCTTCCAAGTTATTTGAACCTATAAATGGATCCATTAGGTCGTCTCTTTCAACCGCATTATCTGCTACAATAACTAATACACCAGCAGCCCGCGCTTGATCAATAGCAGATTGAAGACCTACTCTATCAACAGGTGTCAATATTATAACATTGTAAGCACCTATCGCTGATAAAATTTGATTATATTGCGTAGTAGGGTCATATTTACCATCAAATATCGTGTAATCTATCGGTATACCATAGCTTTTCAATCTTTTAACCGCAGTATCGATTCCAGCAATCCAGTCATCCCAATAAGGATATCCTGTTCCCATAACCAAAAACGCTATTTTTATTGGTTTTAGTGCACCAGGTGTTGCTGTTCCTCCTATGGTTACTGTTTGCATCACTGTCTGCATTACTGTTTGTGTAACTGTTTTTGTTACTGTTGCTCCTGGTACTCCAGATGCTGTAACTGTTTGAGTAACTGTTGTTGGTGGTGCTGTTACAGTAACTGTAGCACCAGGAGCTCCAGGAGCTGTAACAGTAACAATACTAAGAGTTGGTGTTGGAATATACTGAGTAACAGTAGTAACACCAGCAGGACCCCTAGGCAAAGTAGCAACAAGAGCAACACCCACAACAGACAACACCAATAATAACACTAAAAGCCAGGTAATGTATTTAGGTGCTGTAGCACTCATATAGACACCTCATACTCAATTAAACAGAACAGAAAGTTTTTAAGCTTTTATGCCTAGAGTAGACAGTGGGATGTCTAATGTTTATGAGGCCTAGAGAGCGTGTAATTCTAGCTTTAAAACATGAGGAGCCTGATAGAGTTCCAATAGATTTAGGAGCAACATCTGTGACAGGTATCCATGCCAGGGCTTATCATGATCTTAGAAAATATTTAGGTTTGAGTGAGAAGTCTATCAAGATAATTGATGTTGAACAAGAGCTCGCTGAAGTTGATAGGGATGTTTTGGAGCTGTTCCATGTTGATGTTGTTAATGTTAATAGGGTTTTGGAGCCCATGGCACCACACCCATACATATATAGATTTGCTAGTGTTGTTGATGGATCTCTGAAGGAGGTTTCAGACCGAGAATTCTATGTTTGGAGAGCTCCATACGGTGTTGATGTCGAGATGCCGAAATATATCGAGATTGTAGAGGAAACAGATGGTTTTATTGCTTATATTCGTGGTAAACTATTTGGTAAAATTCCTAGAAATGGCTACTATTTCTGGGGTTTGGATAGGTGGAAGCAACTCATACCATTGGCAAATGTGAAAACAGTTGATGATTTAAAGAAATTTGACTGGGATTCATATAGAGTACCAGATGATTATGTTGATGTCCTTGGGAGGAGGGCTGGGTATCTGTATAAGAATACTGATTATGCTTTGTATTTTGGTTGGGCTGCTGTTCTTCATGAGACTATTCAGAGTTTGAGGGGTTGGGATAGGTGGTTATCTGATTTGAGGGTTAGGAGGTCTTTGGCTGAGGCTATTATTGATAATCTCTTTGAGGTTCTCAAATACAATGTTGAGAAATATGTTGATGCATTAAAAGACTTTGTTCAGGTTATTGGTTTTGGTGATGACTTTGGTACTGAGGAGGGTCCTCAGATAAGTGTTCAAACATTTAGAGAGTTTTATAAGCATAGATATGAAGAGCTGTTCAACATTGTTAAGAAGAGGAGTAAGGCATACATATTCTTCCACAGCTGCGGCTCAGTATACCCATTTATAAAGGAGTTTATAGATATTGGTTTAGATATCATAAACCCTGTTCAGATATCTGCTAGGGGTATGGATCCTGAGAAGCTTAAGAAGGAGTTTGGTGAGCAGATAACTTTCTGGGGTGGTGGTGTAGACACACAGCATGTGTTGCCACTTGCAAAACCAGATGAGGTTATTGAGCATGTTAAGAAGTTGATTAAGATATTCGCTCCTGGAGGTGGTTATGTATATGCATCTGTACACAATATCCAGCCCGGTGTTCCACCACAAAACATTGTTGCAATGTTCAAAACAGCTTACGAATATGGCAAATACCCTATTAGGTGATAAATTTATTATTGTTAAGTACTTTTCTTTAATAAATAATTGGCGAAATATCTATGTCTTTAGATGTTTTGAGTTCTATTAAAGACTCTTTGGCTAATCTCGATATGGATAAGACTATTGATTTTGTTAAGAAGGCTGTTGAGCTTGGCTTTAAGCCCATTGATATCATTAATGCTCTTGCTGATGGTATGAGGGTTGTTGGTGATAGGTATGAGAGGGGTGAGTACTTTGTCTCAGACCTAATAGTAGCTTCTGAGATTTTTAAGGAGGTTATGAGTATTTTGGAGCCATTAATAACGAGGGTGGGGGAGGTTGTGAGGTCTTTTGGTAGGGTTGTTATTGGCACTGTTGAGGGTGATGTTCATGATATTGGGAAGAACCTTGTAATAACAATGCTTAGGGCTAACGGCTTTGAAGTTATTGATCTAGGTGTTGATGTACCTCCAAAGAGGTTTGTTGAAGCAGTTAAACAGTATAAACCCGATATTGTTGGTATGAGCGCATTATTAACATCGACAATGGTCAATATGAAGAGGGTTATAGAAGCACTTGAGAAAGAGGGTCTGAGGAACAGCGTCAAGGTAATTGTTGGGGGTGCTCCAATAACAGAGAAGTTTGCGAGGGAGATAGGTGCAGATGCTTATGGAGAAAACGCAGTTACAGCAATAGAAATATGCAAAAAACTAGTAGAAGAACTAAAAAGAGCAAAACAAAAACATTTTTAACATCACCAACAAACCATAAAATAGATAATGTAAGAAAGTTGCTGTGCTAGGACTGTTTCGTAGTTGATGTTTAGAAGCTGGGTTTATGAACCCTGATTTTATTTTCATTTCCTGAACCCTCAGGCGATGGGAGCTCTGCTCCAAGCCTGGGCGGGTTGAGGGTAGATGGGAGCCCCATTTCATTGAGCTCGACAATCACCCCTGAATCCACACTGGTCTATAGAGTCCTGTGGGCGAGGTGGAAGCACCTAGATGCAACAAGCAAATATGAATTTAGTGAGTATCTAGGGACAAACAGTAATTAAAAACTATTCGATCTATATATGGGTTTGTATTAGTTATTAATTGGTTAATAAATGGGGGGCGTTTTGATGCTGGTTAGCTTAGTACTAACATGTTTATTGAGTGTGGGGGTAGTTTGATTGTTTCGCTGAATGGGTAGCTCTTCTCTTCTACCTTTACTCTGTAGGGTTCTTCGAAGGTGTTTTTATCGTTTATAGATGTTCCTGTTATATATTTGTGATGAGCTGTTGAAGGTGTGAGGCCCCTTATGTGTATCGATATCTCTGCTTCTTCATCTGGATGCCTATTTACTATGAAGAGATGTACCTTGTCTTGGTGGCGTATTGCTGATGCATCTATGTATGGTACTGCCAGCCCGAGTTCTTTAGATGTGTAGTGAGGTGATGTAGTTTCTATAGCTACTACGTCACCTTCTCTGACCTCCTCCCCGCCCTAAAGGGCGAGGGTTCCTGCGAGGGCGGTTCACAGGTTCCCCTCATCTATTCGGGGCTACATCTGTCATTTGAGGGGCATTCAGGGGGGTCAGAGCTCCCCACATCTTGATTAAAGCCCTCTTCTCAATATTTAATACTGCTACAGTATCTCTATCGGCTTCGAAACCGCATCTAGAGCACCTCAATCTTCTGTAGCCGTTCTCGATAAGCTTAGAGCTACACATTGGGCATGTTGATGATGTGTTCTTTGGGTCTACAACAATTAGTGGCACCCCATTTTTCTCGCATTGCCAGTCAATCCAATGCTCCAACATTCTATAGCTTAGTATTAGGAGAGAGACTCTGTGCTCTTTTGGAAGCTTCCTAAGGCTCTCCACCAAATTTGTCAAGTCCTCTCTAGCAATAGCATATAGATGCTGTTTTGCTAGTGCAACTATTTTATGTGATGTCTTCTTAACCCAATCCTCAACAATATTTCTAGCCTTTCTGTGGAAGTACCTAATCCTATCTCTAACACCTCTCCTCCTAAGCCAAGCGCTGTATTTGGGGGAGGAGTATTTCTTCTGAAGCTCCTCAGCTAAACGCTTGTAGTGTAGAGCTTTCTCAACAGCTGTTTCAAATCTGTACTCGTGCTGCGAGTTCCCTACAACAATATGCTTCTCATTCACATCAACAGCTAGAACACCTCTAGCAACATACTTAACTGGCTTGGGCACACGCTTAGATATCCCTAGAATGAACTTGCCATCCTTAAATAACAGTATTGCATCTCCATTTGGATAATTGTCATATCTCATGTCCCAGCCAATAATCCTGAGCCTAAAGCCT
>Ga0080005_144482_pt1 | contig 36594 bp, 39 predicted proteins | sample JossMetagenome_2_FD_69208 | JGI IMG/M metagenome (GOLD analysis project Ga0080005, IMG submission 69208) | Hot spring sediment microbial communities from Joseph's Coat, Yellowstone National Park, USA - JC3_ASED (SPADES assembly) (version 2) | ecosystem: Environmental > Aquatic > Thermal springs >...
GAACATCACGTCATCTATATTTATTTTTTACCCACCAAGCTTTGCCCGCGCCACGTTGCGTTTCCATGCATGGTTTTGTCCTCTCAGCCCTAGCAGTGGCTGTAGGTTTTGTCCAAAGGGGTACTGGCTACTACTGGTTTTGTCCAGTTTTGTCCAGTAGCAAGTCTTAGGTTGTGGAGTCGGTTTTGTCCTGGCTTGGCAAAATTTATTTCAGGGTTTTGTCTAGCATGTAACTGTGAGAGTCAAGTGTCCGAAATGTGGCAGGGAGGGTGTCCTCGTAAGACACACGGTGAAAAGCAAGGGGCACACCTACGTCTACACCGCTGTAAAGCACGTCAAGCACGGTCGCGTCAGGAGGTGCATCCTGGGGAGGGCCGAGCGCGCGCATCCCGAGGTGGGCTACGACGACGTGCTGGAGGCGTTAAACAGCCTCTACCAGCATGCAAGGGAGAAGGCTCGTAGCGGAGACAGGGAAGAGTTGGAGAGGCTCCTCGCATGGATAGAGCGCAGGCTAAACCCCCTAATCGCCAGGATATACGAGGAGGCCAGCGCAATCCTAGAACAAAAAGAATAAATAAGCCCCCTTTAAAATAATTACTAGTATGTGGCCAAAAGCCTTTAGAAAAAGAAAGGGATCAGTGCCGCCATTCGTTGTAGCACTGATAACAATAGTCATTATCGCCGCGGCAGTCCTCGTTTCATGGTGGTATTTTGCACTTACAAGGAACGTGCTGAACCAGCCAGTCCTCGACATCACAGACGCTTACTACGTCTCTCCCAATCTCTACATCACCATCAGGAACCTCGGAGGATACAACGTAACCGTCAACACGTTTAGCGTGTTGTGTTCGGGATCTCAAATCTCCATGCAAACAGGCTTTATCCCAGCCGGAACAACGAAGACATTTCAGAATAGTGGACCTGCTAGCGGACTTTATGACGGCGAATCTTGCGTCGCCAAGCTAACCATCACTAATTGGGCAACCAACAAACAACAAGACGTCAATATTCCTTTCCGCGTCACAGTGCCCTAAACAGCGCGCTGGAGAAAAAGAGGTGTTTTTTCTTTGTTCCGTTCTCTTTTTCGCCCAATCAAGCTGTGGCTCCAAAGCGAGAAGGACGCAGTCCCGCTCGCCCTGATCCTGTTGTCTTCGCCGCAACTGCCACTGACGACCCTTAGGGAGCTCCAAGCCAAAGGCTTCTACACATACCTCCCGGGCTATGAGGCCCTCCTCACCAATCCAGAGAAGGCACTTAGGGGGCTATCCGACAAGATGAGGAGGGTTCTCGAGGCGGCAGTTGCCACGCAACGGTCAGGTCGTAGGGAGGCTCTAGAAGAGAAGCTGAGGGACGTCCTTGCTGAGCTCAGGACGGCGCTAGACCTCGCAGACTACAACGTCAGCAACATGTACATGGTAGTCACAACATTCGTCAGCACAATTGCAGGCATGGTTGTCTCAACCCTCGCCCTCATGGGGCCCGGAGGCGCCATGGCCGCCATTGCCTCCGCCCTCTTCGCATCCCTGTTTGTCATGGGCGTCGGAGTAGTGGCGTACCCGATCGAGTACAGCCTCCCAACGCCACCAGCGAAGAGCTACCTGCCCCTCTTATCCATCATACCGCTATACCTCCTGCTGTCCTTTCTTGGCGCCCCCCTCCCGCTCACACTAAGCATAGCCCTCGGCTCCATCTTTACAAGCGTTTTGCAATTTATCTATGTAAGAAGACAGGTAAAGGAGCTACTCGACACAAGGGAGATGGTACGCGTAGCCTCAAGGGCGGTGGGAAACCCCTACAGGTCCCTGAAGGGCCGCTTTATTGAGAACCCGGAAGACCTCCTCCGACCCACAGACAACGGCCTCGTGCAGGCCATCAGGCTCGCATTGTTCCAGGTTCTGTTGCATGGGGGCTACGAGCTCCTCGAAAAACTTGAGGATCACTACTCTCGCATAGTTGATTTCATCCTGCGCCTCAGATCCAAGACGAGGGTCTTCCTCATCTATGCGGTCATCGAGGCAGTCATAGTCAGCATGATGTACGCAATACTCGTGTCGGTGAAGCCGCTACTGTTCGGCGCCGGCGCAGAGGCGCTCGCAACTTTAGGCATAACCTCTGCAGGGCTTGACGAGCTGGAGCAAAACATGGATCTCATCCTGTCAAGCGTAGCCCTGGCCCTCAGCGTTGCGACGAGTAGCTTCCGTGAGGGCAAGCCCACCCTATTAACCATCTACATGCCCGTCGTCGCAGTAGCACTCTACGCCTCGTACATGACGGCACTAGCATTTACACCATCCCTATTCAGGTGAAACCATGCGCGTAGACGCTGCATTGGTTGGGGCCACAGCGGTCGTTGCCGCACTGTTGCTACTCTTGGCATATGCTCGGATCGAAAAAGGCTATACGGGCACCTATGACTGCTACCGAGCAGTAAATGGAGAGGCATTAATGGTGTCCAACAACCTCAGCAACTTCGCCCAGTACAGCTCCTCTAGGTTCAGGGTTACGCTATACTTCTCAAATGGAACCACTCTCACGCGTGGCGCTATCCTCCCCAGGGCGCAGTGCTACACGTACTACCTCACAAGCGACAGCAGGGGTGTCCTTGTCCTTGTCAAGGTCGAGGGCTAGCCTAATAGCCCTTTTTCTCTCTTTGGTTTTTATACCAGCACTGGTCCCCTCGCAGCCAACTATTATCCACCAGGTTGCATGCTACAGCTCAACAAAGGTCATCCTGTACAATGGGACAGTCCTAGAGCTACCAACATTAAGGCCACTCGGTCGGCTAGGCCCAATCGAGGGATGCGACATATACGAGGGCTATGGGGTGCACATCGCCGTCTGGAGGAACGGCAAAGTAGAGGTCTACGACGGGCTCAACAAACGCTTCGCGGTGCAGGGGGACAGGGCATACATCGGCATGAGGTTCGTCCTCGTCACGGCCAAAGACTTCGTCGCCGCCTACTCGCTCTACGGCTTCCAGGTATTCAGGCTCGACAACTACACCACCCCAGCGTTTGTCAGGCTCCTAGGCGCGGGCAAGGCAGGTTCGAAGGCCGTCCTACTGATAACGCCCACCCTCTGCAGGGTAGGAATGGCGCTGAGGAGCTACGTCCTAGTCTACGACCTAGACCTAGGCCTCTGGGACATATACCAGACAGGCATAGTAGCTTTTGTCCCGCTACCATCAGGCGCCATCTGGATAAAAAACGGAACCCTCTACTATAATGGTCAAGCCATCGGAGAGGCGCCAGACAGGCTATACCCCGTCAATGGCTTCGACGGCTACGCCTACACGCAGGGAGACAAAGTCGTCATAGTGGCAATCAACGGCCCGACCTACACGCTACGGGTTCCAAGCGGCAAGGGGCTAGCAATAAGCAGACTAGCCGAGGGCTTCGCGGCCTGCAGCAGCTACGAGTGTACATGCACATTCAACTGCACAGGCTTCAGCCAAATAGCATACCAGGCGTTCACGCCACCCACAGCCACGGAGACAGACACCCACTACCTCCTCTACGCAAACACCGTCCTCTACCTATTAGAAAAGCCCAAGCCCGCAGCCCATCAAAACAACACTCAGCCCATCAGCCAGACACTCACAAACACCACGACGCCACAAAACAACACGTCCACCACGCAGCCACCCATAAACTCTACAACAACACACGGCAACACGTCTACCACACAGCCACCCACAGGCCCAGCCCCCTCACAGAACACCAAGCCGCAGGACAACGCCCCAGCCAACACGCCAAGCGCCCAGAACACTACAGCCAACACGGGGACCCAGAGCCCAAGCCAAAGCACCGGCCAAGGCCCCAGCATGTATCTAGCCATACCACTCATACTCGCCACAGCCTCAGCCCTCCTCGGCTACACGCTTTACAAGAGGAGGTACCGATACATCTCGTAACGCTAAACTTTTATCCTCGCCAAAAAACAATTCTACACATGCAGAGAAAAACCCTACTAGCATCTCTAGTAATCATCGCAGTTCTAGCATCGACGCTTCTCTACTTCTTGCTCCAGCAAAAGGCGCCGAGCCAGGCGCCGATCCAGACACAGCCAGCACAGCCCATCGTAAACGCTACTAAGCCACAGCAGTCGCAGAACGCTACTCAGGCCCAGCCACAGCCACAGCCAAGGCAACCAGCAATCATAGCTAGGATAGATGCCGGCAAGGGCGGAAAAGTCCTCACGAATGGAACGGGCACAACGACGTGGAACTCGGCCAAGCCCTTCAAGCTGGTACTAGAAGCCGTGCCAGACAAGGGATACGTCTTGGACCACTGGCTGGTCAACGGTAGCGAAGCCGGCGCCACACTGAGGCTCAACATCACGGTTGCCGGAAACACGACAATCAGCGCAGTCTTCAGGAAGGTGAGCTTCACGGCCAGGTTCCTCAACGTAACCGTCCCAGTCAAGGTCAACGCCACAGGCAAAGTCTACACGGGAGACTTCCAGCTAGGCTTCAACAACTCGTTGTCCATAGAAGTGGCGCCCTACGGCGTGGACGACGCAGGCTGCACACCATACAACTCCACACACAAGGCATGCCTACTAGGCTGGCTACAAGACACAAAGCCCCTCTACGTCAGGTACCTACGCGCAGACCTCACCCAGGACACAAACTTCACACAGCTAATCAAGCTCGTCAAGGCAAACTACTCAGCCGCAATCATAGACATCTGGGTAGGAAACACGACCATAAAGACCGTCGCCGAGCCCTCAAAGATCATATTAGTACCCTTCGATGCACGATATGAGACAGTGAACGGCTGGTTCCACATCAAGGGCGACGACTGGATATTCAACGTAAAGATGCCACCATGGAAAAAGATCAAGATATACGTCAACTACACGGCAAGACTATTCCAAGGTCTTCAGATGCCTGCATTGATAACAGTGATTGTGAAGAATGGACCCGTTTTCAATGCTATAGGCAACTACTTTGGAACCCTGCCCCTCACCGTCTACACATACGACAGACAGCTCGTAGACCTATACGCCAACGCCCTCCAACAGTGCAACTACGCGAGGCCCTGCATGGAAAACTTCTATGATACCGAGAAGGACTTCTACAAATACGTCACATGCTACTACCTAGCCTGGGGCGAAGCCTGCACCCCGGGCAAAGTAATGAAGGGTCCAAGCGAAAGGCTGGAAGTTGGAGACTGGCAACCAGGAGACCTTCGCATTGAGGGCAGTGGCGAGATGTGGATAAAGATAGAGATAGCCGAATAGCGCCAAGCACAAAAATTATTACTAAGTTTTTTGTTTCTATCTCATATGAGTAGAAGAGTCTATGCGGTCCTCTTTGCTGTAATCCTCTTAGCCGTCCTCTTGGCACTGGCAACCGTCCAGGCCCTCCCAAGTAGCGAAGACTGGCAAACCGGAGACAAGCCTGCAATAGATAAGGATGGTACTGGAACCAAGTACACATTCAGCGGTGAGATAAGAAGCGATCCAAACCACATCACCATACCCATGCCCAACTATGGCATACGGACTCGCCTGGACAGCGGTAGCTACGTGTGGAGCCACGGCGACGAGTTCTACATCAATGCCACTACGCTTTATTCGACACAAGGAAAAGCATCGGGCACATACCGTCTAGTCGCCCACCACTACATCATCCTCTACTACAAAGACACGGCCCTCAACTACAGCGCCACCGACTCCTACGCCTACCCAGACTGGAACCCCTATCTATATGCCAGCTTCTCCCTCACGTGGGGCTCGACAGGCATGAAGACAGTTACAAGCTGGAGCAATAGATCTATTGTGTACCTGAAAGGCGCACAGGGAGACTACAGTTATTATTTCCAATCCAACTCCGGGGCGTTAGGCGGAAGCGCGGTTGGCGGCGTCACGGTCTACAGCGGCACATACGTCCTCAAGCTCCACTCATGGTTCCAGCTCACAACTCCCAATTCGGGAGGAGGCGGTAGCGGTGGCTACAACGTCCCGTTCACCATAAGCATCGCAGTGCTCAACCAGACAGAGGCCGCAAACTTCACGGCCCGCGTCACGGGCTCGTGGACAGGCGTAAACGACAACTACTGGCACGACATAGACAGCCAGCTCCACAGCCTCTACAGCCCCTCCATGCAGCTCAACGGCGAAATCTTCCAGGTCAAAATGGCCACGACCCGCGTGCCCGGCCTAATAGCCGGCCAGCTCCTCAAGACCAAGACAACGCCAACGTCCTGCTCGTGGAGCAGGTGCTACAACAACTACGGCGAGTACCTGACGGGCACGTACCTCGTCAGGGCAGAGTTCTGGACCTATAGTTCCGGCGACACCATCTCCTACTACACCGTCACGCCCAGCGGACAGACGATAGGCATGCCCTTCAGCAGACAGGACTTCTACCAGGGCGGACACATAATCAGGAGCTTCCAGACCTTGAGTAATCAGAACCCATCAATATACTCATACACTGTTTCTATGGGCTCGGTCTCCTGGAGCATCTACGGCTACCAGCCCGTCGTATTCGAGTTCCAGTACTGGAAGCTCACATACCTCACGAGTAGCGGCTGGCAGACAGTATACATCCCCAGCCCAAGCTTCCAGATACAGCCAGGCAAGCTCGGCATAGACGCGCAGACAGGAGTCAGGGCAGAGGCATACTTCGTGGCCAGGCCAGCCTCGACACAACAGCCAGTCATAAACCTCGGCCTCGGCACAATGTACCTGCCAGGAGAGGGCATCTCTACGCCTTGGCTCGAAAACATGATTGGCTGGTCTTGGGAAGGCATTTGGACGCTGAACGTCACGGAGCTCTACCCAGTCAAGGAGCACATAGCAATGATACTCACCGACGGCAGCAACGTGAGGGTAGTAGACCTGCCAAACGGGACAAGCCTCAGGGTATACCTGCCAGCCGGCTGGAAGAACTACAAGAAAGTCTGGACAATGGGCCAGGCAAAGGTGACACAGATCCCCCAGGACAGGGACACACTGGCGAAGACATTCCCAGCAGTCAACATCACTGTTAATGGAAACACCGAGACATGGTACCTCGTCGCGCTCGCGGCGTGGAACCCCTACAAGCAGCCCAATGACGGATACGACACCTCGTGCTGGCTAGCAAACGGCACCACGCTAGCGGTCTACAACCTAACCTACACATACACCTTCAGGAACGGGACCAGGGTAGTCTTCAAGGAGCCAGTCGTGGTATCCAGCCTCAAGACAGCCGTTACTCCTGACTACCGCATCGGAGACATGAAGCAGGCGCTTATGCTCAAGGTAGCCGTCAAGTGGAAGTACCTGCCGCCAGCCAGGACAGGCATACAGCCACAGCCGCCGTCAAGCATCGTTGGTGTTGCGGTAATAGGCGACAGGGTCTACAACGGCACACTCATAGAGGCAAACGCCACTTCTAAGACATTCCTCGTAGCCATAACAAACGACACCTGGACCCTCTACAGCAAGGGTATCAATAGCATCGTTGCCTCTGCCTACTGGCTCTCAAGCATGGGCACACCAGAGGGGCCAGTAGCCCTACAAGACCCCGCACAGCTCAACATCGTCTACGTCATGCTAAGTTTCGTTTATACAATTCAACGAAATTTTGATGAAAGTAAAATTTATGTCGATAATCCATGAAATTAAAATTAATTTATTTCGCTAGACATAGAAATGTTTTTTAACGACAACGACACCTATTATATCATTACGGTAATGAACTCCGCGACCACTAGATGACGATGAACCAAACAGCCCGGTCGTGGAGGGACGGGGAGGATAAACAGTGATACCGGGACAGTATAGCCTAGAGTCTAACCCAACTAGACTACTGTACATACTATCACGAGCATTAAGTGGCTGGAGGGGGTGGGACTCCGTAGGGAGCTAAGTAGCCTGCAGAAGGCGTACCTGTCCCGCCAAAAATATCTTTTTTCTCATGTTTCTCTCTCCTCCCCAAACCCACCCCCACCCTAGCAGGGTGGCGCCCCCAAGTAGGGGGTGGAGGCGAGACCCAAAAAAGGGTCGGTGAGGGTCGCGGGCATACCAGACATGGTGAGGTATGTCCGTGGCTAGGGGAAAGAGACAGCTTAGGTAGCGTAACATGCCTTTCGTGCTAGACGTTCAAGCTATACATGTAGCGTCATGCGCTAGAAAACATGGTTCTTATTTCGCATTGTAGCCAAAGAGGCTTAGCCCTGTCCCGCCCTATTGGGCTGGCTCCTGCCGTGTCCGTGCCACGCGCCCTCGTAGGGCGCCCCTGGGGCCACTCTAAAAGGCTACAATGATACCCAGGGTGAGAGACATGGATATGGCAGGAGCCAACCGTGGGGCGGGACAGGCAATGCTAGAAGAGCTATACGTTCGAGCACAACAGGCTTACAACGTGCTAGACCAATTGATCACTAATGAAGCAAAATATCATCATTACAAATTAGAGAAAATAATTCGTGTCTTCGGTCTAGAACCCAAGGAAGCATACTGGGTTTTAGATTTCGCTGAGAAAATCATTCTCCTTCTTGAAAATTCCTTTTCATACATGGACTTTAAATTAAGACAACTATTATTGAACCTAGAAAGACATAACGTCAAAATACAACCTTCTCCACAAGGCAAGACACTGTATATAGTGTCACAAGAAACCAGAATAGATGCCGAATATCTAGATGGCGAGTGGTTGTTTAGGTTACCGATATATACAAAAACGCATTGCAAATTTCCAGACATACTTAAACTGAACACTGAGACCCTCCGTTACCTGCAATTAGGTTGGCGCGCCAGCGATGAAACTACAGATGGAAATATCCCAGTAATGGTGACGACAAAGAGCTGGCAAATGTATGCATGGGCAGCCGTTCGTTATGGCGCATTCACAGTCTATTTGAGCTACTTGAACTTGAACAAGAATAATCCATCGCTCAGATGGGATTTAAGAGCAATTAGTTGGAACAAACAGTGGTTAACAGAAAATGTTGATAAAAAAAGTGGCGCAAGTCCTAGCGGAACAAAACTTGTTAAGCCTCTTAACGTGGTACCTTGGAGACGGTGGAAAACATAAAAGTGCATTGGTGATAACAACAGGAAAAGGTGCCAAATATTTTTCCAAAGAAGTGGCCGAGAAAATAGTGGAGTATGCCTATTCAATCAAATACGGAACCCTCCTTGACCTGATAGAATCAGATAAATGGAGTGCACTCAAAGCACTCCATCCAAAGGAAAATCCAGTACACGCTGAATATGATGGATACACTTTCTGGCTTTTATATTCTAAGAGGTCGAAAAGACTGCAAGCACGCGCGTTTTTCAAAGATCAAAGTGAGGCAAACGGACTGAAACAAAAACTCCTCTCACAAAACATTAAAGCAACAGTCTTCAAACGCCCAGAAGGCTACATATTGCAACTCAGTACACACGCCATATTAAAACTGGCTGAACATCCTGAGTGGCGCAAAGCACTCAAAGAACTTATACTGAAAAAACGTATACGGCCAGAGACGCCAACGTTACGCAGGCTACTCGAGCTCGCGGAATACCCACCCCCAAAAAATTTAATATCTGCCATGTTTCTTTCTTTTCGGGGCCGTAGCGCAATCAAGTGGCGCAACGGCCTTGGGCGCAGGGGGATCCGAAAACCCTGCAAAGATGGCCGTAGTCCAGCTGGAAGGATGCCTGGCACGGTTAACGCAGGACTTGGGATCTCGAGACGAGAGCCCAGGTGGTCCGGGGTTCAAATCCCCGCGGCCCCACCACTTTTTCCTGAAAAATAGAGGCTTCTTACTATTATCGTCAAAGAATAGGGTTTGGTGCGGGGGCCGGGATTCGAACCCGGGCAGGCCTACGCCAGCGGAGCCTAAGTCCGCCCCCTTTGTCCTAGCTCGGGCACCCCCGCCAAGCTTGTGACCAGAAATAATCTTAGTAGATAACCTTTAAGGTTTTCGCTTTGTCATGGATGTGTTATGGTCTTTCTTGGGGAAACAGTTCCTTTTCGACGTCGATGTGTTTTTCTAGGTGTTTCTTCAGCTTGGTGATTGTGTCGACTGGTGTTGGGTCTGTTTTTAGCTTGAGGGCGGTTGCGACTGAGATGAGGTCCAGCCTGAATACTAAGTCGAGCAGTTCGCATATTTTCTTGCCGCTGTACCGTGGTTCGGGTAAGAAGTTTATCGTGGGTATGTTGTTGGCCTCTAGGTGTTTTATGAGGAACTCTATTCTCGTTGTCATATAGTATTGTTCCTGGCTGCCCCTGATTATTGTCGCAAAGAACTTGTCTGAAGCTTCTTGTCTCCAGCCCATTATCTCGTTGTGGTTTGCTTCTGGGAGGTCCAGGTAGAATGCGTGGATTTTTGCGTTTTCGTTTAGCTGTGTTTTGAACCTGTAGCCTACAGAGATGTAGGGTCTATAGGAGTATATGAGGGGTGTTAGTCCTTTTTCTATGTTGCTGAAAAAGTCTTTAGCATCCTCGATTGTCTTCATGAGGGCTTCGTCTCTGGTGGCTTTCATGTTTTCTGCGCATTCTGAGAGCTGTTTGAGGAGCCCGACATCTCCGGTTATGGTTTCTGTGATTGATAAGAGGGCTGCCACCATGTACGGGAAAGCCGCCCTTGGCTGGAAGCCTTGTGGCAGGGAGACCACTGGGACAGAGTTCTTTTCTGAATATTTCTGAAGAAGACCTCCCGATGTTACAGAGATTATGGGGATTTTCCTTTGGAGGGCTTCTCCGAAAACCCTGAGTGTTTCTTCTGTGTTTCCAGAGTAGCTTACAGCTATCAGGAGGTAGCTACTATCTACGAACTGTGGAAGGATGGGGTCGCGGACTAGGAATATAGGAACATTGGAGGTATCATAGAGGACGTCTTGTAAAAATAGGCCGCCGATGAATGACCCACCCATTCCACTTATCACGATGCCTTTGATGTCTCGGGGGATTTTCTCTAAGAGTTTAAGCACACGGGAATAGGCGCCCAGCGCGTGGAGCAATGAGTCGGGGAAGGTCGCAACGTTTACCAGCATGCGGGACTTGTCGACGTTGCCTGAGCCTGGAGATATCTTCTCATATAGCTCGTTGTAAATCTTAGACATGTGGATGATTGCAAGGAACATGTATAAAAAGATAAAGATTTACGTTCGGGAATTAATTATCATTTCGAGGGCCTTTTCTTCTTGAAGCTTGTGTTCAACCCATTCCTTCATATCCCTAAGGGTGAGTGTACCGCTGGAGAGCTCTTTCTCGCCAATAATGATGACGAAGCGGGAGCCCTTTTTCGAGGCATATTCTAGTGCTTTCGTCAGGCTCCTATCTGTGCCTTCTACTATGACTTTTAATCCTTCTCTTCTGAGCTTTTTTGCTATCTCGACGGCTTTTGCTACTGTTTCCTGTTTTTTGGCTAGGGGTATGATATACACGTCGACTTCGTTGTAGGTTATCGTGGGTTTCCCTTGGAGCTTTAGAACCTCGAGAAGCCTATCGACACCTATAGCCATGCCTGTTGCCGGCAGTTTGGGGCCGCCCAGCGTGCTTACAAGATCATCGTATCTTCCTCCACCCGCTATGCTACCAACGTCGCTAGATGTTTTTGGCTTTACCTCGAAAACGAAGCCCGTGTAGTATCCTAGCCCTCTTACAATCAAGTAATCAACTTTTACGTTGACGCCGTAGACACTTTTCAGGAGATCGACAACCCTACTTAGGTGGTCTAGCCCTTGTTTGCCTTCAGGGGTACTGAGCTCTATGTCGAGTCTCGACTCTTTTAGCTTGATGAGCATTTGGCTTGACTTTTCCCTGGCGACACCGATCTTTTCGAACTCATCTATGATGTAGGACTCTCCAAGTTTGTCTAGCTTGTCCAGTATCCTGAGCGCGTCGGCTAGTCTTTCTTGTGCTACACTATTTGACAATAAAATGTCTTCGACAACCCTACGATCATTGACGCTTATCTCAAACTCTTGGACACCGCTCTCCGTCAGGGCATCGTACGTCACTGCAACAACTTCGGCGTCACCTTCCGGCCCAGCCACCCCGAAAAGCTCTATCCCAGCTTGCCAAAACTCTCTTAGTCTGCCCCTCTGTGGCTCCTCATAGCGCCAGACAGGCTGAATATAGTAGAAACGTATAGGCTTCGCCAGGTCTGGCTTTGATGCAACTATCCTCGCTATAGGCGTAGTCATCTCGAATCTTAGTCCCAGCTCTCTGCCAGCCTTATCCTTGAAATAGTAGATTTGATTTACTACTTCCTCCCCCGCCTTCGCCTTCAAGAGTTCTAGGTACTCAAATGCCGGCGTAATTATCTCGCCATAGCCATAGCTCTCAAAAACCTTCCTTATCTTTTCTGACACCAGCCTTTTTGCATAAGCCTCCTCTGGAAGCCAGTCCCTGGTACCCCTCGGCGACTGAAGTAACATACCCCCCACTTAAACAGCTACAAAACAATTCTTCCTACATATATATTATCCTTGTTTCGCAGGATCCTGACCTTGACCTTTCTTCCTATAGGCGGCTCGCCCAGTACACCAACAATGCTTACAACCCTATCACGGGCAACCCCGAGCCACTGCCCCCTAAGCCATCCCCAATAAACAACTTCGACACTTGTCCTTTCGCCTACCTGGAAAGCTATTGGAAACTGTTTGGCCTTCCTAATGCCGAAGTCCCTCGGCGATAACTTTAGGCGAACCCCGAACTCTTCTTCCCACTTAGATAGCTCCCTATAGAACCCGCTCCAACTCAAAGGCTTGATCCCGGGCGGGCGCCTACCATACTTGTGGGCTTCATATTTTTGTACCCCAAGCGGCGGAACTCTCTTCCCCGCGCCAATCCTTAGTGCCCATTCAATTATCTTTGGTATTTCATGGTCATTTATGCCTGGCACCCATACGGGAGCAACTAGCAGATCGATCTTCGTAGATGAAGCAATATATTCTGCAACATCCACTATTCTCTTCACATCGAGCCATGGTGTATCAGAGAGCCGTTTTGCGAGTTCTGGGTCTAGCGAATCTACGGAGAGATTGATTCTGTCGAGGCCAGCCTCGTCAAGCTGGTCAACCAGTCGCCTGTTTAGAAGGGCACCATGGGTCTCAATTGCGATTGTCTCTGCTAAACCCGACTCTCTCAAAAGTCTTACAAGCTTAACGATGTCCCTGTACGTCAATGGATCCCCTACCGCATCGATATATGCGTGTGCTTTTTCAAGCTCCTTTACCCTTGTAACATGTTTAAACCACTCTACTAGGTACTCTGCGTCCACCACGAACTCTGTTTGCCTATTAGTTGATTTTGGACCTGCATTTACGCTACAAAAAATACAGGAAAGTGGACAAAAAGAAGAGGGCCTGACTTGCAGAAGATTTGTTCCTCTGTCGACTATCCCAAAAGCTATGTGTCCGATAAGAGGGATCCCAGAAGATATTTCAAGGAAGTATCTGGCCATTTAGTTTCCCACCATGACTATTCATCCAAATAAGTCGAACTCTTCTCTTTCTTCTTCCTCTTTTTCTTTCTTCTTCTTAAACATCTCTTTGAATTTCTGGAGTAGCCCCTCTTCTTCTCCCTCTTCTTCAAAATACTCTGCCTCTTCAAACATAGATTTGAGGGTCATGATATGAGACAAACGCCTAAACACGAAGAACCCTATAGCCAGGGACGAAGCCAAAAAAACTGCGATGGAGACTGTTTGGTAGAGACCCAGCCTTAAGAATCCAATATCGAGAAAAACGTCGAGAAAAATGTCTATATTGGGTTCTCCCTCGTATACATTTTTCTTGAAGACGAGCCCCTCATAGCTAACAATTATAGTTATGTTGCTTCCGAGGGGGATAGGTATATTTCTCAGTACACCTGTCCCAGCAGCATCAGTAACAGTTGAACTTACAAACGAGTTTCTACCAGAAACAACCGTTATTGTAACGTTTGCCCCAGGCAAAGCCTTGTCGAACCACCCGTGAACCTTTACTGTGAAGGTTTTAACCCTAGCTGTGACATTTATAGAGCCCTTTTCAACTTGTCTGGGGAGAAGCTGTATCGATGCTACCTCTAGCCCTTGACACTTTATCTTTAGCTGGGCGCTGTCCTGTGGTATGTATCTGAACAGTGCCTGTCCACTACTAATCTGTTGGACATAAGAGAGATGCCCTACAGTCAGGTTTGCCACGCAACCATATAGAGGCTTCCCGTCAAGGTCTTGGGCATTAAGCTGGACATCAAAGACTGGAACAAGGAGGTTCATTTTTCCTTGAACTATGCCATCAAAATTATATGTCCATTTGTATCCAGAGTATTCCACTGTAGCTGTGAAAATGCCATTTGATGGCAAGAACCCAAGAAGCTCATTAACTGTCGGGGCTGGGCTAGAGGTTTTCAGATATTTTATAACGACGGGACCGCCACCCCCCTGGTAGAGCACAGTTATAGACATGTTTGCAGGAAGCATAGAGGCGCCTTTGGGCGCCACATACAGGTAGGAATTCCTAAAATTTGTCTGGATGTCTACTTGCTGAGAGTTAATCGCGAATTCATAGCTGAAGACATCGTTCAAAATGCTACTTTTTATCTTTAAGATGTAGCGGCCGAAGTCCTGCCTAAAACCATAGTTGATGATAAAAGTGCCTTCCCGTGATGGAGCAACTTGGATAACCTCGTTGAATGGGGTTACAAGTGTAAAGGAGAGATCCTGTGAATATAGGGGCTCATAGTCGATACTTGTTACCTTTACGACTACGTTCGCATATATAGGGAGAACCACCTCCACGTTTCTCTGTTGCGCATCCACCTTGACGTCCTGCTCCAAAATTTTCTTACTCCCATATTTCGCTTCCAGTTTCAAGGTGTCTAGCGGGGGCTGATTTATCACTAGTTTATCTGATCTAAGGAGTGAAAGATTACCTAGAATCTTGCCCTTGTAAAGCACATTAACAGTTGCATTGAGCCCAAGGGGCGACAGGCCATTCAATGTCTTGAATAGAAGCGTTACCTGGCTTATTACTGGTAAAACCCTCTCTAGCCTAGAAGATGAACGAGTTACCGTAAATGTACCATTTACCGGTACTTCTGTCGTTAGCCCAGTAAAAATAAGATAGTAGTCAAACGTTCCAAAGGGTAGATATACAGTGGGCTTATCCCAGCTGAACGAGACCTTACAGTTTCCCACAGTAAAGTAGCCACTATAATTGGTCAATGGAAGTGGGGGACTGTCACTAGTATATACCCCGACAGTGATGCTTGTAATATTTACTCGGAGAATAAGCTCGCCGCTAGTCACGTTTGTAGGACGGTTATACACCAAGACATCACAATACTTCACGGAGACATTGTATACGCCGTAGCCCGTCAGGTTCGCGACAAAGTCTATGCCTCTCTTCGATATGCTTACATTCCCATAGCTAAAAGTGGTAACTATAAGCTGTGGATTCAGTATGTCAAGCCGAAACTTGTTGCCATTAAAATCCAAGACGTGAACCGTTACGTTGACATATGTTATGTTTCCTGCCAGCCTGTCTGGAAAATTTCCCCTAGGAACATATACACGTGCAGATATAGAATACATGCTGAGCAATACAAAAACGACGAGACAGACTTTTGGCACCAGTGAAACTTTTGTTTTCACAGCAAGATGTAGAAGTCCATTTCTAGGTATAAATTAATAGCGTGAGGCAACAGGCGCTTTCAGCGCACCCGCTAGGACAAGGATAGAACATCGACTTTTGCAAAGACTTTTATATATATGGTTTACATGGGTTTTAGAGAATACAGGCACGGTGAATACATATGGCTGTTGACCAATCTGCTTTGGCAAAATACCAGCAAACCCTAGATGAACTAAGAGGGGTCTCTCTCACACTCCAACAATACAAGGCTAGACTCCTCGAGATCGAGAAGACCCTCAAAACCCTTGAACAATCGCAGTCACAATTCGTATACAAGGCTATGGGAAGCCTGCTTATCCAGACCCCTAAAGATGAAGTAGTAAAGGAGTTGAATTCCGAAAAAGAGTTGCTCCAACTTAGGATAGACGAGTTTTCCAAGCGCGAAAAACTTCTCCGAGAAAGGCTTACCTCCCTTGAGAAACAGCTAAGATCGCCTGCAACAGCCGGAGGAGCAGGATAATGGATAGCCGCGAAACAAAGGCCCAAGTAAAAGATCCAAAGCTCTCTGAGTTGGAGGAAATATCTCTAAAAATGATGGAGAGTATTTTAACAGAGATCTACGGCATGTTTCCCGAAGACGAAAGCCTCGAAGTCACACTTAAGGTAGAGATAGACGAGGACTGGCCTTACCAGTTTGTAGTAAACGGAGAGGTCAGTTCAAGAATTCTGGACAAGAAGACGCTGGAAAGTACACTCAACAAGGTAATAGACAAATACGTTAGCCTTGCAGAAGAAGAACTACGCAAAAAGGGAGTAAAAAGCATATAAAAATGGATAAGAATGTCTCTGAAAGACCAGCTGGCAAAGCTTGAAAAGATTCTCGTAAATGTCAACGGAGAAGTCACTGTAACCTCTCATACTAACTGTGACCCAGACGGGGCCGCATGTAGCTTTCTAGTAGCCGAGCTAATTAGGAAAATAGGTGTCCCCGTAAAAGTCTGTTTTCCAGAGGGGATAAGCAAAGTCACAAAAAGAACGCTGGATAAAGTTGGAATCAACTGGGAGAAAGAGTGCCCCGCAGAGTCTAAAACGTTCGTTCTCTGCGACTTCTCTAACCCCCTCCTCTTACAGCATCTCCAAAACAGGCTCCTTCAACCAGAATCCCAGCTGATAATCATCGACCACCACTTTCCCCCTGGACTACTTGTGGAAAAAGCTGTTTTAACATTCCTTGAAAACGAGCCTGCAAGTACCATTATAGCTACAAAGCTATTGATAGAGCGTGAAGCCAAGATATCTGGTCCATTGGCGTCCCTGGCAATAGCTGGGATTCTCTTCGACACAAAGAGACTCCAGTATGCCACGATTGGAACCTTCAAGGCGCTTTCATGGCTCCTCAGCATGAACGGCGACTACAAGCTAGCCTACGATTCCATCTCTGAAGAAGTCGTCGATAGGTCAGAAAAAATTGCTCGACTAAAGGGGCTTCTCAGAAGCTCTGTTATCGAAGTCTGTGGATACATTGTGGCATATACTGAAGTCAGCGCAAATGAGGCAAGCGTCTCCAGGCTACTGATCAGTGCAGGCGCAGACATTGCTATTGCTGTGGGCGGAAAAAAAGAGCTCAGGGCAAGCATGAGGGTATCTGATGAGCTTCAAAGGATTGGAGTCGACGCTGGAGAAATTGCAAGAATCATAGCTGAAAAAATCGGCGGAGAGGGAGGCGGCCATAAAGGCGCTGCAGGCATAAACAAGGCTACAATAGAAAAAGGCGAAAAACGGCTAATACTCAGCGAAACATTGAACTATGTCTCTAGAAAACTATGCAGTAAAACCTAGGAAAACTACGCAACGATCTTTTCTGGAGCGGCTACTGGTATCTCATAGGTTGGCGTTAAGACCTTCAGCTTGTAGACCTCCACCTTCTTTATTGGATAAATCTTCTTGGCCTGCATCTGTATATCCGTGGCTATTGTTCCCAGGACAACCTGCTGAACAAACGTTGCAAAGTCAAGCTGAGAGGCTCTTTCCTCAATAATCTGGAACATTATTTTGCGTATAGCCTTCTTCTGTGAAGTCTTTATCCTTGAAAGCGTAACAGCCATAGTCATCACGCGTAGTTTGATCCCGTCCTTCGTCTGGACATCCATTATGGCGTCTACCCTGCTCGTGCCCCTGCGTACAAGGCTCCTAATGTAGTCCCTCGTGATTTCCATCAGCTTAAGCTGGGTTAATGCGATTCCATCGTCTACCTTAACGATTTGGAACTTTAGCTTTATGTGAAGCTGGGAAACGTCCTTAGTTATATCATAGAAGCTGACCTCGATTGTCCTCCCGAGAGCTTTTTCTGGCTCATCCGCGGGTATAAGTCCTAGATTAGCAAACCCGAAGTATTTTGGCGCTAGGACTTTGATCCATTTCTTCATTGACCATTTGTCCTTTGTCCTTGACTTCGCGCTACTCATAACACTATCCTTTCGAAGACAACTAATACATCTTTATTAGTTTTTTGCTAATGCACGCTTTGTAACCTAGTTCAGAAAGAGTCTAGGTGATACTGGTAGCTCGGCTTAATCTTGTCTTCTCTCCCCTCCTTAACCGCCCTAACTATTTCCTCAAGGTTCCTGGTACGATACAGCTCGAGAACCCAGGACCTACGCCTATATGCTGACTTTTCCCGTGGATTTGTCACGTCTATGATCTCGTAGATTTTTGCGGTTTTCCCGGGAAGATAGCCCAGAACCCTCCCTATACGTTGAATCATCTGCCTGCCTTCGCCTGTCCCCTCGTATATAACGGCTACGTCCGCGTCTGGAACAGTTATTCCCTCGTCAAGGACAGTAGTAGTTACGATTATGTTTGATCTTCCATCGACAAAATTCCTGAAGGAATTTTCCCTCTTTGCTTCCGGAGTCTCGCCTGTTATAAGTTCAGCCTTGTAGCCTTTTTGTCTCAACACTTCGAAAAGTTTGTTCGCTGTCTGGAGATACTGTGTAAAGATGATGATTTTCCCGTTTTTGTGCCTCTCCAGCAAATCTAAAAGCTTTTTTATTTTCTCCTTTGGCCCCTCAACAAAAAATGCGTCCATAACCTCGATTGGCGCCACCACCTTTAAAGATACAAGATCCTCATAGGTCAGCTTGTACAGTAGTTCTCCGCAAAGCTCGAAGAGAAGAGCTTCGTTTCTGTCCCTACGCTCAGGTGTCGCGGACAGCGCAAGCCTATACAGTGCATCTAATTGTAGGGCAACCTGTTTAAACGTCGATGCTGGAACGTGGTGTGCCTCGTCAAATATGGCCAGCTCAAAACGTGACCTTATCGAATCAATATACTTCGTGGCACTTGTATATGTCGCCACAGTTATATCCCGGATCTTTTGCTCGCCAGTGCCAAGCACGCCAATAAAGCTACGCGGAATACCCAGATACTTTTCAAAATAGGTTATCCACGTCTCCAACAGCTCTTTCGTAGTAACAAAGACAATAGTTGGGAGATGCAGATCATGGATTGCCTGTAGAGCAATGAAAGACTTTCCACCCCTCGTAAAAATGGCTACAGTGCCTCTACGCTTCCTAGACCAAAGCCTGTAGACCTCTTCCTGGTGCGGCAAGAGAGAGAAATTACGTTGCATATTGATCGAGATAGGGGACCTTTCCTCGAAAACCCTTGTCACCGAAAAGCCAATATCAAGGAAAAACTTCTCAAATTTGTCTAGAAGAGCAACAGGGGTAAAGAACTCTTTCTTGTGCCAGTCTATCCGGACAACCCTTATTCTCCTCTCTACAAGCTCCGTGCCCTCAAACTCGCCCTCACCGCTTAAAACAGCTTTCTCAATGTAATATCTAAGCGTGCCAAGCTCGGAAACCTTGGAAAAAAGCAACTTGTCTAAATAGCTAAGCTTCCAGACAAGTTCACCATTTTCCCTTCTAACCTCCACCTTTAAAAGACCCCTGTCAAAATCCACCTCTAAGCCGTACTTCTCGCGGAGAAGCCCCGCCACCTTTTTGACAAACATCACAGACTTCAGCCTTGGACTCCCACCATCAAATACCACGAACCCCCCTAGCTCACTGTCAACCGCTAGCTTGTCTAACAGGCTTCCAGGAATACCAAGAAGCCTCAAGTCAGAACTAATCCTAGCCTTCTGTTTAAAGTCGTCCAACATGGACAGTACAAGGGACACTTCCCTATCCCCAAGAGTAGATAGTCTTTTAAGCCTAGCCAGAATTCTTGCCACTTCCCCCTTATCCTTTCTCTCCAGTTTTTCAGGAGAAATAGACCAGCTTTTATCCTCTGGATTATAATTGGCAATCTCCCTTGCCAGCCTCAAAAATTCCTGGAACTCCTCCTCGGACAACCCCCTCCTCTTAAAAAAGGAAATATTGGGCGCAGTCAGCCCCCCATAGTTAGTCGTCATCTTTGTCTGAGATCACCTCCCTCATCATCTAACTTCTCCATAAACATTTAACGTTAAAAAGCCTTCGCGATTCCTCATAAAAATTTATCCGAAATTTTTCTCCGCAGAAGCCAATTTTTCTCTGCAAGCTCCCTCACAGCCTTCTCTACCGGATAACTTGGGTCAAATTTTCCATGCACAATAAAGCCGCTTTTACCCTCCCTCAACCTTTTTAGGCGGAAATTCTTCCTCTCAAGCACCGTCGCAAGGGAAACGCCAAGCCTACTGGCAACCTCCTCTTCCCGACCAACAATATACCACTCGACGTGGCCCTCCCTCGTCGGCTGGATAAATTGAAGAAACTTGTTAACCCCGGGAACCCTCTGACCCCTCCGTATATCTGCTAGAAACACCCTGCCAGCATATAGAGGAAACTCTTTCTCGGCTGGCGTTAAAGGACTCAAAGGAACTGTAATCTTTACATTGAATTCTAGCTGGAAAACAAGCTTCACGGCCGTAGATGGACTCGCCCAAATAACCTCGTACCATAACAGCTCCAGTCTACAAATGTCCAGCCTAGTCAGTAAAATGGAGGGGGCCACTTCTTCCTCAAAGAATATGTCTATGTCGCTATCCTTGTGAACATCGCCCCTGGCCACACTTCCAACCACACATGGCTCCGGTCGCAGAGCCTCAAGACATGTCAAGACCTCCACTGCTCTCCTACGCAACGCGTTGAGGATTTCCCAATGCTCCTCGCTATAAATCACATATCTCTCGCTATTTCCCCTTCTCTGCCACACCCTTCTCAGCTCCCCTAATCTGACGTGAAAGATGTATAACCTGCAACAATGTTATCAGGGCCCGACCAATCTCCGTCAGCTCTTCAAAGGTCTCAGAAGTCGACAATGACATGATCAGAGAATTAATCTTCTGTACTGCGGCCTGCTCTAGGCTTGACAGCACCATGTCAGCCTTGACCCGGCTCTCCTCTTCGTCGCTAGACACGATAACAAATCTTTGTCCACACTTGGGACAGATAATTTCCCCAGACTTCAGCTTGAAAAGTGGAACCTTGCAAGTAGGACACATCATGTCCAGCATTGTTGCTCCAGACTTTAACAGAGAAGCCATCTTCGATAGTAACTCTTTTTCATCCTTCGCCATGACCTTGCACCAAGATATTTAGGCAACGAGGCTATAAAATAAGTGGTGATGAAATGGAGGACATAACAATCTATGGAAAAATCATAGATGAGTACGAAACAGAGTGCCCCATATGTATTGTGGGCAGAATGCGCGTAAGAGAAGTTGAATACGAGCTACCTCACATTGGAAAAGCATTGATAATCTCGGAAAAATGTACACGCTGTGGCTACAAGAAAAACGACATAATACCACTCAACATAAAGAAACACCAGCGGATATACATAAGGATAGAGAAAACCCAAGACCTCTACACAAAGATCCTAAGATCCCCAACAGCAACAATTTACATACCAGAACTAGGCCTCGAACTCAGGCCAGGAATAGATGCCGAAATGTTCATAACAAACATAGAAGGCATTTTACATCTCTTTATCGATGCACTCAAAAGAATAGAAATACTCACACAGACCGACACCTCCCAGGCACAAGAAAAAATAGCACAGGCACTAGACCCAGGCACGTCCTACACAGTAATCATAGACGATCCACAAGGAACAAGCACAGTCCTAGACAGGCCAAACAGCGCCACACAGATAACCATTGAATATGTAGAATAACCCGCCGAATGGCGGGCCCGCCGGGAATCGAACCCGGGACCTGCGGCTTAGGAGGCCGCCGCGCTTCCTGACTGCGCTACGGGCCCATTGATTATCTTTCTACAAGTCTTAGAGATACTATTAATTTTTTTCGCAGTACATTGACGTTGACTGATTATGGGATTCGGGGAAAATATCTCCGGAACGACTAGAGAATTTTGTGTTAGATTCGCTGGCTAAATTACCTCTATTTCTACCCTGACAGATGGAGGAACACGGGTTCTCAGCAGAAGCCTCGTAGCCCTCTCGTCCGCATCCAAGTCTATTAGCCGCTTGTGGATACGCATCTCGAACCTGTCAAAGGTTTCATAGCCCTGTCCCGAGGGCGCGCGGCGCGTAACCACCTTAAGCTTTTGGACGGGTAGCGGTATTGGTCCCCTCATCTTTACACCAGTCCTCTGCGCTATCTGCCGTATCTCTTCGCATACGGCGTTCAAGTCTTCTATGTTTGTGCTACTGAGACGGATACGAACCTTGCTCGGCATACAGATCGCCCAAAAAAGTGAAAAACATGTATTTATTTACTTTTCGCTAAAAAGAAACAGCCTGTATGTTTAGTATCCTTCAGCCTTCTTGACGTCGATGACTACTCCAGCAGCGATTGTCCTGCCAGAGTCTCGCACTGCGAAGCGGCCTAGCGGTGGGAACTCGCTGTATTTCTCAATCACGACGGGTTTTCTTGGCTTGAAGCGTACAATGGCAGAGTCGCCCTGTTTTATGTACTGTGGCTTCTCCTCTGCAACGCTACCGGTGCGTGGGTCTAGCTTTTGGAGTAGCTCTTCAAAGGTAACTGGGACTGTTGCTGTGTGGACGTGGAGCACTGGCGTGTACCCGGCGGCTATAGCTGTCGGGTGGAATAGGACAAATATACGTCCAGTGAACTCCTCGACCACGGTTGGTGGGTTAGTTGTGTGACCAACTACGTCTCCACGCCTTATCTGAGCCTTCTCAACGCCTTTAACGTTAAATCCAATGTTGTCTCCAGGTATGGCTTCCTGTAGCGGTGTGTGGTGTGTCTCGATAGACTTTACTTCGCCAACTACCTTGGGCGGGTTAATGATAACCTTGTCGTTGACGCGGAGGACACCTGTCTCTACACGTCCAACTGGGACTGTTCCTACACCTTTAATGCTGTAGACGTCCTGTATTGGAATCCTGAGCGGCTTGTCGATGGGCCTCTGGGGCTCTTTGAACATGTCGAACGCTTCGAGTAGGCATGGACCATTGTACCAAGGCGTCTTCTCAGGAGTCCTCTTAGTTATGTTTACTCCCTCCCAGGCAGATGTTGGCACGAAGGGTATCTCGTCAACTTTGTATCCGACCATCCTCAGGAGCTTTACAAGCTGATTCTTAATCTCCTCATACCTCTGTTGGCTGTAGTTAACAGTGTCCATCTTGTTTATTGCAACAACCAGCTGGTCTACTCCCATCGTCTTGGCGAGGAACACGTGTTCACGTGTCTGACCAGCAGGGCTGATGCCTGCTTCAAACTCTCCCTCCTTTGCAGACACGACAAGCATTGCGACGTCTGCCTGACTTGCGCCGGTGATCATGTTCTTTACGAAGTCCCTGTGTCCGGGAGCGTCAATCAGTGTAAAGAAGTACTTCTTGGTCTCAAACTTGTAGAAACCAAGGTCAATAGTGATGCCCTTTTCACGCTCCTCCTTCAGCCTGTCAAGGACCCATGCATATTTCCAGGTCTCTCTGCCGAGCTTTTTGGCCTCTTCTTCGTACTGCTGTAGCAACCTAGGGTCTACTGCTCCCATTTCGTATAGGAATCTACCCATCAGTGTACTCTTACCATGGTCTATGTGTCCAATCACTACTAGGTTTAAGTGGGGCTTCTTTTCCGACATATCTTGCACCCGTTGCAAAAACTGTGTTGTAACTGAAATATATAAGTTTCTCGCCCATGGTGGCGGCTTAACCGTCATGTCACAATAAAAACGTTTTTAAACTATTATGGCTTGAAACTGTTTGAGGCTGGTCGGATGAAAGTTCCCAACGTTATACGTACATACTGTCCTAAGTGCAAGACCCACACGGAGCACGAAGTAATGCTGTATAAGGCTGGGAAAAGGAGGACTCTTGCTGAGGGACAGAGGCGATATTTGAGGAAGCAGAAGGGGTATGGATCTAAGCGTAAGCCTGAGCAGAAGAGGACAGCGAAGGTAACCAAGAAACAGGTGCTGAAGCTGAGATGCAAGGTTTGCGGGTACACTTATCACAAGGAAGGTATACGCCTTAAGAAGCTCGAGATAATTGAGAAGGTGAAGTAGCATGGAGAAGTACTCGAACCTGATACCTCAGCCCCAGACAAGATTTGTAAAGATACGATGCCCCGACTGTGGCACAACGATGGTTACGTATAGCCATGCATCAATTGCGGTTAAGTGTCCTAAGTGTGGGAAAGTCCTTGTGGAGCCTACTGGGGGCAAAGCGCTGATAGTGGCAGAAATTGTGGAAGTTCTTCGTTGAATCAGGGTATCTGTCCTTCTTTAGAGGAGAACCTCAGAAATATTCTAACTCTTTGAGGATAAAAGTCGCACAACTGTAAGCACTGCTACGAAGTACATATATACTCTTTTACAGCCCATTGTAGAGGTGGTTGATGTGGTTCGGAGACGTGAGCCAGTACCAGACGTAAATGAGCTGGTTGTTGGGACGGTTACTGAGATTCAGGACCACGGTGCATTCGTGTCGCTTGACGAATATGGAGGTTTGAAGGCATACATACCGCTGGGTGAGGTTAGCCATTCCTGGTTTAAGAATATCCGTGACGTCTTGAAAGTTGGGCGGAAGTATGTCCTTAAGGTCATTAGGGTGGACAAGAACAGGAAGCTAGTGGATGTTTCTTTGAGGAGGGTCTCCGACAAAGAGCGCAGGGAGAAGCTAATTGAGTGGAAAAGAGCTCAGCGTGCAGAAAAGATGCTTGAGATTGCGGCGCAGAAGCTGAAGAAGAGCCTTGACGATGCTTACCAAGAAGCTGGCTGGAAGTTAGAGGACCACTATGGCGAGATTTTTAGGGGGTTTGAGGAGGCGGCTGCAAGAGGAGAGGAGGCGCTTGTGGAGGCTGGGGTGCCTAGACAGTGGGCCAGAGTGCTGGCTGAGTTGGCAAAGCAGACTATTAAGCCGAAGACTGTAAGGATAGCGGTAGAGATCAAGCTTCAATGTGTGTCTGGCGGTATAGATGCAATAAAGGACGTGTTAACTGGGTGGCAAGAAGAGATATCCATGCCGAACAATGCCACAATTAAAGTTTATACTCTTGGTGCCCCGAGGTATAGGCTCGACGTGGAGGCGTCGAGCTACAAGGAGGCAGAGAAGCTCCTTTCAGAAATCTTTTCCCTTATAGAGAAAAAGGCTCAGAAACAGGCTTGTACTATTGCCCACAAACGGGTGACAACAGACTAGGGGACGGGCATGACGAGGAGGGGTGTGCTACGTTACTGTCCAAGGTGTCAGCTTTACACGTTGCAACAGGACAAGTGTCCTAGGTGTGGGGGCCCGGTTAGGGTACCGCACCCGGCGAAGTTTTCCCCAGAGGACCGGTATGGGGACTACAGGAGGAAGGCAAAGCTAGAGCTTCTTAGGAGCCAGTCTCAAAACAGGCCTGCTGGCTAGGAAAGTAGTGTAGTAACTAGGCATTATCTTTTGTTGTGTATTTCCCTATTGTAGTATGCCTGATTATCTTTTGGCCAAAGATAAAAGAGGATTTGTTAGAAGAAAAGTGTTGCTAAGACACTATACACGTCTGTGCCAGCATTATTGTTCTAGAAGGTTCTGCCCCTATTCGTGTCTAGGTTTGTAGAACTTAGTAGAAAAAACAGCTAAACCGGCTATGCTAGCCCTTTACTTTGAATATTTTAACCCAGCCGTTGGGTTCAGAGACGTAGACCAGTTCGAAGTGTTCTAGTTGTGGAATGTTGTATGTTGGTCCGTGGTAGCCTTGCAGTCCTCCACCGAACATTTGTAGGAAGGAGTCGAAGATGAAGACTTGCTGTTTATAGTTCCTGGCATATATCATCTTGTAGAGTGTAGCGTTTAGGGCTTGTGGTGTGTTGGCGGGGAGTATCATGTAGATGGTGTAGCTACCCTGCTGTATGTATGCGAATGTGCCGTTGTTGTAGCCGTAGATGTAGTCTTTAGGATCGCGGCCTATCCATTTTAGCATCTGCGGCGATTTCGCCATGTCTCCGCCCAGTGCGGGATGCATCATTGTGAACCATACTTGGATGCCATTGGAGAGTTGTAAGCTCTGGAGAGGCTCAAATATGACTACATAAGTGACGTTGAGCTCCCTAAATATTTGGAGCGCTGTGGCTTCATCGCTCATGAATGCTGTGGCAATTTTTTGGATCTGTTTGGTGTCTATGGTTGCATTGTCGCATGTGGTTTTTCTGCCTGTGTTGACTGATATCCAGTAACCGTAGTCCCACCACGTAGCGATGGTGGCATCTCTAGGGACATTCTCGGAGATCCAATTTAGTGCCGACATCCAGTCCATATATTCATAGTTGTATCTGACCACGGGAACTGAGGAGGTGAGTATGAGGGGTGGCTGGTGGCTGTTGAGCGGAATTTTTGAAGCGAGAATTGACGGTGAGAATACAAGGACAAGGATTATTGCCACTAATAGTATTACTAGCCTATAGTTTGTCTGAGACCCCTTTGTGCGTCTCCGTTCAAGAGTTGTGCCGGCGTCGGCGAGCCTGTCTAAGATTTCCATTAGACCAAGCGAGGCTGCGACTGCTACGGCTGGGCTGAGTAATAGTAGAAGCCTGACAATTGAGGCTGAGAAGTATGCCGCCGTGAATATAAATAATGAAGTGAATGCGTTAGTGAAGTCTTCGCGGGACCTTGTGAAGTAGATGTAACCAGCGAACAGTGCAAAAAGAATCGATGTTTGAAAGTCGTCGAAGACCTGGTTCCATGTGGGGACCTGGTGTTCTGCTACGGTTGTTACTCCTGCTTCTCTTGCTAGTGGTATGACTACTGCCAGTATTCTTCCCGCGATTCCCCTAAAGATTCCTATGTAAGTTCCAGCGATAAAGAGCGCCAAAAGTGCAACAATGAAGAGTGCTATGATTTTCTTGTTTTGTCTTAGGTGTAACTGTGATGGTACGCGAAGACCGGTCAAGAGTATTATGGCTATGAGTGATGTGGCTAGTGGTAGGAAGCCTGTGAGCGACAGGAATGCTGTTGTAGGTCCGAATCTCGGCGTGGTTGCCACAAAGACTGTAATTATAATGTTTGTTACAAGGTATGTTTTTTCTAGTGCAGTGTCTCCTGGGTGGAAAAAGAGCCAGTAAAGTGTTACTAGTGCGAGTAGGTTCCATGGGTAGAGGTACGCGCCCCAGGAAAGCACGACTATGCCCAGCGAGAGCCCTGCTAGGACTGAGAGCAATAGAGAGTTTTTCTTGTATGCCTTCAGGAAGAGGTAGAAGCCGAGCAACATGAATGGTATTGCTATGGCTTCGTGTTTTGCTCCTAGGTTTGTCCTATACATGTATGCCCAGCTGAGGGCTATGAGCACGGCGGAGAGGACGCCTGTACGGTTATCTTTTAGCTCTTTTCCTAGGAGATAGGCCGTGAAGACGGCAAATGAGGCCGCTATTGGAACGAAGAAAGCATGGACATCGTATAGCGATACTTGGAAGCCTAGAGCGTTGAGGAGGCTGTAGATTCCTGCGCCAAAGAACGCTGGTCCAGGCTGGCTGGAGCCTCTTAGGTCTCTTCCCTCGGGGGACCAGAAAAGTGTGTCGCGTGGCTTGGGGTTTTCGAGCCACCAGTGGTACCACCAAGCGACGCCTGAAAAATAGTTTCCGTTGCCGTGCTGGAGGAGTTGCTCGGAGAGATAGTACTCGTAGTATGGATCGAACTCGTTTAAGTATACGCCCCAATGCATTGGTGTGAGCCTTGCAAGTAGGGTTATAGTGAAGGCCGTAAGAAGTACCACGGCTGTGACGATTCTAGCGTCTCCAAAGAATTCTAGGGCTTTAATTGTGTAGGTTGCGACTTTCTGGAGGAGTTCTGCGGCTTTTGACGTAGACATATGAAAAAGGGTTTCATGGGGCAGTAAATATCTATTTCGCTTTGAGTGGCGTTAAGTTTATTTCAAGCCTGTCGCCATGTTTCTTTCAGGAATTTATGTACATCGTAAAGTGCTCTAAGTGTGGATACGTATTTTATCGTGGAGAAAAGATACCAAACTTGTTTAGGATCTATTCTTCTGTTGGAGGCAAGTGTCCCAGGTGTGGAGCCGAGATCGACTGGGCGCCAAAAGGTGTGGCTGTGTCTAGGAAGGATAAATGTAGCACCTAGCGTGGAGCAAAGTTTTTATTCTGTATGGTTTTTAGGGTTTGTATGTCTCGGGTACGCGGGATTAGCTTCGAGTATTTGGCATGGGCCACCGTCTTCGTGATTTTGCTTATTGCCAGCGGGATCTTCTATGTTCTTGTCGAGCACCCACCGTTTTCGCTTGGTGTCCAGCTTGTTTATCCCTCTGCAAGTGGCCAGACTGTTTCTGAGACCCTGATCGTCTTCTTCTTGTATGTTTTTGCCCTCGTGGGTCTGTACATGATATATAATTCTGCAAAGTACAGACACCGCTCTTCAGTTTTCTACTCCAGCCTGCTTAGCGGCGTTCTAGTGGTGATGGTTGCTCTACTCTTGCTGATGTTTATCTATAACAATATGAAGTAGTGAGTGGGGCTTTGAGTAACAGTGACCCATTTAGGTCGTTATTGAGGGCGGTTTCTAGACCTGGTGTTTATGTTTTTTACGGGAGGCCCAGCTCCTTTAAGACTTTGACCGGCCTTGTTCTGGCTTCGATGTGGCGTTCTGGGGCTTTTTATGTTGGTCTGGGGAAGCATGCTTTCTATGATTCTGGGAGACTTTCCCGGCTTGGCTTAAAATTTTATGGCGTTGTGAGTTTTCGCGAGGAGCTTGAGACATTGCTTGAGCTTGGGATTTTGGTCAATGAGGGGGACTTGATTGTTTATGATGGTTTTGGTTCTCTTATTTTTCCCTTATATGCATATCCCAGAGGCCACGTAATTTATAGTGCTGGCACGCTTGTTGTAAGTCTTCTTAGTAAGCTGTCAATAGACAAAAGAACGACGGTTATTATTGTTTCTGGGGAGGGGGCAGAGGGGAGACCCCTCCTGTTTAGCGTGTTAAGGGCATATGTTCGTAGATATTTCTGGTTTGTTAGGGAGGGGGAACTGGTTAGAATAATTGTTCAGGATGCCGAACTTTCCCAGGTAGGGACGCTTAGGCTGGATGCCGGAGAGGTATTGGAGAAGGCTCAGAGTAGAGGTATTACAAAAGGGTTATAAGCTGGCTGGAGTTGATGTTTTTTAGATGGATGGATTCCTAGGTGTGATGCCTTCACGTGAGTGCCCTGAGAAGAGGGGGCTCCTCGCAAGGTTGCTGTCTGAGAATAGTTCTAGGCTGGGAGACCTCTATTTTGAGGGGATCCTGGAGGTTCCATGCGAGCTTATCAGGGAGGACGTTGGGGACATTGTGTTGCCTGTCTATATCTATTCGCGTGTAAAGGGTATTTCAGGAGAACTTGTGATGGGGGTTGACCCGGGCGAGAGGCACGTTGGTGTGGTTGTCTTTGTGGGCGGGGAGAGGATAATTGGTGAAACGGTTTCTCCCGAAGTTTTGCCAATTATTATCGATTTGTTTAGCAGGTTTTTCAAAGGAATTACCATTTATACTGGAGACTACCCGTGTAAGAGGCTAGAAGAGCTAGGCATCACTATTGGCCGGAATGTGGCTGTTAGAAAGATTCGCGAAAGGGATGTAAAGAAGATTTTGCGGGTTGTTGGTGAGGGTGGGGAGAGGCTGGGCAGACACGTCCGCGATGCTTATTTTCTCTTGCTTTCGGGTGTGTCTGAGACGTTTAGGAGCCGGCTTTATGGCGACACTAAGGCAGGGTAAAGGCTATTATTGCGTTTAGCATTGCTGGTAGCGTGAGTTTTCTGGCTTTTTCGGCCGTCTGGGTCGACGGGTTATGGATGAGCTTTACGGCTACGTACGTAAATATGGCGTCAGTTACAAGTATTAGAACCAGGTAGACTGGTTTCGTTTTAACGTAGTTTGCCCCGTAAAAGCTTAGAGCCACTGCCATCAACATAAATATTCCAGCAAGTTTTCCTGCATTGTTTGTGCCTATTTCGCATGGGAGGGTACAGATGCCTACTCTTGTGTCTCCCTCTAGGTCACGTATGCCCTTAGCAATCTCTCTTCCTAGGTTTGCGAGGAAGGCTATCATGAAAAATAGGAGGGATTTTTCTGTTAGGGTTCCTGAGATCGATATGGCTCCATAAGGAAAAGTGAACGATGTCAATCCTGATACAATGATGTTTCCGAAGAATGCGTGCCTTTTGAAATAGGAATTGTAGAGATTACCAACGACGAGTGCGACAATAATTACTACAAGACAGGCTGTGTTTACCATTGCTGAGGTTAGTACTGCTATGAGGCCTGTGATAAATGTAAATGCCACTGCTTCTCTTGTTGATAATTCCCCGGCAACTATAGGTCTTGTCGGGTTGTTTAATTTGTCTTCTTTGATATTAAATATGTCGTTTGATGCGAATAGCGACATTTCCACGAAGAGTACAGATGTGACTGCGAGTAAGAGTGGGGAGTTAGATATACTCTGCAAAGTGTTTTCTACAGAAAAAGCTCCAGCTACTACTGCCAGGCTTGCCATGACGCCGTGGTCGATTCGTGACAACTTTGCATAGCTGGACAACTTTCGAATGAGGTCATCCATATGTATCGATACATGTAGCATTACGAGTAATTATTATATTTTGACACTACACACAACAACAATTTTATATTGATCCCGCTCAGCATTTTTGTGAGGAACTATGTCTAGCAAGGCGAAGAAAGGTTCTAAGAAGGAAAAATCTAGCGAACGAAAGCCCGCAACAATGCCAGCAGCTGGTCTATTGACGTTTTACGAGGAAGACATAGGCGGGATAAAGATTAGGCCAGAAATAGTTGTTGTTGGAACTTTCCTCTTCGTTATGTTAGTTATACTTGCGCATGCGGGGGTCTTTGGGCCATAGGTTAGGCGGTCTGCTGGTTTCTGCTTCTCGCTCCTTCCTCAATTGCTTTTACTATCTGGGCGATAGCATCTTGAATGTCTTGGGTCTTTTCGACTAGGGTCCCTGTAACTATTATGTCTGCACCGGCTTGTGAAATTTTTCTTGCTGTCTCAGGTCTCCTTATGCCTCCACCAACTACTAGGGGCACAGAAACAGTGCCTCTCACCATCCTTACTATTTTTGGCGGGACGGGTTTAGCTCCTGAGCCGCCTTCAAGGTAGATAAACTGGAAACCCATGTATTCTGCCGCCAGCGCGTAGGCGGCGGCGACATCTGGTTTTCCGAAGGGTAGAGGCCTAGTGTAGCTTACTATTGATACAGTGCCGCCCTCTCCAACTATTATGTATCCGAGGGATAGCGCCTCTAGTCCATACTTCTTGACTATGGGGGCTCCCTGCATCTGTGCACCTGTTATAAAGTAGGGATTGGCGCTGTTTAGAACCGAGATAAACCACACAGCGTCAGCATACCTGCTTAGAGCGGACGGCGTTCCCGGAAATAGTATCACAGGTATGTCAGTTACTTGTTTTATTGCGAGAACTATGTCGTCTGTCATTCTTTCACTTACACCTGTGCTTCCACCAATCATTATTGCCGCGCTCCCCGCCTTTGATACTTCGCGGGCTATCTTTGCAGCTTGGTCTGGGGTGGTTTTGTCCGGATCTATCAGTGTCATGTGTATTGCTCCGCGTTCCCTAATTTTCTCCATTATGTAGTTCTTCACTTTCCCCATTTTCCCCACCTATAATTTCCTCTTGTGAGGAAATCTTCCCTTCACCATAATCATCTAGGAACCTGCTGAAATAATCTACTGGCTCGAGGTACTCCTTATAGTCGTAACGCATGCTTAGACCACAATTCGAACAACGAACCAAGACATATTTTTCTTCTTTTGTTTTCTTAACCGTCACGCTTACTGCCTGAGCTCCGCATCGTGGACACTGAAAAACTGTTGGTAGCTTGCGTTTGACTACGGCTACTGGACGTGTACGTCTCCTCTTCCTCCTGCCCATCAACTGTCACCGAATACTCTTTCAAGTTCTAAATAAACCTTATTTATACGGTTGGTGATATCTCTACCAGAAAGCTTACCCGTTGCCGACGGCTTATGTATCCCCTTATTGTCGCCTCCTCTCCCCCAAGCTCATCTTGCCTGTAAGCTATAATTTCCTCGATAACATCATTTGTATAGTCGCATAGTTCTTCCTGTGACAGGGAAAGGACTTCATGAAGGATCTTGGAGGAGTTTGAAAGAAACTTTATTGTAGATGTGCCGTCATCTAGTGTCACATGGATTGAGAAAAGGTTGTATGCACCTCGGCATTTACGGTTGAGATCTATGCTTACTATGTTTGCACGGGTCTCTATGAAGCCTTCTACCTCTAAAAACCTCTTGTTTCTTTCAAATGCTGGAAATATCTGTTCGCCGCCTTCAAGCTTCGTATAGGCGATTTCACGTAGCGCATCATCAATCTTCCTGTAGCCCCAAACAAGTGTTCCTCTAAGTATAAGGTTGGAGGCCTCTGCCAGTAACTCGTCTCGGAAAAAAACAATACTTTTGACCCCCGTGTTCGTCAAGAGGTAGATTTTTCCACCTTCCCTCGAGAAAACTTCATAACCCAATAGAATTCCGCTGATAAATAGCTCATCCATGTCTCTTTCAAAGCAAGTTTGTTTTTTATCTAGTTTCTGGAGGTAGGAGGAGGGGCGACATGTCACCTGAGAATAGTTGTCGAACGTGTTTATAGTACAGTTGGATAGAAGCAGTGTATCACCTTCACTTATCTTTAAACGTGGATCTTTGGACAAGACCCGCACAGCTGAGGGTCTACATTCATTGTTGTAGCCGTATAGAGTTATACCCGTATCGTCACTAAAACTTTTCACAACCTCTACAAGTGTCAGCGGGAATCCCAGTTTTCTAGATAATTCCATGATTGTTGAGGTGTCTATGTTCTCGAGCATCCTAATCGTAGAATTCTTGTCTAAGACGATTTCCTTTTTGTCCCTGTATTTCCTGACTGATGCTCTCGACAGGAGTATTTTCTGGCCTATTTTTAGTTGTGGATCGAGCTCTAGGGCTTTTTCACCCCACGCTATTACCCAGATGGCATCATTTTCATCTGCAAGAGCAAAGCGTAAATACTCTTTACCGGTGGAGCTCTTCAACAATGGTTGCCGACTGATAACTATACCTTCAACGTCTATTCCCCTAAATCCAACAGCCAAGTCTTTGATTCTCAACGCGGATAACTGCTGTGAGAAGTTTTCTCTCGGAATTGGGATGCCAAGCTCTTTTGCTAGGACTATAAGGGCAGCCTCTCTCTTGATTATGCCTCCGAATTCCTCTATTTTTTCCTGTATCTTTCTTTCTAACTCCTCTTTAGAGATGTTTGTGTGCTTCAAAATTTCATTTTCGATGATGTCTTCGGTTTTGCTCATTTGCGCCTCCCCTTGGATCCTCCAGGAGCTTTGCCTAGCAAAGTGTTTACTATCCTGCTTAGAAATGTATCCTTATCCATTTCTATCTCTTCGTATTTTCCTTCTTTCAGCGCTATGTCTACAGCCATCATGTGGTAGCATTTTTCTTTTCGCTTCCGGAACCTTACGCTGAAGAGAAAGTCTGGACACGAACAATAGAGGCCAGGTATAACTAGATAGAATTTCTCCTTCTGAGACCCCTCAACAATAAAGAAATATGTTTCCCAAGAACCTGTCTTGACCTTTACCTTTTTTACCCTCTTTTCAAGTACTGCTTTTATAGCCCTGTTTTCCCTCGGATCCCGTGTCTGCATGGGTATCGGCTTTATTCTAGGGGACTAGACGGAACCTGTCGCGCGGGAACAAGACTGCTTCACGTATGTTCTGCAGTCCCAGCAGAACCATGACTAGCCTGTCTAGACCTAGTCCAAAACCTCCGTGTGGTGGCATTCCATATTTGAATGCGTCTAGGTAGAACTTGAAGTCATTTGGGTCTAGGCCTTTGTCGACGAGGTTCCTGTAGAGTTCACTGTAGCGATGCTCCCTTTGTCCTCCAGAGGCTATCTCTATTCCCCGAATGTCCAGGTCAAATGCATAACTTTTTTGTGGCCCATTCCGCATAATGTAGAAAGGCTTTGAATCCCATGGGTACTCTGTTATGAAGTATGCTGGTGTGCCTTGTTGCTGGAAATACTCTCCTAGGAATTTCTCTGCCTTAGGGTCAAAGTCTTCTCCCCATTTTAGATCGAAACCGTTCGAGTTGAGGATCTTTAGCGCCTCGTCGTAAGTGACCCTTGGAAATTGCTTCATGTCCTCAATAATATTGAAACCGAGGCTTTTGAGTTGGTCTCCCATAGATTCTACTAGCCTCTTGTTGACGTGCGTAACTAGTTCTTCAAGAAGAGAAAGTACATCGTTTACATCGTTTATGAAACCCATCTCCACGTCTAGCCCCCAACCCTCGTTTAGATGCCGAGTGGTGCTGAATTTTTCCGCGCGGAAAAATGGCCCAACCTCAAAGACCCTTGGAACTCCACACATTAGCATCTGTTTGTATAGTTGTGGGCTCTGTGCGAGGAATGCTTTCTCGCCGAAATAGTCTACTGAGAATAATGTAGCTCCGCCCTCTGCCCCTGCCTTAACTATTTTTGGTGTGTTCACCTCGAGGAAGCCCCTGCTTGTTAGGAAGTTCCTAACCTCTTGGAAAATTATGCTTCTAGCAACGAACACTGCACGGATCTTGGGCAACCTCAATGCAAGGTACCTGTAGTTGATGTAATCGTCGAAGCTTGCTGGTGTCTTGCCGGTTACGTCTATCGGTAGTAGATCTTGTGGCTCAGCTAGTATTTGTACTTCTTCTGCGTGTAGTTCTCGTCCCTTTTTACTTACTACTTGTTGGGGCTCTTTTCCCTCGATTTTTAGGGCTGAGCCTAATTTTACCTTGCTGACTAGTTCCCACAGTTCGCTGTTAGTTTCCTTCTTTACAACAATAGTTATTGGTGTCAGGCTTAGGTCATCTATAACCTCTATGAAAGCGATTTTACCAAGAATCTTTACATTGGAAACCCATCCTGTAACTTGTCTCGGCTCACTCATATCTAGCTAACACCACTTAGATACTTTCAGTAATGCCATCCTTTTTTAATAAAAAGTTTGGTGTTTCTCATCACATCGATGTTGCGGTCGTTCGCCGGGCATTATTGAAAAATTTATAAACCTCCTATAAGTTTCAGTGTAAGGCTCTGGGTGCGAGGTTATGCCTAGACCAGCTTTAAGATCCAGAACAAAGAAACGAAAACTAGTTAGAACGCCTGGAGGACGATTATCCCTACACATAATCGACAAGAAACACAACTATCCAAGATGCGCCATATGTGGCAGACCTCTTCATGGTATACCTAAGCTTACTGCACGCAAAGAAAGGCGTGGAGTCAGAATGCCTTCTAGACCATATGGCGGATACCTGTGTCACGAATGCCTACAGAAAGCCCTAAAGATATCAATATACAAGGCAATCTAAAGCATCATATTGGTTCTTGCTTTATTCTTTTGTTTAAAGCTCTTTGAGCCAAAAACTTTTAGAAGCGAGAGAACTATAAAAACCATGGGCAACCTCACAATTGCAGTTAGCGGTACACCTGGCAGCGGAAAAACGACATACGCCAGATTCCTTGCAGAGAGATACGGGTTACGTTTCGTATCCAATGGAATCCTTTTCCGCGAACTCGCAAAAGAGATAGGGGTGGACCTCTTAGAGCTACATAGGCTAGCCGAGCAACGAGAGGACATTGATAGAGAGATAGACGAAAGAGCGTTGCAAGAGGCAAAAAGAGGAAACGTGGTAATAGAGGGACACCTAGCTGTGTGGATCCTAAGGGACATAGCCGACATAAAAATAATAGTAGACGCACCGCTCAGGATAAGGGCCGAAAGAATAGCACAAAGAGAATCCATCTCAATAGAAGAGGCTCTCTCGCAGATACAGCTTCGCGAAAAAAGCAATGCTGAGAGAGCCATGAGATACTATAAGGTTGATATCCGGGACTATTCAGTTGCAGACCTTATGGTAAAGACATATCCTCTCGATGTTGACTCTGTAAAACACGTCATTGCAAGCTTTGTAGACGCATATCTCCATGTCAGAAAACCTTTTAAAGACGTTAAAGCATAGACTGAACTTTAGGTGACTGCAGTGGAGTTTTGTCCGAAGTGCGGAGGAATAATGGTTCCAACAGTACTAAATGGGAAAAAAGTGCTCAAATGTACACATTGTGGATATATAGCTGAGGGAAACAATCCAAACACTTATAAGCTCTCCCAGAAGATCGAGAGAAATCCAAAAGACACAGTTACACTTGTAGACGTTGATGTATCAACTCTACCAGTTGTAGAATTCAAGTGTGAAAACTGTGGGAACGATAAGGCATACGTCTATGAACTTCAGACCCGTGCAGGAGACGAGCCCGCGACAAGGTTCTATATTTGTACACGTTGCCGCAAAGTCTACAGGGAATACGCCTAGAATTTTTAGACACCAATCCGTTTTGTATACTTCACAGTATATTACGCAATATCCTTTTAATTTCGAAGTTAATAATTATCCTGGATGAAATATGAAATTCGTGTTCCCAGATGCAAGAGAATGGAAGTATATTATCGAGAGCATAGCCACAATCGTAGATGAGGCCAACTTTGTGGCCTCTCCAGACGGCTTGAAGCTTAGAGCCCTAGA